>JGI24021J15306_10003252_pt1 | contig 18228 bp, 15 predicted proteins | sample Ectturendosymbi1_FD_15306 | JGI IMG/M metagenome (IMG submission 15306)
GGGGGGGGGGGCTTGACATTATAAAATTAACCAAAACTCCACTTATTAATAGTGTTTCACGTTCCAATTTGAGGGGGCTTGGAGCTTTGTTTGGAGGGCTAAGCCCACCAAAACATCCCCGTGGCGACGGGGCTGAGCAGAACTGTGGAGAGATATGGAAGCTTGCCATGTCACGCTTGTTGACGTCTTCATAGCGTAGTTTGGGTCTGCCAGTTCTACACGGCGCTGTATAGAATTCACCGTAAAAAATATCCTTGGGCTGATGACCATCCCCCATACGACGTGGCCCAGCCAGCGCAGATGTCGCTGCCTCATGGTGATGAGGTCATGAGGCGGTGACATGGTCCCCAGTTGTGTAAGACTGAAAAACAAGTATGACGTTAAATAGTGCGTTTCGCAGCTCCCCGTGAGAGGAGTTGCTGTTTCTCGCCATTAGCTTCAATCTGGCTGATCGTTTAGCTGCAAGAATAGTTAGAAGGTGGCGTTATCGTGGAACCAGTCAGCCTGCGCTTCGATCGGCGTCCGTAAGCCTCGAGTGTACTGGTCTGGACATGACAGCATCACGAGTTGTCCTCCAGGCGACGTTCGCATCAGTTGGTAGGATTTCAGTGTCCAGTTTAGAAGGTAACAGCTGTAGGAAACGCTGATTGCAGAGAGTCGCATGTAGAGCAAACGTCCACAAGGGGCAAGGGCTTCGGACGAGTTACATGGAACTTCTTTGGTGTGATTTAGAGCTTGCAGCAAACCAGGGGGTGATCGGTTCCGCAGTCTGCGAAGTGCATGCTGTGGCACGGCTTGAGGCCGCGTAACTAGTGTCTTCGAATGATAACAACGTGATCTAGTTGATACAATCTTCAAGAACGTGGGTGCATCCAGGTTACCTTGGACCGCACCAAGCCCTCGAAACAAGTGCTCGCAACGGAGAAGTCGAATAATGAGCACACACAGATCGAGTAGGCGCTGCTCGTTTTCATTAATTTTGCCTACACCAAAGTGCCATATAACGGAGGTCCATTAATCAACGTCAGCATCGATTCGTGCGTTGTATCCCAGAAGAGCGATATCGTGGCCAGCTGGAATGCCTGAAAGGAGATCACTGAGCTGGTGAGAAGAATTCGTTAATATCTTCGTCAGACGTCTACAGCGTCGGCGCATATGCGAGTAAAGCCGTGATGTATCAGCCACTAGTGCGCATTCTGATCAACGTGAGACGAGGGAAGACGAATAATGCATGTTCCACGCAAGGCAGAAGTGTGCTGCGGACAGATATACCAACACCCTCCTTGGACTTTTCAGCGTTATTAAAACCGTTCCCAAATATTTTGTGTAATTTATTTCCTTGATTGATCCAGATGAACTTCACCAGGTTTTGGTGAGGGAAGTCAATTGGATGCCGAGGCGGTCCAGTTTTGGGCTAATTGAAGTTGTTTTCAGGGGGAGGATGGCGTGGCCTCTGAGGTCCGCGGGACCAGGCGTTCCAGCAACCAAGTGTGAATGAGGCAGTAGCAGGCTGACGACCCGGCCGCGCCTGTTTCATACGCGAACCGAGCCGGGCAGCAGCCGCCATACAGAGTGGTCTCCCATCTGCCAGTGGCTTGAAGAAAATTTTTCACTGTTCATATTCGTGATGGATAGCACCGGGGGAAATACGCTACGCTGAGAACGAGATGCTTGCCCAAGACAAATGCCCCCCTCTGGGCCTACCAACAACGTGTCCAGCCGAATGCCGGAGCATGACAGCTGGGATAAGGACAGGGTGCCCCACAGTGGCACACGGGAATTTGCCTGGTAATTTCAACATAGAAGTAGCTGAAATCTGCCACAGCAGGCTGGGACCCCAGGAACGAGAATAGCAGGTGCCCTGACAGCGACTACCAGCCCCTGCTATCGAGCCAACACAGTAATTTGATGGAGTTCCCATCTTCAAGGCAGTTTTCAAACCTGCTACCTGCGACCACTTTAGTCAGACCTCTATCCTTTGACCTTGGGCATGGGTGGCCCTGCTGGGAGCATGAGTTCCCACCAGCATAGCTCTAGTGGGTCACAAAGGTACTCAAAAGCCTCTCTTCCGCGACAAGGCAGTAGTCAGGAGGCGCATATCCTTCTTTGTTACCAATCATGCTGATTACTTTGTTATTAATCATGCTGATAGAAGATTCTTTGTTATAAATCATTAGATGATTACTGTGCTTTCATGTGGCAAACCAGAACTCAATAATAGGCAATACAAAGCAAGGTTGCAGAGTCGTAATTAAAATGTTCCTCTCCAACCTTTACAAAATTTCCGACTCCCAGTCCTTAACATAAAGTCAATGAGGTTTGGCTGTCAATAATTTTGTAGCAACTAGCACTCAGTGGAAATCATGTTACACAGCAAGAACTCTGCATCAACAAAGTTTCAAAAGAAACTGTAGCATTTCAACGGGAATTCCCAACTTAGGAGTGTAGTGCAAAAACGATCCAATTGGACTTCTGGAGTCGGACAAAAAATCCAACACCGACTCCTAGTGTTGTCAGGAATACGACTTGACTCCATCCAAAACTCTCCGAGTCTTTGCCACTCTGACACTGAATCTGCAATCCTGGTACCAATTACTGGAACAAAGACAAATGCCCACCTATTAAGAATATCTAAAATCCTGATTGTCCCACATGTGGTGAATATAAATCTTACCATTTAAAAATATATCTCTTTCTCCAGTTTACCAACATGAAGAATCATATAAAAAAATTGAATACAAAAAATGTAGGCAGACCGCTCAGTCGGCCTCAATGCCTCCTTTAAAATCAAATTGTGCTCCTGTGGGGCATACACCCCACGTTGGAAACCATTGATGACTGTGAAAAGAGTGGTAACAATTCTTTGCTGAGTGAAAATTTGATCTACGGTATAAGTGAAAATTTGGTCTATGGTACAACAACCAGAACAAAAACTGCACTAGGCATCCTCTAGCTTGGTTCAGTTGTTTCACATTTAAGGCACTTAACATACGCTTTTCCAGGAAGTCTGCTAGGGAAAGGCATCAGTAGCATTTGGAATCTCCTGTCTCCCTTTTTGTGCAAAGGGATAATTATCCCCAGTCCACCAATGCTTCGGCACCCTTTCAGACCGCTAGGCCACTTTGAGACATACGAGTCAACTTTAAGCATTTCAGGACGTAAATTTAAAAATTGACAAAAGCCTCTGAGCAGTAATTGAATCACGAGAGTCACCACCCACATTACAACGAGTGAAACCACAATTGCAGACACAGGCAAACGATTCAGCTCGTACACATGTTACATACCTGGCACAGCTCTTAACATTTGCTCAAAAAAAACTTTGCAATGGAAAGATAAGGTTGCTGTTGCAAACACTGACAAACATTTTGATGTTTTACAGACCCATGCTCTCACGCTAGATACAGTTCTGCTAGACAACAAAGCTTTCTAACCACCTGTGATTGTCAAACTATGCTTATGATATGCAGACCACTTGAGTAGCACTATAGCTGCAAGCTTAAGCACAGCAGTCAAGGTATACTTCAAACAAGATGATTAAGCTACAACCACCACAAAAAATAATGATTTGAAGAACACAAATGATTTAAATAAAACGATAGCGGACGTTTCGAAAGCACTTATTTCAACCGTCAGTAGGATTCAGCGTAATTCTTACATGGGTTCAAAACGGCTGTTTACGACTATATACAACTTACTATGCTCAGCTCTAGAAGCTAAGGCAGCAGGCCTCACGCCTTGCAAAAGCTCATTCAGCTCATGGCGTTCGTCTTGTTTATGATAAGCTATAAGTATAAACTGACAATACTGCAGGTAATCCTAAACGCCTTAACGCTACACCAGCAAAGATTAAGAAAGACATGCAGCTTGTTGTTTGCCCGTACAACGCAACCAGCAGCCTTCCAGCTGCTGTGACGTCACCTTTTTATTGAAACAGCGCGTTTCCTGCAGCATGCTGCGGGCGCAGAGACAGGATTGACACTAATCGCACGAAGCACGTCCTGACCTGCAGAGCGAACAACCTCAAGGTTCGCGTCACGACTCTTACGCGTGTGACATTCACACCCAGAGGGATTGAACAGACCATTTTCAAGCAGAGAACAGACAGCACTGGGGCGTACGAATGTCAACTGGATATTAATCGTTAACAAAACTGGAAATATACTACCAACAATGTTCCAACCACGAAGCAAATTTCAGGAACTTAAAACAATTCTTCTGACACCAGTCTCCTTCGGAAAAATTACACAACCAACAATCGACCAAACGCTGAAAGCAGTTGGTTTGCATCATTGACACGCGTTCGCATCGCAGCAACCGATTTGCTGACACAGGATCCTGAAGGTCTTAAATCAAGTATCTTTCCATCAACCATGAAACCAAGAACTATGGCTGATGTGTTTGACAAGATGCTTGATTGATCTTGTCACTGCGACCACGTGAATCATGTCATTTGCCCTTGCCAAACAGTGTGTCAGGAGGTTACAGCTTACGAGGCCTAAACGTCTTGGCTGCGGCACTTTCTGTAAACTGTGTATTGGATACTTCATATTTCAAGAAAATTCGTTGCCAACTTGGACACATTGTTGCGGTTCCGGCATAAACAACTGCTAGGCTGCAGAGTCAGAGGTAAGCAAAACAAGAAAAACAAGGCTGAGGCTGCAAATCAGCGTCCAACAGTGCGTTGAAAGCACCACCGCATGCGAACATTTGCTAGATGCAGTGTTTTTTAAGGTGCTTTGAGGGACCGAAACGGTCTATTAAATTTTTCCAACCGTCTCTCAAAATACAGTAGAACCTCGCTGCTAACCACCACCAAAATACAATAAACCCTCGCTTTACGACCCTCGGTATTCAGATGAAATAGTTGCGGTCTCTCCAAAGTCTTAACGATCACCAGGGGTCAAAGCTTTAAAAAAAACCTGGCCAGATGCACAAGAATTTCTGCGCAATCTTGAAATGTGCAGTAAGTCGGTGAAAACTTGAAACAGCATTGATTTATCTAATCTAAATCAAAGTTTTAAATGAAGAAATGCATGTGTGATGGCGATGATCGCTGCTTATACATGTTCAGCTGTGCTCAGTAGATAGAACGACGTTTGTACGTGTTTGAAATGCGGCAATAAAATCGTCAGCGTTTGATTTTCACAGAGCACCTGGGTTTCTTTTTTCACTGAGACATTTCGGTCATTTTTTCCATAATAGTATTAAAACTTGCCGTAACATTATTCACTAGCCTACCTTTTCAGACCTTTTCAGACATTATGACCGCATGGACTTAAATTTTTTCGGTCATTTCAAAAAATTTCGGTCTATGACCGGAATATGACCGAAGAAATAAACCCAGCAGAGCACTATACTGTATGTCACTCATGTTCCTGTTTATACGAAAGGCTGTTGCTCCGTTGTTCTCTTTTCTTTCACGAAAGGAAAGGCCATGCTCACTGTCATGTGTTTTGCTTTAATGATATAACTAACAAAAGTTTAAGTCATGACAAGATGTGAAAAAACGTATAAAAAGAGTAACCAGTGATTTGTTTTTTCGCTTTTCTCGTTCGTCATCGCCATACGATTAAAGATCTTCAAAATTCATTCTGTTCTTTGTTTAAAAAACACAGCAAATTCACTCAAATTCTTATTTGTGAACGGAACACGAGAGGATCAGGACAGCCCTGCTGTACGCGACCCGGTCAGCGAATTTCCGAGATATAGACAAGTGCAGAGCTATCTCTGTTTCACGAGATGCGATTGGCCAGTTCTGTCACGTGAGAAAGGTCGTTGACCTTACGTCGACGTGGTACAGGAGTTCCCATACTTACTCTGACCATGTACCCCTTCAGCGTTTTGACAGATGAGCATTCACCCCTAAAATTTCTTATGAGAAAACGCTTAAAAATAACAAAAAATTCATATGACAAAAATCTGAAAAATAACAAAAATATATTTACCAATAAGCCTATAATGATATTTGAAAATAACATTCACTGATATACTGTATGTATAAACATTTCGAAATGAATAAAGTATAAGCACATTTTTCCCCTTCTATTGCTAACCTTAAATGTACCTCTTCAGCTAGGCAAATGTACCTCTAAGGGGACATGTACCCCAGTTTGGGAACCCTGGCCTGAGTGGTGTTTCGCTGGCCGAGCCTGAGTGAAAGCAGAATTAATGATGATGAATAATCACAAACCACAACAAAGCGCGTGTATCCATTTCAATAAACCCACATTAACGCGTGAATCTAGCAGGACATGTGAGTGAAATGAAACTTTCCTTGGTCGACAGACATGAGTCAAGTAATGAAATGAAAAAATTATGAAGCCTTTGTTGTCATCAGCTTCCAAAACGGACGACTCCATACCTTTTTACATCAAACTGTTTGACGAGGCAGTACCCAGCATACAGCCTAGCAGTGAAGAAATCCATCTAAAGAGCTACAGTACAATTATATCATACCAATTGCAACTGCTCGAGCAATTTTCGGTTTTGTTCCGCCAGTTCTTCAATAGCTCTTGTTTTTTCGCGCTCAGAAGCAGCAAGCATTGCTTTTCTCTCTTCGAGTTCTTCCTGCAGGGTAAAAAGTAGTAGCATTAACTAAATCAGTTGACGTTTGTCAAGTTGCATGGTCTTGCAACAGAAGTAAAAAGTTTTAGAAAAAATGTACTCAAATCTTTGGCGAAATTTTAAAGGTTTCTAAGAAAGGGTAGTGGGAAGTCTGTCACAAACAAAAAAAATGTTAGAAACTGCTTAAATTGGTAATGTTAACTGCAAATATAGCCTCAGTTATGAGAGGTGCAACTACTGCGTTTGTGTAAAGGCATGCAGGAAATAACATGGGTTAACGGTTATTCACAAAGAAACATCGGATCTGGGCAAACTTCAAATTGACTGAAATCATCTTTGAACGAGTTAAAAGTTCTGTGAGCAAACGGTCAATTATCTTTTCACCAAGCGGATAGAATGAATTTGTTCACCTGCGTGCGCAAGATGTCGCCGCTGAGTTCTACAGTACTGGCTTCACACTCGCTCGATTTGTACTCGAGTCGCTGTCGAAGTTCGAATTTTTCTTGCTCTAGAACCTGCCATAAACGGTAGATAGGATTGCAAGCAAGCAAAATGTGGATATGAGCAAGTAAGGCAAATCAGGAAGATTTCAATCAACAGCATAAACTTTCTGAAATTTCTGTGCGATCACTAGTACCCATACTGATAATAATTTAAGAAAACTCGGAGTAACACAGAGAGGCTCGGGTAAAAATAATTTTGACAGGATACTGCACCGCATGTTCGCTAAAAAAAGAGAGCAAAAGTTAGTCCAAGTCCCCTAGTACCACCACCATGACCTTGCAATCGATAGAACCACTTGACAATGCCAACGAACGCGCAAAAGGCTAGCCTTGTCCACTTCAAATCCCTAGCAAGTAGTCACAAGCACATTGCGGCTATTAACCGTCAAAAGCCAATCTACTAACTAACACATACATAGTGACGGTCACTACACTGATTTGCAATATTCAAATTTCTTTTATCAACCTAATCTTTCTTTCTTTCTTCCCCAATTTTACGTTCCGATTTTCAACCATTTTATGTTTCTGAAAGACTACACAAACGGTACAGCTAACCGCCGAAGTAACGTGACTTCCATTCATGAAAGCGTTCCACAAAACTTCGTCTTTAAGCTAACAGACCGCTTTCCAAAAAGGGCAGAAACTGCATAAAATTTGAGATTCCCACATGCTCAGGCTTGTTTTAAGCGATATTGATTGCTACAACAAAGTTAACAATCAAGAAAAAAGTTCATACTTCAACCAGTTCGAAATGTTTCGAGCCGAATACAACAACCTGCTATTTCCAAAACAATTGAATCCTAGGAAATGGTAAAACAACAGGACATGCATTTTCATATATTAATCATTATGATACCAGTCATAAGGAAGGTTGGGGTCGATACGTGGGGGTGTCAATGACATCGCTTGTAATCATTCAACCAACTGACACAACCTAAACAAAATGTTCCGTTCGCAGTACAACCCTTCCTGCTGATATTCTTTAAACAAGTCTCTCCAGTTTATTTTTGAAAATGCATGCCACCTTAATAAAGGCAGGCTGCACAACATGTTAAACACCTATGGAAAGCAAAACAAAGAAGTAATTTCCTCGATAATAACTGTGGTTGGTAGCTGGTACCAAATGAAAGTTGTCGATATACCAGAGATCTCAACCACACAACACATAAATCTGAAAAAGGGTACCTTATCTGCTGTGCAACTACAGTAAAAGATAGCTCGTCAACTGTTGCTTTACGCTGCTGCCACGGATGAAACTCATCCCTTGATTTGGGCGTACCCAAATTTGGCACCTGGATTCAAGTTAATATTTCTTTATAGCAAGTGACCGATTGCATTAATGCAAATCACAATACCCCCTTACTCGAAACACACTGCTCGTATCCTGAAAGCTTTCCAGTTGAGCGAGCAGTTATGGAATTGTGCGATTCTGACTCGTTTCCTAATTTATATTTAAGTACTTTCGAAACGCAGAGGCGAACAGTTTTGAAGCAGATAATTGAAAGCATAACCAAGTCATGCAAAGAGCAACAACACAAAACTAAATGATGTAAACAAAATCACATTGGACGCTTTGAAGGACAGCGGCCTTAATCGTAAAGAAAAGTGTACTAAACACGGTATGCCGCAGGCAAGCGGCGAGTACACACAGAATTAAGGTAGCAATCACAACAATCAACCATTGCGATTTGCGAGTTATTAATCAGCAGAACCAGTCCACGATGCCTGCGTCAAACATTAAAAATTTATTGATGAGTTACGCAGTAGAACAAGCGTGTCAGCGACCAGCAGAAAGATTTCAGTTGAGCGTTTTCAATCGCCAGTGATAGCGAAGATCTCTAGTTCAACGATATCAACAACTTTGTCAGAACATTCCTTGGTATGAGCATGTATGAAGACAAAATGCCCTAGGCTCATAGGTGTGGGCCTAGGGCATTTTGTCTTAATTAACTCTGATAATGAGGTGAAACACAAAATTTTCGCAACTTTGGTACATTTTCTACCACAATTGCTTGGCTAGAAACGCAGTATCACAGTCATCAATCTTTCACAGAAAAAGGCTTAATGTTTTCTTTCTTTTACCTTTAATTTTTACAGAACAATATTTAACAAATCAAACTAAGTGGTTGTGTCACGGTCACTGTCCTTCACTTCTTTTAATGCAATCAGAATCACAATACGATTGGCGTTGCGCAGCGACACAGGCAAGTCCTCTCGCAAAACAGTGGTTCTTAAAGCACTTGTTCTGACAGGTCGGTTGTGCGCAGTAACTCATGTGGTGAAGCGCAGAATATACGTATTCAGATCAGTTCCTTTTGAAGGCTCCCTGCGTTTGGTAGAAGCATATAATAAATTGGATTCATCATGCAGACTTTTCGGTAATCACCGTTACTATCAATATTACCACTGATATTTCACCATATTAATGATGGCATCAGTGATTACTGAAACATCTTCATTATGACTGTTACTTATTAACTATCGGCCTTCATTTTTATCATTAAAAATGAATACATAAATGATTAAATGACGGCTGAAAAAATCACACCGTCGGTGACATAAAACCTAACTGCATGAATAAGAGCAACTGGTTATTGCGCATAAAGAAAAATATGATGTCAATGAGCAGGGCTGCAGAAAGTGTGAAAATCGAGGAGCTTCCCGCGAAATCGTACATGCTCGCGTGAAATTAGTCAGCTGCAAGTCAAGTAAAATCAAATAATACGCCAAGAATTGCAAGAAAATGACAAAACGAAGTGTGCGAATTTCCTTGCTCAGTCACGGTCCAATACCTGGCCTTGTGACGCAACAGTTACCCCTACCTAACAGAAGTGGTGTCATGCAGTCGCTGGTCGCGTGCAGGGTTGCCAATTTGGCATTTTTGAAGCCAAATTTTGAAAATCAGGCTTTTTTTGATGCACTTGGCTTTTCTTGAAAATCAGAAATACCAGTCAAAATCTGGCTTTTTCTTTTTTATTTTTTTCACTCTGAAAGCCTTGGCTCTCGCTAAACATTGTCTCAGCTGCATATTCATTACAATCTCTTTTAACGGGAGTCTATGACTATGCAGGGTGCAAAAAATATTGCAAAGATTTTACTGTTGCCCTAAAATTTTTCGATGTATATAATAAGAAGCAAATGTACGACAGTGTATTTACGGGGAAAGAAATAGCTTTCAACAATTGGAATTGCATTTTATCGATGTTTCTGACGGGTTTTAATATCTATTTTTGTTTGGCTAGGCATGTTTTACTTTATGTGTAACCTATATGTCTTAGGACTGCTATCTGGTTTATTTTGGCTTTTCTTGAGATAAGGTCTGCCTTCTTTGGTTAACCTAGTCGCGTGTCGTAGACTCGTAATACCGGCGATAACCTGTTAGTTTCAATATTGTTGCTATGATGACACATGTAGTCAGAGGACATTGAGGCCAACACGTCCTAATACTAGGTGCGTTTATGTGAGCGAACTTCATTGCGTTAGATAGCAGAGTGGACGGTGGCGCTTGCATTAGCTGGAAGCTTTTGAATACATTCGGATTGTTAATACTTGTCTGTACGACGGCTTTGATTAGTGGTTGCCTTACTGGGTTACCAATCGAAATGGTATTGCATTCCGTATGTCATTCCGGAATGTAGTGGCATTCAAAAATGGCCAACTCGTGCCCAAACCAGCGTCCACCGACAAGCTTACTCCAGTAACTGCGCACTCGCGCCTAAAAAAATGCATGCATAAAACGCTCACTCAACAGAAACTTAACACCGTCTGAATATCGTTCTTCAGGTCGGATGGGTTAAAAATCGATTTCGCCACCACTGAACTGGCCGCAACAATCAACGTTTGAAACACGACGCCATTCTGGAATGGCATTACACTTATAGCTGGAGCTTGATCATTTTGAGTGAGCATAAAATTGCTACAGCTTACATTACAGGATGCCAATACCAAAACTAGCACTTTCAAACGGGATTTTTTTGTGTTTGTTCCAGAAAATTGGTTACTTATTTATTTATTACGAACACATAGTCACAGACAGTCGATACTAATTCTTAAAGCTGACTTTTGCATCTTTAGCTTTGTATATGATGAAGCAATAAGTACAATTCAGTGTAGGCAGCAGAAAAATCCCAATAATCAGGGCTACAGTATTTGCTAAAGACAATGCTGCAGACCTTCTGTGGCAGAAAGTAATACAACATGCAAAAAAAACTTTAACGCGATCAAGTTTGTAGCAAAAACATTCAACTTGTGCCCATACTAGCGTTCAGTCACAAGTTCACTCTGGTAACTGCGCACTCGTACCCCAAAAAATGCATTCATGCGTAGAACAATCACTCAACAGAAACTTTTCACACCGTCTGAATATCGTACTACAGGTCGGATCGGTTAAACCAATTTCGCCACCACCGAACTGGCCACAACAATCAACGTTAATCACTTCAAATGCTGCACCACTAGCAAATTAAAACCACTTTTCTGAAAGTCGCATGCGATTCCCAAGCACCTTTTGTGCGGCTCTCAGCAGTCTTTCAATAAAACCAGCAGCGTAGCCAGCCCAAAAATACGGGGGAAACTGTTAACACTAACACTATTTTGTTTGGGATACCGCCTCTCAAAGCACAAAACGACTATATGTTCTAAATATTAGAGGGCCCGTTTGCTCTGCCGATGAATAAAACCTCTAATATTTTGTGTAACAGACTTCGGTCTGCAATAAAACAAAACATGTGAATTGACTTGAGTTAAAATTTTTCAGTGCGACTCTGACAAAATTGTGGATCTGGATTCGCCTCCCTTCAGTGAAAAAGTTGAGAGCCACTGGCTTATACTGTGCGGAGTGCAGGAGCCACAGGCATGCCGTGGTTACGCGACTTGAGAGTAGGAATTGCTCGACTCTGCTGTGCGAGTTACGTACAATCTTGCCGTAACACATGCGTTAGAGATTATTAAAATTTATTATCCAACGGATATCTTTAGTTTGGTGTCTACAAGTCTTTCAATGGTCTACAAATTACGATTTGATTGGTTGTTAGAAACCGTGTTACGATTTTTCATATGCCGACGATTGTTGCGAAGCTTCATGTAAGCAGGCCATATTACTTCAAAAAATTATCTAAAACTCTAATGTAGCAAAAAAATTCCTTGTAAATTGAATAGTGCCCACAAAGTAAAAATTTTAGAAGCCCGTTAAGTAAGGATAGGCGCGAGAATTTGCCACCTCGCGGCGTTTCCATCCGTTTTGCACTCCTTCAGTATCTCGTTTTTGCGTACCGGGTGGTAGCGTGCTGCACTGCGGCGATGCAACTGTTTACACGTTGAATGAGAACCGATGCTGGTAGACTAAATCAATCCAGGTTGGTCTATGTGAACGCAGTGATTGCTAAGACACTCAAGTGGATCGTTTTCAAGAAAACAAATTTGTTTTGCGACGTCATAAAGGGGCGATCGTCTACAACTTGCGGCCCATGGGGAATTTCGAAAGCTTCCCAGGACATTGACATTTTTTCAAGCCCTGGTCAATGAGTACACTTGACATAGGTTCAATAGAAATAAATGCTTTGTTCCTGAAATCTTACCTAGGTGTGAAGTCGAGGAAACATTGTACTTGGAGAGATGGAAGAATTTCAGAATATCTGGAGTCAATTATTTAGTTTTGCTAGGTTGCTTTTGTCTAAAATATATCAGTCTTGAAAAAAAATCTAACAACATATGTACACTGAATACCCTGTCAATGTTTTTTTTTTCGCTGATTCGTTCATCTTTTTTGCTGAGTTATTCTGGTCACTGAAACATTTCGGTCATTTTTCCCATAGTAGTATGGAAATTCGCCGTAACAGTATTCATTAGTCTATATTTTCAGACATTGTGAACGAAATGACCTACTAATTTCTTCAGTCGTTTAAAAAAATTCCATCCACGACCGAAAAAAAATTGCCTTGCCATAAAGTTGAGTGTTGCTAAGACTAATGGGAACGACGACAAACGTTGTTACAACGATAAACGTTATTGTTGGGCAGGGCGGACAACCTTTTTCGGTTTGCGTGCTGAAATCGGCTAAATCAATGACAAATTTCTTCCGCGTGCCAACCGAAATTTGTGGGAACATAGTGCTTGGACATCCTTAAAGGTGTATGTGAAGAGCCTTGAAAAAATGATACAAATTCACCCAACAGTGAAAACATAATATAACCAAATTTACATTTATTCACCTTGAATATAACGCCCAAGCAAAAACAATGCTTTGCCTCTTTCAAAACAAAACATACGCAATAAACTTTTTAAACAAGACTTATGTTACTTTTCAAGGAAAATATCAGTCCGACAAAAAGCTTTAATTACTTTTCTTGTGCTATATCAGTGAGACTTCTGTTGCTGCATTACCGCTGACAGGGATTTTACATTGGGTTTATACTTTGTTACCTTCAGAGATATACACAAACTACTAGTTTCATCGGTCAGGCTACTCCTATTACGAGACTTAATAAAGTTCATAACAAAGATTCACAAGCATATGGAGAGTAATGCTGTTGCAAAGTTTTCAAGCACGAAAAATTTTACATGTTTAGGGAGGGAAAGATTTGTTTTCATCATATGTTTAAAGCATATTTTTCTGACAACAACAAAATTTGGGGGTGCACAAAAAATAGTTTGGGCAGAACTGCCCCAAACAGCCCTCGTGTCTCCATCTGGCTGCACAAATGTGTAACTTTGGTCGTAAGCACTAAAAGTATCTTGCTGCTATGCAGTACAAAACAAGAGAAGACTACCTGGGCTAGACATGGTACATTTTTTACAACAATCACTACACAAAATACAGGGATCAAGTGGAAGTCTGACTTCCGGATGTATACAATTAAGCATGTAGACAGGGCCTGATACATGAACGTGAGGCCCCCGAAACGCTTAGCACAACTGTGCAAATTCATCAGGAACTTCAATGTGTTCAATAATATGAAGATAACTTGATATTACAGTGTTTACATGCACACATGAGGTGAGAAAATACGCTTATTCGATGAAGCAGAACATGATGAATCGGTTTCACATTCTCATATACAATCATTGTCAAAGTTATATACAGGAGTGTGTTTAAGGGAAGGCAAGCGAGGCACTTGCCTCAGTCCCTCTTTTTAGAGCCCCCTCAAGGTATTTCCGACCACATCATAATTCAGTACTCTGCCTTCCAAGGGGCCCCCAATAGCAACTGTAATGTGTAAAGTACCTTGCTTTCAGTGGGACCAAACAGAAACTGTAACGTATAAGTAGGTTGCTTTGCTTTCGAATGGGCCCCCAACAGCAGTTGCAATGTGTAAATACCTTGCTTTCAAATCAGGGTAAAAAAACGGATTTTTTTAAAAAAGCCCACTTAAAAAAAACAATAAAACCCACCAAAAAAAAACACTTTTTATTTTTTCTTTGAAAAAAATCTACTAAGTAAAAAATAAAAGAGACAGGACACTGGTACAGTTAACTTTAAATTTTATTAATCACACAAAACGAACAGCAATGAAATTTGAAGGATTTGAAAAAAAAATTGAACAGTTTGTAATGGTTATCTTTCTCAGCTTTACAATCAGCATATTTTAACCAATATTTCTGCCTTATGTGCATCTATCAACTTTTTCTGATTTTGGACCATACCAAATCATATGTTGAAAAAAAAACACTAAAAATCAGGGGTCACCAATGTGGTGCCCACAGGCACCAGGTCACCCGCAAGGACCAAGCAGGTTGTCTGCGGGCATAGGTGTAGCCAAAAGGCATGGCCACCAAATTTATAGCATTTCTTGTCTTTTTACGCTTTGAGAGGTATTGTCCCAAACAAAATACTGTTGCTTGCTGAAAGTCAAAATATTTGGCTCAAAAAAAATTTTCAGCCTGGCGACACTACTGCCCGCGGACCTGCTCTAAAAATAACATTAGCATGATCAGTGTCTTCACATTGCAGAATATCTTAATTGTTAATACTCTAAACAATCAAAGGTAAATTGAGCAACATTTTTATTTCAAAAGCGTGCATCAAACTGGTAGCTCTTTGCATTCATCGGCACATAAGAAGTAGCTCTCAGCTTGAAGAAGGTTGGTGATCCCTGCTATAGATGCTGAACTAGCAGGGCATGCAGATATACTTGACATGAAACTGCAGAGTTTGTGTGGAAATGGTTTTTCTTTGTTTGCTGTGCGCATTCTTGCCAAGCCTCACCACTTTGGAGTGAATTGACCAAAAATTTGCAAAAACAAAGATGGGTTATATCTCTTTAAATTTGAATGGCATAATAAGTATAACGGAAGTTATTATTGTGTAATTCTGAAAATAATGATATGGCATGATGCAACAAAAAAAATTAAGAACAAGGTTTTTCCATTTTCCTTAAAAAAAGAACAAAATCTTGTTTCTTTCTGAAAAACTCTGTTTCAAATGGGCCCAAATTTACTGCAATGTATAAGCACTTTTCTTTCTAAGGATCCCCCAACTTCACTGACATTTCAATTTGGAAATTTGGTGGGTTGAAGCTTTCTTTGGGTGGCTAAGTGGTGAGGGGTCTGAATTTTTGCCCCTGTGGCAGCATAGGCCCCCTTGTTGGGGAGTATGGAGCGTAGGCCCTCTATTGGGGAGTATGGAATTTTTTGCCCCTGTGGCAGCGTAGGCCCCCCTATTGGGGATTATGGAGTGCGGCTGATATGGTTCTGTTTGTAGCCATATGGCATCATAAGCACGTAAGGGTTAAATTAAATAACAGATTGTTAACAAACGAAAATGAAGAAACGGACACGGAGTTTCATCAGATTATACTGCGACTTGTAAGTTATTAACTTTTTCCTTTGAAAGGGGTAGGATCTCGTTTCCGAGGCCTTGGTCACTCGCTGCATAAAAGTGCTTGTGTGCCAAGTTCGGACGTGTGCCAGGGGTTGCCCACCCCTGTTGTAGGGGATCTACTAGTCAACACTCAGAAAAAAAACTTGACAAAATGATGGTGAATCCGGGTGTGGATGGCTATACTCAAACCCCAAATCAACAGAAAATACTCCAAAAAACGTAAAAAGACAACAACCTACTGAAAAACAAAAGAATACTAAAACTGAAATATAAGCACAACGGTGGCCTTGTTTCTAGATTTATCTTGCCAGGGGATCAAGTCGCTCCTCTGCTCTCCCAGCAGTTACTCCGCTGCAACAAACACTTACATTTTTACAATGTTTTCAGCTGTGTGATGGCCTTTGAATCATCTGAATCCAGCATTGCATTGTCTATCTTTTAATTTGAAATGAAATGAACACTGATTCCACTATAGCTGCATATCTGTCTATTGGACTAAAATTCAATGGTCAAAAAAACCTCACTAGTTTCATTTGAGTTTTTTTACCTTTATTTGTGGTTGATCTCTGTTGGCATGATAATTATCAGCGTTGTGGTAAGGTGCTTTCGACTTGGATTAAATTACCTTATTCTTCTGAAAAAAGTGAATTTATATATATTACTGTACTAGTTATTTACATAGTCTACTCCAGCACTTACATTCATAGGTTCACTCTTAATACTGTATATATAAATAAAGCCAACACAGTACCGCTATGTCTTCTGTTGATGAAGTGTTGACCCGTTTTCAAGCTAAGCTTTTATTTGTGTTGCTACCTCTCACTAGACTCACTACGTTACTCGTGGTGGCCAACAGGAAGGCTAGCTGGAAAAATTTTTTCGCTGCAAGCAGGGCCCGATTAACCATTGGGCAAACCGGGCAAATGCCCAGGGCCTCGTGCTTGCAAATGAGAACACTCCTTTACTGGTTTTTCATGTTTTCAGGCTATTCACCGCTTGTCTAAATTGTAGAGCTTTTTGATTACTGTCGTTAGTATATAGGTTAAGCAAACTGACAAAATTTGCATTTATCGGTTCTGCGTGACTTGAAAGAATTGAAACAAACAGCACCACGCTTTATGACCCAAGAATTAGATCGAAACCAGTGCATCCATGGGCGTCTGCAGAAATTTTTCCAGAGAGGAAATGTAGAAATTTTACTTATCCTTTTAAGGTTGCTGAAGATGCGGAGCAAATATACGTTCACAAAATGTTTTATCCTTTCTACCCCATTAGTCTGTGCTGGTGAAACCTCAGTTCTCAATCTTTGTTTGAAATGTTTTCTGCACTTCAGCTATCAGAACTAAACCTGAACAACAAAGACGTATTCCCACAAGTCTGCATAGGCCCCACTACTTCCCACAAGTCTGCGTATTTTAACAAGCCACATATTTTTATACTGTGTGAAATGAAGCCTGCATAAGAGGCGTTTGATTAAGCCAGAAGTCTCAAACTCAATTGCTCCAAGGCTAAATGAAGACCTATAAAGTGACCTGAGGGCTGCATTATGACGGTGACGCAATAATGGCGATATTGGAACTTTCTGGAAACAGCTTTTCATCTTATTTACTCTGAAAGGTAGCATGAGTTGCAGGCAAACCATTTCTAGTCGTCTCTACGTTTGTTGAAAGGAACTTCTTCACTTGCTAGTCTAGCACTTTTAAGCACCGGTGAATAAACTAAATAACGTAAATGTTAATTATTTAAAGATTCCAAGAAAGCTTCACGGGCTGCACAAAACACCCTTGCATGCCACATGCTTGAGACCCTGGATTAAGCTATTAACAAGCACGTTGATCACACAGTCTCACACTAACAATGGATTTTTCAAACTTGTGGAAGCACTGCTACAGATTTACTCATGTTTCTTTTCACACAGTATGGAACTGTATGTGGCTTACCATTATCAGCAGTCACACTGTCTAGCTCAGAGGTTCGAAGTTTTTTTTCTTGCGACCCTTTTTCTAATATCTGCACGTTTTACACGATCCTATGCAATCAATTTTCTTATCTATCATTTGCATAACGTAGGCTATATCTTAAAACAAGAAGGAATTTTACAGAGACCTACTATTCTGTTTATTCACTGTAAAATCTTTTTTCCATGAAGTGCAACAACGACATTCAACGCTATGGTTGATGTCTTTATGGAAGAAGGTCTTGTGATAGAATACATTCTCTACCAGGTCCAATACGAAATAGTTTTTTATTCACTGCCATTTACAGTCTGCTATTTCATGTTGATATCTTCTCTTTCCAAGCATATCTAGGCTACAAAATACGCAGGTGTGAATGAATCTC
>JGI24021J15306_10003254_pt1 | contig 18227 bp, 8 predicted proteins | sample Ectturendosymbi1_FD_15306 | JGI IMG/M metagenome (IMG submission 15306)
AAGAGAGCCTTATACAGCTGCTGAAGAATTTGTGACACCATGTGAACTACGTTGGTAACAGTTACTACTTGCCTTCAGACAAAGGGTACGAGAGAATTTTATGAAAGCTCAGAGGGTACGAGTGCGTAGAAAGGTTAAGAATCACTTCTAGCTGATCTGTTGCCGCCAGAATATTGGCAGTAAATAGACACTACTTGTTTTAAACTATCTATGTCCAACACATTTTTCCAGGGAGGAGGAAATTTGCAGGGGGGTTCCCCGGTTATGAGCCTGACTGTAATTGAGACCTTTTGATTTAATGCAATTGTGATGTGCTAAAAGTTACCTAATTAAATCTTAATTGCGTAAGACGATATTAAATGTTTTGAGTAAAACTGCTGCAAAGTTGCTTTGATCATCTGTTGAAAGTTTCAGTGACCTGTACAAATAAACACAAGCGTTGCTGCTATCTCCCATTTTCTTTGTCTTTGATTTACAATGAGTTGCACAATGTCTGTGGTTGACATTGCAACACAGTTTCTGGGCACTTTCACTATGTGTATGTTTGCTTTTGTAATCTACCTAATGTTTTTTTGAGGAATGTAATGTTATTTATCATGTGTTTTTATCATGAAATCTAGCTAGTACTTTTCCGTAACAACATTGGTCAGGTTAGGGGCAACATTGGTCAGGTTAGACCAATAAGCTGTTGTTGTAAAGGTTGCCAATTTGGCTTTTTTCAAAGCCAAATTTCGAAATTCTGTTTTATTTAACACCTTTTTTTCAGTCAGAAAGGCTTGGCTCTGCAAAAACATTGTCTGATCTGCAATCAGTAATCATTACAATCTCTTCTGAATAGAGTCTATAACCATGGCATATAAAATAGGGTGCACAAAATATTGAAAAATTTTTACTGTTCTGAAAATGATCTTATTGATAGGAAACAAATGTACCACAATGAATGTAATTACAGGGTAAGAAAATTCTTCTAAAGAGTGGAATTTTCAATTATATTACATTGATGTTTCTGATGAGTTTTAATGGCTATTTTGTGTTTGGTTATGCATGTGTATTTTCCGTAAAACTGTTTTTGATTTGGCTTTTTTTGGGACAAGGTCTGGCTTTTTTTGATGAAGACAAGTTGGCAACCAACCATGGTTGTTGCTTCTGATGTTCAAATATCAGATCTGATGTTTTGGGAGAAATTTTTGATGTTATGGTGGCAAATCTGATATTGAATGGGCTTTTATTTTTGTTTTCCACGTTTCCTCTTACAGCGAAAAAGTTATTGTAGATTTATAATTTCTAAGTTTCTTTGGTCAATTTCTCACCTTCCATGTGTTTCGCTATTCGTATCTTTCCAAACTAAATGCTTAAACTCAAAAGAAGCTCCCGTCGGTGCTTGGGAATTACCAATTTTGTCAATGTCAATATTGGAATATTGTGTAGATCAGGGCTAGCTTTAAGCCAATGCAACCGATGCAGCTGCATTTTCATGATTTTGGGCCCCACGCCATGGTGTTTGGGCAGGTTGATCATTTTTGCCACAGAGGCTACTCCTTGCGCTCGAGAATTATAGAAACAGCTTATAAATTTCATTGTTAGGAAAACAACTACTTCACTGTATCTCATTTTAAATGAACGATTGAATTTTTTTAAGGAAGTGGCTACGGAACCACCAGTGACCCATGGATTTTAAAACTTTTTCTTCCTTCTTACTTGAAACTTATTCTACCATACCACCTCGCATGATGCAGTTTGAATAAAGCGGTTAGTTTGTCAGTCAAATGGCTCGACCTTGTAGCATAATGGATAGGTTTCAAGTCTGCCATGCCAATGGTTGTGGGTTCGCCTCTTAACTTGGTGCTTGCATTTTCGCAATCGTGACTGCTTGGATGTTTCAATTTGTGGGACCAGTTTTTCTATGCTTTTTTCAAAACTTTTCAAACTTTCGTTTCAAGGGTTAGGTTTAGAGGTTAGTGTTAGGTTAGCATTACATTACCTTAGCGTAGTTAAGCGTTAGCTTAATGTTAAATTAGCGTTAGCTTAGTGTTAGGTTAGGGTTAGGTTTACCTTTTGTGTTTGCTATGTTTCTACCAAGCCTACTGCATTATGCTTGTGCGTTACTGTCATGCTACAGGGGTGGTCTAATAAGTTTTCAAATTTAAAGATCCACAGGTTGTTCTGTAGCTACTGCGTATGTTTAATTGCAATGACAAATGATTTTTTATGTTATATTTTTACCTTTATTTCTTGTGTAACGTGGTATTTTTCTACTCCGGTTGTGTCATCACACATCCATGGACAATATACGTACTGACAGAAATTTGTTCTTTACATTGTGCTACCCTAAACCCTAATCTATAACAACAACGCTAAACCCTAACCTTAAATGATAACCCTAAATGTAAACCTGTGTCTGCTTTTCGAAAGTTTCAAAAAATGTACTGCAATAGCAGTTGCAAAACTTTCAACATACAACTTGTGAGAAAATCAGCACTACCTTGTGCAATATAAAAAAAAAAAAAGCAATACGAGCAAGATGTGATTCAAATTAGTCATGGCTGTCATGACAGACCCCTTAGCACTGCAGGTACTCAGCATTTAAGCCGATAAAATATTAAACGCTGTCACTGCAGGTCTCAAATGCGGGTGTTTTGGAACAGGCAACAGCCTACATTTCCCTTCTAACGTTGCATAGTACTATTACAAAACAACAACCTCTCTGCTTTGTCTAAATGACGTCTGCACAATGACATAAAACTTCCCACGTTTTTGAACATTCAAAATTGATATTGCGTCGAACACACGTGTTTCTGAATTTCTTCCTTTGGCAGTGGCAGCTCTAATGCTGTCAGCATCTCATACACTGCCACGCAGGAGCTGTTTTATAATATTTCGCTTCATGACAGTCTCCAGTCACGATCGTTTCTTTTTGCAGTTTTGGGCTAATTTTATCTGCTGTTTTCACCTACTAGTTGATGACAAAATTAACACTTTGACGTCCGGATTAATTCAAGCGGTTCGCAAAAAACAGCTGGATTGCACGTGGCGTTGCGCAGGAATATTTCCACTCCTGTACGAGTTACAGACCAAGTCGAAGTGTTAAAAGATGTGGTAAGTCTTCTAGTCTACACTAAAAAAAAATTTTTTTGGTTGGGAGGTGCGGGTTTATTGTGAGTGATGTCATAAGTAGAGGACTTTTTGGCCAACTTCACCTGGCCCTGGGCACCAACCGTTAGATGGTAGTATTTCGCTGATGTTTTTATTGGAAACTAGGCTACAATCCAAGTCTTTTGATACTTTGGATGTCCTGCTGGGGTTTCAGGTTCAAAAGTTATGATCTTAGTCAGTAAAAGTTTTTGACTAATCAGTTAATTAGATAATTAATTAATTTGTTTATTTAAGATCATAACTTTTGAACCAGAAATGCTAGAAAGTTGATCAAAGGCTCAATAGACTCGAACTTGAGCCTAGTTTCCAGTGAAAACTTCAGCGAAATACTTTGGCCTAGCGGTTGGGCTCTAGGCCAGGCAACATGAGCCAAAATGGCCCAAAAACTACTTCACTTATGACGTCACTCACAAAAAATCCTCATCCCCAACCAGAAAATTTTTTTCGAGTGCAGACTAGAAGACTGTCCAATTCGTTTGAGCCCTTGAACAGCTCTCCAGCGCAATTGGCAGAGGAGCTATGGCATTGGTAAGGCAACTGACAAGTGCTGGTTTTAGGCTGAAATCAAAGTACGAATATATTGTAACCTGGCTCTTAAAGTGTTGAGTAAGTTTAGGCTTTCTTCAGCGTCACGCCAAGTAACGTGGGATCGTTTGCACTGAAACTATATTTTTATAAGCAACTTCTCATATTGGAAGGCGCGACAACTAGTCTCAGAAATTGTGGCTGCATTATCTGAACAAAATTTCAGTCAAGCGTCGTATTTTGAAAATAGCCTTTTTAGAATTAAGCAGTTGACAATGTTGTTTGCTGCGCAAGAAGTCCTATATTGATTTCAAGTAATACACTTTTATATTGTGATGGAAAGTAATCAGAGCAACTGTAATTCAATCATTCTTCTCCGCAGTGATTTTGCAAGTATATTTATGACACCACCATCTTGATAGACAGCGTGCTCCACAGACCCAGTTGTGCAGCTGGTTGTCAGCATCGATTTTATAAGTGTGGGTTTAGATAAACAGCTCTCATTGCTGTACGATTGACATTTGCAGAATGTTCGACAAGCTAAGTATCTTTTCAGCATCACATTCGTAGAAATGGACAGCGATTGTGATGTAATAAATGCGCTATGCCCGAAACCCACAATAACTTATGAAATTTTTCTTATGAGTTTTGACAATGAGATCAATACCACAGACAAATACAATCAGACCTATTTGTCCGAACTCCAATCAACTGGAATCCCCGCTATCCGACACAAATTGCTAGGAACAGATTTTTCCCAACGCATTTCACTCATCCCTTTAATCTGGAAACCTTGCTGTCCAACACTGACTCGGAAATTTAGGAACGGATATGCCATATCAATAGAAAAATACACCAAACTGGATTGCGCCAACTGTTACTTAGTTGTTTATTTAATCGCAATGGAAGGGTGAAAGTCCATATTCTATACACAATGATTGTAACAGTGGCAGACCCTACAGAACGCAGTTATAAGTCTCCTGTACAGATTTTTTCGCGTTTAAATATCATTCTGAATGCATACCTGTTCATGTATACGGATCTGCTAATAAACAAAAACAACTAAGTTTCATTTTGTCATGTTTCACTTGCAGTCTACATATTTGCTTAGTTGACAGTTCGTCTGAGAATACAGTTTGTTTCTGTTTCCCCTTTGAACGTTGGCTTAGGCTAGACCCGTAGCCTAGGTCTAAAGGTTTGGGGAGCATAAAACATATTTATGGGGCCAAGACTTTTGTTTTTATTATATTTTTCAATAAAAAAATTTTCTGNCAAAACAAAGTTTGGAGAAACTTAAATAAATTTTGGGGGGATCAACCCCGAATGCCCCCGTGGCTACAGGCCTGATTCCGATTTTTCGGATACTTCGCTACCAACATTATTTGATGAAAGAAAGTAGTTCAAATAAACGAGGTCTGATTGTAGTTATCGTTATTTTTGGGACCATAAGGCACAGTATCAAAACTAGCTATTTTTTAGTATATAAAGCGCACTGGATTATAGGGCGCATTAAATGAAGCAAAACTTAAATTCATAAATGTTAGTCTTGAGAATAATATGTTTGGAAACACAGCCATGTTTTCTATCTAAACCAACAAATTTAAAAAAAATTTTTTCGGCATCCATTCCAATTTAGCCGAGCAACGTAGGGGGACAAAAATGCAAAGATCATGAAAAGTATTGGTTTTAGGTAAATTTAAACTACATATTTAGAAAGCCCAACCTAGAAAACATGGGTATACACACCAATTTCATTAGGATTGGGCTAGAAGATCTAGAGTTCTACTCATTTTTGTTGCTGATGAATGCGAATGCCATCTAGTGGTAAAAACACAAAAGCAGTGATAAATCAAAAAACGCTCAATCAATTTTTGCAAAATTGGTGACAATTTTCATAAAAATTTATAGCTGCAAACATACGTGAAAAGTACCAAATTTCAGAAATTTAGGCTGAATTATAATGAAATGCCCCTATGTCGTTAGATCTCTAAACCCTCAAAAGACTTGGCAAGTCTTCGAGTCTGCAATGAAAAAAAATTTTTTGGTTTTGGGTTTCAGATACTTTGTGAGTGACATCACAAGTGAGGTAGGTGTTTGGCCATTTTGGCTCATGTTACCTGTGCTAGGGCCCAACTGCTAAGCAGAAGTATTTTGCTAAAGTTTTCATTGGAAACTAGGCTAGAATCTGAGTCTTTTGAGCCTTTGATCAACTTTCCAGCATTTCTGGTTCAAAAATAAAGACCTAAAAACAACAAATTAATTAATTATCTAAAAAATTATGTAATTAACACTTGAAACACCAGTTGTCTGGAACTTGTCCAACCGTAGACTGCCGGCCCATGATATATTCGTGGATCGGTGCGCGATATACGCGAACTTTATTTCAAATGCCAAACATTGAGCCCCGGGTCACATGTTTTCCTCTATAAAGTACGAACATTTTTGTACAAGTCTCTAGCAACCAGAAACATATATTTATAATGTGATTTGACGTACGGTGTGGTCAGGAGAGCATTTCAAAGCAACCATAGTTTATTTTGCCTGCAGTCACGCATGCGTTTCACTGAGTGCGGAAAATAAGATCGGCCTGCTGTAACCATGTGGCTGATTGTTTCGTCACATTGCATTTCATTGGGAGCGGTTTCTAATGTAATGTAGATAAACAATCACTCGGAAAATTTCTTACTGAGTTAACATGTAAAGATTTTATGATTTTTGCTTGAGCATAAATATTTTTTTTGACAGCAAGTAAATGCTTCAGCCGTCTTTTTGACACTGCTTCACAAACATTCGTTCTTGGCAGATTTCAAATGACCTGTTACTGTAAAGCATTTGTGAACGCATGCCAGTGTGAGGTGGAACATCATGTAGAGAGTTGATGGTTTTAGCTGCTGCGAAATTGTTTTATGTTTAACAGCAAGTAACTGTTGGAGCCGCCTGTTCGGCTGCTTCAAAAGCATTTGCACTTGGCAATTAGCCCTGCTTCACAAACATTCGCACTTGGCAATGTGCACTGCTTCACGAACATTCGCACTTGGCAGTCTTCAAACGGCCCATTAGCGCAAAGCCTTGCGAGCCAGGAAGGGCATTGTGAAGATTAATACCCATTGATTTGCAAAAAAGCAGTAATTCAGTGATTGTGGCGTGTGATCTTTTCGCTGCTTGCCAACAATACACATCAATGGCGATTTAGAGTTCAACAGATAACATTAAAGGTTGCTGCCAACAATAGCTTGCATTGCACCCTTGCCGCTCGTCCTTTCCCATTGCAACAACGCCAAGAACCTGACCAGCTAATAAAGATGTTGTTGTATTTTCCTCTCATTTCATGCACTACCATCTTGACATGCGGCTGCTACGAGGTAATCACAACATGTTCTGTGATATTCACATTTTTTCTGCAACAACAACAACAGCAGAAGCATTACTTTTCAGCATCTAAGAGCTGACAATTGTCGAATGCTCAGGCCACGTGCAAATAAAATTTTGCATTGTTTTTTTGTGCAAAAAAAATTTTGTGACTTTTTCATGCGAAAATAAAATTTTGCGTGTTTTTTCATGGTGCAATGTGTGTAATAATTTTTTTTGTAGTTCAGTTAGTGCAACGAAAATATCTATGAAGGTTTTACATATCGAAACGAAATAGCACTGTAAATTTTAGTCAAATCGAACCTAAACTGAGTTATTTAGCGACAGGCAAAGCACAGCTTAACGCATGTGCATTTTCGGATGGAGTTGAAAGCAGAAATGCTGTCTAGGACCAGGCGATATAAAAACTATTATATATAACTTTTCTTCTCTACATTTTTTTATTTAAAACTTGGCAGGATGCTTTGTAACAGCTATAGCAACCGTTCCTGTGATTTTTACATTTTTCCCATTGTTGGAATAGGCGCAATGAACTTTCAAAGTAAAAAAAACAGCCAATCCACCTTTGTTTTAGGGTGTTTTTTCTTTCCAAAAGAAGTATATAAATTATTTGATGTCGATTTTTGTAAACTACNCAATGTGACTGACGTTTTTGTGCAGAATTTGTGTNTATCGTGCATGGTTTTCCATCCAGAGCCGTTTTGAAACAACACCTTGCCNACTCAAGCGTCAGCGCAAAAACNATACCGGCNTTCTAGCATCAGACAGCAGCCACGAATATATCGTGGACTGGCGGTCAATGTGTTAAGGTTCTTTCAAACACTCAACAAAAAATCTGCACTCCCCAAGCAAAAAATTTTTTTCGAGTGCAGACTAGAAGACTTGTCGTGTCTTTTGAGCCTTCGAACAGCTCTCAATACCACTTCTGGTCCCGTAGTTATGTGCGTGCAAAGCCACGTGCGATCTGGTCGTTTTGGCGTGAAAATCCTCAAAAGCAGATGGACGCCAAAGTGTTAAGACACAGGTAAATGCTTAATTTTATATTTTGAGATGGAGGATTTTAAAAGCACAGTTAAACGTATTTCCCAATGGAATATTTAATATGATCTCCCATTATTAAAACATGCCAAGGTAAATGTTAAATCCAATTGAGGTTGAAGTTCTGGCCTCAGTAAACTGCAGTTGTTTAATATTTTGTTTGCATTTAACAATGTCTGTTAACAAAACAAGTTTTAAAGAATTCATCCTTGTGAACATTGAAGCAAATGTTAATCCCTTTTTCAAAAAAATTCAAATTGATCTATGTTTTCTGATTCTATGAAACAATTTTTCTAAGGTATTTTCAAACTATTCTTTTGCATTCTACACCACAACACCAAAAAACAGTCAACTTACTATTGGTTTCTTTTGTAGAGTACGATAAAAAATACACGGTTTTAAAGCATAATGATACTAAGCTGCAGTTAGTTCATTGCATTTCAGCATGGTTTGTTAGGTCACGCACATGGACAAATATATTTGTAAAGTAAACATTGCCAGTGCAATTATTGAGATTTGATTTATGGCAATCATCATGATTCAGGGTTCGCATGCGGTTTCAAAGTACTGAATTGTTATATCCGTTTTCAAGACCTTGAAGAAGTATTAGATTTGGCCAAAATATACAAAAAGTATATGTTGATAAAGTATGGAAATTCTAAATTCAGCCATTCGTTTGTTTAATTTTGTGCTTTTACCGCTGATGAGAGTTTTGCAGCTGTTTTGTACATTGTGTTCCATGAATAAAATTTTGGAAAAATGAAGGTAAGTTATGGTATTGAAATTTTTCATTTAGTATTAAAAAAGTATGGAAAACGTTTTTTGAAAATGTGTGGGAAACCTGGTGATTCCAAGGTGATATATCCATGAGAGACATTAGTATATCAATCCACTCCAGAAATTTGTTTGTAACACAAATCAAGTACATTCATGCAATGCAAAATGTATTTCCTAAGTCTTCGTTCAAAATTTTTTCCCCACTATAGCAGTAGTGTCCTAGTAACTTTCTGTGTCAACTACACGAGATACAAACTTGGTTCCAGTTCTTGTTTTATGTATTTTGTTGTTAGTTAGCATAAAAAGAATGGCTGAACACTGGTGGTGGTTTGGTTGTTAAAGAAAATTAAAAAATAGGATCATTGCCCTGGTGCTAGTACATCATTGCTTGCTACAGCAATTTAAAACCACAACTACACTGTCTTAGTTGATGTGAGCTGGTGCATAAAAACAAGTTTTAAGGTGCAAGAACATAGTTTTGTTTAAATTATTTAATGTGTTATATTTAATTTTCAGAATAACTTATTGAACGTGTATAATTTTCTGTAATAATGGATAGTTTTGAATTGAATCCTGTGCTTCAAGGAGTGGAAATAAGTGTGGGTTATTTTAGGAATGTGCAAAATGTTAAAGAGATCAAGCAAAGAATTGTTGATGGAAGCTTATGCATGTCTATGATCAAGGCTTGCATGATTGCTGATCTGTTTCAAGTGTTGACAGCATGTTCAAAAGCTTTTCATCATGAAGCAGAAAAGACACTTAAAACACGGAATGTGTTTTCTGAGATTTTGTTGATTCTGTCGCCTTCAAATAAGATTTCCGAATGCTTCAAGTTGTTTGGCGTACAAGACACTGATACAGACATTATAGTTGTTGCTCGAAAAGAAGAGTCTGAATCATTATGTGCTGTTATAAAAGGAGATACAGTAAATCTTTCAAAGCTGCCAGAATATTGTCATGTAGATGCATTGAAAAAATTGTTTAAACTAAGTGAATCAGAATTGTCTGTTTGCTCATTAGTAAACTGCATTGTAAGTCAAATGATTGCTAAAGAATTGAAATGATTTTTGATACTCTTGTGGTTTTCAATGACATTGCATCAAAACTTACAAGCAGTGTGAAAAGTGGGCAGCAACATCTATTTTCAAAGTTGTTTGTGCAAACCATGACAATTTAACTGCCAGGCTATGTACAGATACATATCTGGCTTCTATTAGATACTGACTATAATTTTTTTCTGTTGAAAGTTTGTAGATTTACATATGAAAACTATAAAGAGAAGTAAGTGATTTAACAAGCAAGGCACTTGTTTCGTGTTCAATTACAAGGTGTTTTATGAAACTGGCATAAATGTGGTAAAGTCTGAAAAATGTCCTGGTTCAAGCCTTTAGCCAGGAAATATCAATGGTACAAAAATGTTAACTTGCCAGCCTTATTTTTGATATTAACCAAGTATTTATCTAGATGGGTAGATGGACATACCATTTAGCTGTGTCAATTGGTTTTGATTTGAGCTATCAATATACTCACAAATAAAAATAACTGGCAAATAACAAAACAGTGCAACTAAACTCCTAATTTTGAATCCTTTTGTAAACACATGACAATCATTGAACATGCACATCATCAAATGTATGGTACAGAACACAAAGTGTGGCACAATTATTTTCAACATCACAGATCTGTTTTAGAGAAATTTATTATTGATTGTATGTCTATGGTTTAATGGTGAGACTTGCTCTTTGTTTATTAGAAAATAATGATTAGGTCTGAGATATGTAACCCTTTGTTTCTTTCAAGCCAAATGCACCAAAGGCTAGCACAAGGTTTTTGGTGGATTCTCAAGCTGCCTCCATGAACGTGTTAGCATTGAAAATTGTTTAGTTCTGTGTAAATGATTTCTGTGACTCCTTAGTTACCAGCACATATGTTTCTTAGCTCTATATATGACTTTGGTAAATTTTGGTAATGGAGCTAATATGTGTTAGAATTTATAGGGCCTATGTGGAATAAGGCTAAACCACTCCTTAGTTATGGTATACTGTATGTGTCACAAGTGGGGTAATCGTAATAGATTGCAATCTATCACTTTTTTGACTAATTGTAATCAATTGAATTGACTAAAAATAACACGTATATAATCGATTATATACATTGCCAATTTAACACTTTGGCGTCCGGACGCTTTTGGGGATTTAAAAAAACATCGAAATGCACGTGGCTTTGCGCAGGAATTTCTCCCTGTTTGGTAAGTGCTACGGACCTGGTCGAAGCGTCAAAAGACGCGGCAAGTCTTCTAGTCTGCACTCGAAAAAAAGTATTTTGGTTGCAGGGAGTGCGGATTTTCTGTGAGTGATGTCATAAGTGGAGGGCTTTTAGGTCATCTTGGCCCACTTTACCTGGCCCAAGGCGCCAAACGTTTGATGGTAGTATGGTCATTTCACATCAGCTGATCCAGAAAATTTCAAAAATGCAACCCACCCTCTCAGATTTTTATGAAATTCCATATACTTGCAGAACTTCTTTTCCTGATTCCAAATATACCATTTTTTTCAAAATTGCCCAAGTAGAACCGAAGTTATGAGTGTTTAAAGACGGCCACTTTTTGTGTTCACTGAAGTGGAGAATTCATGAAATATTTGGTGGTCTGACTTTACTAAGTTTTAGACCTTTTGGTGTAGATATATTGTAGCATCAGACATTATTCACCCAATTTAGGAAGTACAAGTTCATTGGACATGGGTTTCTATGTGTAACCCATGGATAAACTACAGGACCCCCTGTGTTCACTCATGCGTAACACTGTTGCAACCTCTCCGGTGGTGTTGCGTTGATTGTATGATTCACCACGAACGGGATGTGCGTGAAGAACAAAAATATATGTATGTGGCATGAACAAGCAATAATAGAGTGATCCCGATGGAGTGATCTTGGTGAGTGACCTCTAATAATGCTTGTGAACCTGGTGAACAGTTGATTGTGCTTGCTAACGTTGCCGATGAGAGTGATCTTGTCAGGTGATCTCTATTGTTGCTTGTTGCCACGGTGTGACGCTTTGCGCTCATGCCGCTCAGGATTTCCGATCGCAACAACACCATTTTTGATTGCTTGTAACTTTTGTTTTTCCAAACCAATTCACATGTGCCATACATCATTTGAAAGGTCTTGACAAGTTTTTTGATATATTCTGAAACTGGTAAACATTGTGTGGTTAGTTCAGTTTGGTCAGTTGTAACCCATTGCTTGAAAAAGATTTCTTCTTCGTGGTCTTCAAATTTTGCAGACAGGATTTCTTTTACAACTTCAAAATGGTCACATTTTGGCACCGTTATAGCATGCACTCTTTTTTTGCATGTCACAGACAGCTTTCAGATTATATCAACCTGGTCACCGAAAAACTTGAAGTTAACACCACGTAACTTTAATTCCCCCCCCAATCTGCTTACCTAAAACAGTAAAAAGACAACATGGACAATGCGACTGCCTTAATTTTAATGGATTTCGCAGAAAACTATTCATTTCCTATCCAGGATGAAGCACACGGGTATCACTGGACACATCAAAGTTGTACAGTGCATCCAGTAGTTTGCTACTATAAAAGCAGTGAAAACCAGCTGTTGATTTCCAGCCTTTGTTTTCCTTCTGAAGAATTGTTACATGATGTTGTAATGGTACATTTAATCCAGGAAAAGACTTTTCAACATATGAAAAAAGCAGTTTCACAATTAGAGTTTGTGGAATATTTCAGTGATGGGTATGCAGATCAATATAAGAACAGAAAATCTTTTCACAATATTTGTGAACATGAAAAAGATTTTGGAATAAAAGCATCGTGGTCTTTGCAACAAGCCATGGGAAATCTCTATGCTATGGCATTGGTGGCACTGTGAAAAGATCCACTACTATGGAAAACCTCTGGCAGCCGTTGGAGAATCAGGTATTGAATATTAATTACATGATGGCATATTGTTCAAAAACACTTACCTACATAACTTTTCAAATTTTATCATAAGAGGAACTGAAAAACCATTAAGTTAACCTGAAGGAGCTGATAGGCCTAGTCAGTCTGTTCACATCTTCTCTAGCAATTGTGGCCAGGCTAGTAGACAAGCCTATTCAACAGGGCCGCAAAAAGCCACAATCTGCAGCGTTACTCAGCAAGAAAAAAGCCAAAATCATGGAAATGCCACAATTTTGCCACAATGAAAGTGGACATGTCAACAGACTAAGTGTGACTTTAAAACCACAAACAACAATGGAAGTGACAAACGTGTTGCTTTCTTAGTGTTTATTAATTGTTTTATTAACAAAATAAACCTATTTCCAGATAAAACTGTGCTCTAAAATTTTTATATGAAATACTCAGCAAGCCACTAATTTCTTTTGTGATCTAAATAGAACTTATCAAGACTTTTCAAATGATGTATGGCACATGTGGATTGGTTTGGTAAAACAAAAGTTATGAGCAATCAAAATGGCATTACGCATGAGTGAACACAGGGGTCCTGTAGTTTACCCATATGTTGCACATAGAAACCCATGTCCAATGAACTTGTACTACGTAAATTGGGTGAAATATGCCTGATGCTACAATATATTCAAACCACAAGGTCTGAAACAGTATTAGTCAAGCTATAGATCTATGAAGTCAGACCACCAAATTTTTCATGAATTTTCCACTTCAATAAACACAAAAAGTGGCTGTCTTTAACACTTTGGCGTCTAGGTTAATTCAAGCAGTTCGCAAAAAAACAGCTGGATCGCACGTGGCTTTGCGCGGGAATATCTTTGCTCCTGTATGGGTTACAGACCTAGTCGAAGTGTCAAAAGACATTGCAAATCTTGTAGTTTGCACTCGAAGAAAATTTATTTGTTGGGAGGTGCAGGTTTATTGTGAGTGACGTCATAAGTGGAGGACTTTTTGGCCACCTTGGCCAACTTCACCTGGCCCTGGGCACCAACCGTTAGATGGTAGTATATCGTTGATGTTTTTATTGGATTCTAGGCTACAATCCGAGTCTTTTGATACTTTGGATGTCCTGCTAGGGTTTTAGGTTCAACAGTTATGATCTTAGTTAGTAAAAGTTTTTGACTAATTAGAAAATTAATTAATTTGTATATTTAAGATCATAACTTTTGAACCAGAAACGCTAGAAAGTCGATCAAAGGCTCAAAACACTCGAACTCGAGCCTAGTTCCCAATAAAAACTTCAGCGAAGTACTTTGGCCTAGTGGTTGAGCTCTAGGCCAGGCAACATGAGCCAAAATGGTCCAAAAACTACTTCACTTATGACGTCACTCGCAAAAAATCTGCAACCCCCAACCAGAAAATTTTGTTTCGAGTGCAATCTAGAAGACTGTCCGATTTGGTTGAGCCCTTGAACAGCTCTCCAGCGCAATCGGCGGAGGAGCTATGGCATTGGTAAGGCAACTGGCAACTGCTGGTTTTAGGCCAAAATTGAAGTACAAATATATCGTACCCCAGCTCTCAAAGTGTTAAACACTTATGACTTCGGTTCTACTTGGCCGATTTTGAAAAATTTGGTATATTTGGAATCAGGAAAAGAAGTTTTACAAGCATACCACATTTCATAAAAATCTGAGAGGGTGGGTTGCATGGCCTGGATCAGCTGACGTGAAATGACCCAGTAGTATTTTGCTGAAGTTTTTATTGGAAACTAGGCTGCAATCCAAGTCTTTTGATACTTTGGGTGACCTGCTGGGGTTTCAGGTTCAAAAGCTATGATCTGAAGTAGTAAAAATATATGATTAATTAGCTAATTAATTTGTTTATTTTAGATCATAACTTTTGACCCAGAAGCACTAGAAAGTCGATCAAAGGCTCAAAAGATTTGGACTCAAGTCTAGTTTCCAATGAAAACTTCAGCGAAACACTTTTGCCTAGCGATTGGCCCTAGGCCAGGCAACATGAGCCATAATGACCCCAAAACTACTTCATTTATAACGCCACTCACAAAAAATCCACATCCCCAACCCAAAAAAAATTTTTTCGAGTGAAGACTGGCCAATCTATTTGAGCCCTTAATTGAACAGCTCTCGCGCAATCAGCGGAGGAACTATGGCGTTAGTAAGGCAACCGAAAATTGCTGTTTTTTAGGCCAAAATCGAAGTATGAATATATCATACCCCGGCTCTCAAAGTGTTAATCTTTATCAACGGTTACTTTAGCGACAGAGAGAGTTTGTTGGCGCAAACATTAAACAATTTCATACAATTAAGGCGCTGGGGCATCGAAAAAAACCTGTTAAACAGGTTGTCTCGTCAGGTGTCCTTCGACAGTTTCATAAATTCTTATCGTGGTTTAAAGCGATTAAATGTGAAGATCTACATCACTGCAATGTACTGTGGTCCTTGTGACTAGGTTTCTTCTTTTATCATAGTCTGTTATGGTTATGTTTCAGGGGAGGCAATTTGCCCATCTGTCTGTGTTAAATACAGATAGTCCAGTGGCAAGTACAGCGTTAGTAGCGAATTCTTGCTTTATTCCAGCTAGCCTTCCTGTTGGCAGCCAAAAGTACCATAGTGAGATGTAGCAACAAAAATAAGAGCTTTTATTTAAGAGGTTGACACTTCAGCAACTGAAGAGATGTCAGTACATTACGAGGGAGGTGTTGGTTTTATTTATATGTATTCAGACTGAACCTATGAATGTAAGTGATTGAGAAGGCTATGCATATAATTAGTATAGTAACTTCTAAAATTAACTTTTTTCAGAGGAATAAGGTAACATAACCCAAGTCGAAAGTACCTTTCCACAAAGATGATAAACTAGCACGTCAGCAGAAATTATCCACAGATACTAGTAAAAAGAACCTTAATGCAAACAGGTTTTGTTGACCATTGACCTTTGGTCCAATGGATAGATGCACAGCTATATTGGCATCACTGTACATTTCATTTCAAATTAAAAGTTACACAATGCCATGCACTTGTAGATGATCCAAAGACCATCACACAGCTAAAAACATCGTAACATAGTTTGAAGAGATATTCAGCAATCTTGAAATTACTAACAAACGACTTTCAAATGTTGCTGGATCAATGTTCAAGCATGATAGATGTTGTTTGACTGACAAAAGATTTGAAGCGTTGATGTTATCAACTGTAACAAACGTTTTAAACATTGCTTACTTTTGTTTAATCAATATTTAAAGTGTTTGTTGCAGTGGCATAACGGACAGGGAGTCAAAGGGCTCAATTGCTACAATCATGGCAAGCTAAATGTAAAATGCGGCCCCCACTTAGCTTATATTTGGGTTTAGTATACTTTTGGTTTTCAGTAGGTTGTCATTTTTCGAAGTATTTTCTGTTGATTTAGGGCAGTGGTTTTCAACATTCCTTGAACCAGGCCCCACTTCTGTCTTCAAAAACATCTCAGGCACCACCAAACCTTTTTTGCTATAAGTAAATAAATTTCATAACTTGCTTCAAGATAAAAATTTCATAGAAATTTCATAACTTGCTTCAGGCCCCATTAAACCTTATTTTGCTATAAGCAAAGAAATTTCATAACTTGCATCTTTTGCTGGATCCGTTTTTTACTGTCGGCTAGACAACTGCCGGCTAATGTAACTTTGATCGGAATAGTCACACCTTTATGATGGCCCATAGCTGCAATCTGTTAGCTAGTTGTCCTTTACTTTATTCTGTTTCCCGTCCAAACCCCAACTGCCTGCTATGGTGGCTCTCGGCCATTATATACCTCTTCCATACTCATTTTAGGTTTCCGATGCACACCTAAATTTTCTGACCTGCTCAGATATGTACACTTGTGTACTTTGATAACCTTTGTATTTCAGCCTGTTTTTCTTGCAGCATCACCAAATACCATAATTACTGTACTTTGTTTGCAATAAATTTGACATTGAGAGCAGAGTAAGTTAAGTTGACGCTAGCAGCCAGCAGCAAAAGGCAGAAGAAAACTCAAGTGTTTTGGAAAAGCATTGATCTGCAAATGGCAAGTAAAATAAAGCTCAGCAGTTTTTTTACCTTTCACAAACGGTACATAATAAGTTTTGACGTAATAAAACAACAAACATTATGTGAAAAATTCAATGAAATATGGGGCTAAACAAGTGAACCAGCTTGTTATATCTACCGATCATTTTGATTGTGAACAAGTGCATTTTCATTTTGTACCCCAATAAAATTGGATCAAAATCTCCTCTACTTCCATGTCCCACCTTGCACGTTGACAACCACTGATTTAGAGTTTTGGTGTAGCCATCAGTTCCAAGTTTTTTTCTGAGTGTTGGCTAGTGGGCCAATGGGCCTCCTTCAGCTGAGTTCCCCCCCTGGCTGAAACCTCTAGTTATGCCACTGGTTTGTTGACTGCATAAACATCTCAGTAGACAATGTGATTTTTATTCCAGTGCTTAATACATACAGCTTGGTAAATTCATTTATTGTATTCATTCATGCATGTTGTCTGAACATGTACTTACATCAAACATGCAAATGGGTTTTGTTTTCTTTCAAAGGATGTTTAAAGACAAATGTAATCGTGATTACTTTCAATGTAATTGTAATCGATAACATGATTTTGTTTATTCGTAATCATAATCGAGCATGTGACAAGTAATTACCAATTACATTTGTGATATAATCGCCCTATATCTGGTATGTATGTGTATACTTGCTCATTTATATTGTCTTTGATAAATCATTACTGTTGTTCAAAGTAGATAACATCTTTAGAGTTTAATAAAATGACATCTACCCCTGTAGCACTTCGAAGTTTGCAACCTCAACCCTTGCTTTCACCTCAGTCAGTTTCTCAGAAGCGACTTCAGAAACGACTGAGTAATGGCATTTCTCTGGTGCAATCACCCAACTTACCTGATGTTGTTGGTGAAGAAGATGCACAAACTAGCAGACAAAGAAGGCATTCAAGAGGTTTTAGCAAAGTTCTTCACTTGAAAAATGCTGAAGTAAGTTGTTGCTTTCTGTGTGCTAATTATGCAAGATTTTGTTTTTCTATTTAAAAGGAGCATGCTTTCTGTGTATTAATGCAAGTATATCTTTCCTGTTATGAGGAACAAGAATTGTAAAGACACAAGTGTCTTACAAATATTTATTGCTTAACACTTTGGCGTCTGGCTGGTTTTGGCAATTTTTGCAAAAAAAACAGCAGTTTTCAGTTGCCTTACCAACGCCCTAGCTCCTTCACCGATTGCGCTAGAGAGCTGTTCAACGGCTCAAACGGATCGGCCAGTCTAGTAGATTGCACTCAAAAAAATTTTTTTGCCTGGGGGGTGCGGGTTTTTTGTCAGTGACGTCATAAGTGGAGGACTTTTAGGCCACCTTGGCCCACTTTGCCTGGCCCTGGGCGCCAACCGTTAGGT
>JGI24021J15306_10003255_pt1 | contig 18227 bp, 11 predicted proteins | sample Ectturendosymbi1_FD_15306 | JGI IMG/M metagenome (IMG submission 15306)
AACGCATCATCAGTCCTGTAAATGTAAGACAAATCTTACTGGCGAAATGTTGGCACTTGAAAACAAGTAAAGAAAAACACACGAACTGTGGCTAGTTGCAACGACATTACTAAAAAATTTTTGCGAAGCTAAAAGGCTGACCTTCCCAGAGCCTCATAAACCAGTCACTGCTAAGAAAATCCGCGTTTGGCAGCGGTCTAACAAAGACACTTTTCCTCTGGAGATAACACACATGCGCGATTGTATGCGCCCTTGTCCGCCGCCTTCATATGAGTTGTAGGGCGGAACAGGACTTTCGGTCTGAGCCGTTTCAGTCTGGCTGTTTCGGTCACGGGACTTTTCAGTCTTGGTCGTTTCGGTCTCGAGACATTTCGGTCAGACTATGAAATCTTGCAGAAATCTTACATGTTCGCTTTTTAATGCAAACTTAAATCAACGATAGATTTTATTTAAAAAAACTACCAACATGATCCAAGATCCAACAGTTGATCAGCATCAACATATTATTTTGATTATCATCGGCAAGCAAATTAAATCAATACCGACATTTTGCAATCAAATACAAATACTCGAAACTCATAATTACAATTCAGATTTAACCGCAATCATGACTCCTCAAAAGGGAGTTGGTATAACACCAGCTAGCGTGACATTTCGCCTGCCGATATAATCATTTCAAGAAACAAGCCAAATCAGCTGTCTATGTACAGAAATGTCGTGACCGAAACGGCCAGACCGAAAAGTCGCGTACCCTTTTCTGCAAAACAGGTAGTTCATTGGTTCTTCCCATTACACAGCACAGAGAAAAATTAGGTGCCATTGAAAATCGACGTCATGTGTCTGATGGTGTTGTTCATTGCAATGGTGTTATTGAGTTTGGTTATCTGATGTTGCTTCGCTCTTATCTCTCCCCGTGCTACTATAGGAAAATTCGAGTGTACGAAAAAGTCAAAAACATTCACAAAATTTATTCCGTACCAAACATTTTGAGTCCAACATTGACAATCCACCCAGCTGGATAAAAAACTCCACGTTTGGTCAGTACGGCCCGGCACCACCTATCCAGCTGAACAATAGGTTAAGGTGGTTGTTGGTTGTTCTTAGCATTGCTGTGCAAAAATCTTGGTCATTTCTGCTCATTAACCTTCCACATTTCTCTCATCGAGTTCATGCAGTATATCTTACGTTGATGTGTTGTCCGCTGCATAGCATTTTGTATTTTAGCACTCGCAATCACAAATCCTCGACGTTTACAAATAACGCTATTGCAAACACAAAGAAAGCAACAAAGCGTAGGTTCATTCAGTCAATTCATGGCCATGAAACAATGACGACAGGACATAGACTATGCTTTTCAACAAAACACGCAATTATTATTGCAGTTACGATTTCTGCTAAACGCGCAATTGCAGTTGAGGAAAGGATTTCTAGATACTTTTGCTATCAAGCTGCAACTGCTTGTAATTTGCGCTAACTCTGTTTGAAATCGTGACATTGACATATAACGAAACAATTCCCCGCTGAGGGCAATTGTGAGCATCACAGTTCTGTTCTACGGAATAAAGCTTTGTTCTCAAAAACACCCGCGACACCCACTTGGCGTGAACATGAATTGTTCAGCGGTGTGCGCATAAAGACAGCATTGCAAATGCTGGAATTGCTTGAAAGAAAATAAATGTCAGTAAACGGCTGGCTGATCTATCGGCCATGATGCGCTAATGCACAAAGCGAAATAAATCATTCGATGCAGATCTACAGTTGCTGATTGTGGCGGCGATCATGAATGGTGTAGCCAATCGGAGCTTGGTACTATTGTACTTTGCGGTTGATGCTTCGTAGAGAACAACGCGGGTTGTTTAAAATTTGGTCCGCTCCTTTTCAGGCCCTATCACGCTCGGTGTAGCAGAAAAAGCGTTTTCAGCAAGTAACTTTCTGCGGGCCGTCAGTAGGTCATTTTCGAAGTGTCAATCGTACCTGCGCTCGACCAGCGCGACGCGCGATATCACGTGCCGCTGTGTTCTTCCAGGGTGCTCGTCACTTACGCCTATCCGTGTTGCTGAAACTGAAGCCACAACCCACGTAAGTTTCCTCTGTCACGTTCACGCCAGCCCTCATGTCTGTGCGCAAGATCGGCTCTTTTCGCTCTCGGAGGGGTCAAATGGCCCGCAGGATGTGGATTGTGCCGCTGGTTCTTCGTATTAACGTTGTTGTGCTTCTCCAGACGCACTTTGCGTTTCATCGTGATGCAATAGCGTTGTTGTTTCTTGGCTGCTATCCACTGTTGGGTTCATGACGAAATTTCCTTTATTGGTCACCTGCCCGGGCCCATTCGCTTGAGGCCCGGCATTATGGTCAGCGTCCATGCCGGGCGTTGCTCCCGGAGCTGCATCAGCTTCACGCGAAGGCACAGCAGCGCCGGTTTCCGATTCTTCACATGGAGCGTGTTGCGCTACTGAGGCAGTGTCACTTCTTGACGTCAGGCTTTCTCTGGATTCCGCGTCAAAAGGCGATGGTTTGCCGCTGAGCGTGACCTGATCGCGATTATTCTTTCTGACCAGTTTCCAATAGAGATAGACGAACCCAGCAACCATCGCCAGGAACACAACGAACAAGCAAGAATAAAAAACGATTTGAAGGTTTTTGTTGTTGTGGAGTTCTTGTTCAACGTGCTGTAGCCGTAACGTCCATTCCTTCTGCGTGTACAGCTCATTATAAAGTAGCGGGCATTGTTTAAAGCATTGGTCTTTGTTCCTTTCGTCATCGCATAGACCATGGCAATTTTCACATCTGCCGGTAGATGCAAGGTAGCTGTATCGGTCGCACGAGGTCTTGCGATCTTTGGCCTTTTCTTGTTCATATATTTCTTTCGCCACTCTCCTCATAGTGGCAAGAGAATTTGATTCGCGGTTAACGTTGCCATCCAAAGCCACGGGTTGCTGAACAGAATCGTAATCGTCCGAAGAAAGAAGCGGCAAAGCCACCGTGGCCTGCTTAGTCAACCCGAACAGCGTTACGAAGACCAATGCATAGTTCAGCATTTTCGCAGTGCCTGTTACTGAAAGCACGGTGGGCTGCACTATGCCGTTAACAAGCAAAAAGTTTCCTACAGGGTGGTACTGGAAAACAAAGGAGATGTGGTTGATTGACGAAAAGCTGGGTAGTTACTGTAGACCAGGGGTCTTCAAACTTTCTTGTCCGAGGACCACATAAGCTATTACACAACAGATCGAGGGCTGGACATCTTACGTAACGTGATTGTTTCAATGTATGTTACATTTTTCCAAATCAGCAAATTTTTCATCAATTAGTTTTTCATTATTGATAAAATGCCTTCGCGGGCCGGATGAAATGGCCTCGCGGGTCGGATTTGGCCCGCGCACCGTAGTTTCGAGATCCCTGCTGTAGACGATGTTTTATTTACACTCCTATCTCGTGAGTCAAATAGTACTTTGTTTACAACGGATATTCTTGACGTATCTCCATGCTGTGAAACTGCAGTACAGAAGATCGTCGTTCTCCACATATGAAGCAAAATCACATCAAGAGGATTTCTGTCCTTTTCCTAAAATGGCAAATGCATTTAAATACCAGACTAAATAGGAGGTTAGTTTTTTATCATTTGCATAATCATCGTCTGTTTTCTGTGCCCCTGACACCTACCGCATTAGTGGCCAGCCGTTCAGTGATTCGAAAACGTTCATACGTTGCAGGTGTTACTCTGTTTTTTGTGGGGCAAGCGATTCATGGTGGGTTGGTTCTGTGATAGCTTTAGTTGCTATTGGTGGGTGAAAGCAAAACGCTTCCAAGTGTGGATGCCGCTTTTAACCTTGTTTGTAGTGCAAGCCAGCAACTTGTTGTATATCCTCGTGTTGCTGAATGCAACAAGCAACGCCAACAACATCTAATTTTTTTTTACGATATCCGGGAAATAGCAAACTGTTTTTTGCATTGTTTAGTGGCAAATGACGTAATAACTCAGATGCTTCTATGCTGTGTTGCAAATAAGCAAAATTTTACACAAACATTTTAGTGCAGCTCGAATTCTCCATGCAGCAATATGATAGATATTCATTTACTGGCCAACTGTAAGTTTTTACGGTAGCTAGCAAAATTTTAGATCTTTTCTCTGCTACCTTATTGCTTTATCACTCACTTCTTATGACTGAAATATTATTTTACAAGGTTAGGTATTGAATAAATCTCTCTCCAGTAACATCGCAAACTGATGCTTAGGTTTCGTGAACTCATCATTGTACGTAGATCATTTTATTTAATATACCTCCCTGACCATTTTCGCTTCAACAGTGCCAGTCCACATGAAAGATCGTCTACGTTAAATCAAAACTGACACTTCTTCGCAAAAGGTTATAAGAGAACTGCTACCGAGAGCATATTTACAACACTACATGCCGCGGCTCATTCGCGAGCCGGCCAACTTATAAAGGGTGTAAAAGGGGAGCCGTCGCCTTTCTCCCGCAGGGGATTCACCAGGTAAGTTACCAGGTGATTGAAACCGGGACCATCGTGATAAACATGTTTATCAAGTAACTGACGCGATCTCTAAGAAGCCTTGGTTTATACAAGCCCAGTAGCCTATTTTGTGCGTCAAGAAACGTGCTACGTCACAGAGAGTCGTCCAGCTCGGGTTCGCCCAAGCGGCCTTGGCTTGGCCCGAGTGTGACATGCATTCAGTGGTGCTGCGGGAATGATTTTTGCGATGTGTTCATTCAAGCAATGAAGTATACACTGCTACAGCAAAACTTTGCACAAATTCCTTGATATCAACGACACATTACTATAGTTACAGTCTACAGAGTCTTAAGCAATGTAATCACAACATTAAACGTGAAATATACAGTACTTGTCAAATCAAGTTAAAGCCTGCAGTTTTCTCTTTTTTGATGATTAATCACTGGTAACTAGATCATTTCCTTTTAAAATAATATTTGTTAAGCAGAATGTTTATAAAAATCCGACAAGCCATCTGCACTATTGTACGTGCATCATGGTTGTCTTTACACATGCCCAACGAAAAAAATGGAAATTCTTCGACCTCCAGGACCGATTTCGATAGTTCAACAGCAAAATCGCGCTGGGAAGAACACCCCTGATACTCATCGCTTGCACAAATCTTGGTAACAGCCAAGTAGCTTATCAAAGCAATTCGAACCATTTCTGGTGATGGAAATAAACTACTCCGTGGTTTAAAAAACAAGCTTTAATGTACGGGACATCACTGTTATCGCAAATCAATCGAAGTTTACAGCAAATGCACTTCAACCGTTTAAAGCAAACATACCCAGCAATATAAGTAATATTGCTCTTCGACTTTAATATTACTCCTTAACTTTCAAAAAATCATCACCGCAGAGAAACACTAGCTGCTCAGTTGAATCATTTGGTGCTCGAACAAACTCATCCTAATCAAGCTCAAAATTTGTCGAAGTTACGTCCTTTTAGTTTCAGCTTTAGAGTAGAAAGTTAGCGAAGTTACTTCTCACTTTCAAAAACTTGTATAGAAATAATATCATTTCCACTAGAAAGTTGACGGTATTGACCAAAACGTGCGTCAAGGCAATCTGTTATAAACTTTCGCAAAAGCAGGCGATTTAACCCAAACTTTGACAAACAGTAATCTGCTACTGAAAAGAGCCTGTGGCACGTGTTCCACAATGCAGTGAAAGTTTGTGTGCTTACTTTCCCGCATATACCAGAAATTTCTTCCCATGCCAACAGCGATTTTTTAAAAAATCTGAAAAACGTTTCGGTTGCGTATCGCGTTTAGTCAATGGCTGTTGGTAAGGATTTTTTATGCAAGTTTTAACGTTCACTACTTCCCACCAGGTGAAAAATATTTTAATGCAAACGGTGCTATCATGCTAATGCAAAATGCTGTACTTGCTACCAAGTTCGAAGGTTTGAGCGACGAAATCGTTAAATATACGCACAGTCATTAACATTTTGCCTCTCAAAAGTAGAAGGGTTCAACGCTTTGATAGACAGTTTGCAGGCATATCTCACAATCGAGTCACATTCCTGCTGATGTAATTCCATGAGTGCATTAAAACTACCGTGGGCAATGCTTACTGGACTGGTAAAGTCGAAACGGGTAATGGCGCAGTTGTCTCACTGCACCTTCTCAGTCTGCATGGAAGTCATACACTTCACGGTAGACTTTTGGTTCACCCGATGTGCACGGAATCGAACAAGAAAAACAAGGGACGAAATATATCGCAATGCATAGGGGTTCTCAACCTTTTTCCCGTTGAGTACCCCCCGAGTCATAAAACAATTAACCCGAACCACCTGCTTAGCTGGCCAAGCCGTGGACTTCACGCTGCTGCATCACAGCAACGCAATTTCAGACAAAATGTACACTAAGTTTTCAATCGGCACGTGTTTTCCTCTAGTATAGGATATTAAAAAATAGCAATACATGAAAACTCAACTGCCATCCACGTACTTCTGGAAATCTTCCCGTGAAACCCTGGGGGGTTCGTGAGCCCCAGGTTGAGAACCACTAGATTAAACAAAGGAAAGCGGCAATGAACTGTCTATAAAAGCAGTTTGTGCGGGGTTACGTTTACATGTTTGTTAAATGGTCGTGCGCAGTTTCGACTGTGCGTAGGCTGTTCATTTTCAAAGGGAAATAAAAGTTTATCCAAGGATGAAAGTTTGACGGAACGCATATAGCAACTGAGCATTGAGTTATCGTCAATCATTTAAACATTTCTGATGAAAAGCACCAGCCTGACTTGATTGTTGCAATATGTAAAGAGTAAGATCGTTAGTAGTGTCACTGTCAACCACTTGCCACTGCTTTTCGATTTGCACCTTGCGCATTACGTCTTGCAAAGTTAGGCAGAGACCCTATTTTTTCTGTTTTGCGCATTCGTCTCTGCTCTGCATCAAAGCTTTTGATAAATTGGACTGTACTTATGAATATGATCATTATTTTAAACTCAGCCTGCGTGATGAGCTTGGCCACGACAAATAAACTGGGCAGTTTGGCGTTTGCGAAGGGAGTCCCAGGGACAACTCCTGGCAGCAATCTTGGTCCCTGCAAAGGATATGACAAATGTAGTCCAGTTTTTTCATCAAATGCTCAAGTTTCCCAGATAATTTTTTTTCCGAAAATGTTTTTTTCGCACACCAAAAAAAGTTAATGGTGGTACCAATGCGCGTAAGCAGTTTATTGAAATAGTCTGTTGTAAACACCGTACATCAACTTTTCAGGTGAGAGGAACATGCCATCAGGCCCAAAAGATTAGAACGTTTCGCACTAATATCGCGGACCTCATTATCATCATCCGCTTTTTCAATCATAAACAAAATCTTGTTTGCCATTAACTACTTCACAGCCGGGCAATAAAAACAATTCTTGGCATGATTTTGTGAATGAAACCATGTTTCAAGATGCCAAGCACTTGTACGACATGTGCTTTTGCTGTATCGTGTTGGTGGAGTCGTCCCTCCGAATGGCATATATCCACTTTTGCTTCAGTGCTTCATCAGTTGGAAATTGAAAACATGTACTTTCGGGTCACTGTCGTAGCTGCCCTAGCAACGAGGCACACAGCGAGCTATCACTTGGAACATACACTAACAACTGAAAAAAGCAACAACAATTTAAATGTAACTGTTGACTTATTTCCATTATGTGTTTACAAATAAAGTTTTGTGGATTGATTCAAGCGCTTCACTTGTGTAGAGACTGGTTAGTTGAGAAAACAAATATGTGCAAGTTTGAATCATCGCAAGAAGATGAAAGTAGAGCCCATTCGGCTGAATCCTGAAAAGCTTACAGCAAACTTGAAGCTTTTAATGGTGTTCACATTTTGTCTAACTAAAAGGTGTTTGTTTTGGTTTGATCGCTTTCAAAATGTCACCAGTTCTTCCAGCAGACCTTGCTAACACTGCAGCCTGTAGTCCTGCAAATAGCAGTCCGAAAGCATGCGTTTATATTCGTATTGTGGTTACTCCCACTACTGAGAATGCAACGAACTAACTGCAACTTTTGCGCATAACCTCCAACTTATTTTCACTAAAGGTAAAACTTTGCTATGTCAACGGTCTACTTTTGTTCAATTCTTATAACTACATGCCAACTGCTCACGACACCGCCGCGCGGCGCTGACACAAATGCTCCCACAGCGTTGTAACAGTGAACATCCAGATTTTCGATTCCAGTGGGGTTCGGTTTTCTGTTAACAAGGACGACTTTCGGTGACGTCATCCAGACGCTGGGAGGCCTTATTTACCCATGAGGCCTTGGCTAAAGTAATGCTAGCACGGCTGTCATCCAACTTTTAGCTTACCCATTTTTTGAAGTAATTCGATTCCCAGGTGTGTCCCAAACTTTGTTTACGTTGCACATGCATCACGGCCGTTTGCTTGTGCGCTGCTACACAGTGTGTTAATTGAATAAAGTCTATATAGAATCGCGAATCGCCTGCTTTTCCTGCTGTCACGTTCAGAAAAGATCGGAAGTGCTTTATTCCGAAATAGATTGTCGTGCAACAGAACTGCACAGTGCTGTATCCAGAGGGCGGCAATCCACAGCACGCGTACCCAGTGGCGTAGCAGGGAGGGCCCCGGGTGGCACCTTCTGAGGGGCGGCAATTTGTTGATTAAAAAGTAATTTTTGGCAGTTGTTTAAAATTTTAATTTTAGTTCTATTAATTTAAAATTTACTTTTTAAAAAATCTCTAAATCTTCATTTTTTGTGTTTAGAAGCCGTAGACTGGTAGCATAATAGGCTAGGAAATGTGATTGTAGAGTGAGCAAATTGATGAAATGTTTACTCAAAAGTCTTGGTCAAATCCAGTGTGCTAAAGTACTCCAGCGTTTGTCTTGTCTTTTTTGACATACTTACTTTGGTGCAATTGTCCCCCAGTCCCTACACATTCCTTTTCGGCTAAAGTCACCCCACCCCAGTAAAAAGTCCTTTGAACAGATACTGATCCGGTAGCTTGAGGTTTATATTGTCCATCCACTCAAAATCTAATCAAAAAAACACTGCACGAAATCACGGTAAATACTCAAGGTTATTTTAACCTTTTTTCCTATCGTTCGATCCTGAGCAATGCCCCAACGGCACATCATTACACCACATGACACCTAGGCATTGACGATGAACATTTCTTGGCAAGTCTCACGCTACTGTATTTTTAAATGTTCAGTGGGATATTTTCAGGAACTGGCCCAAGCCTAGTCATTCGATGGGCTTATGCCACAATCCTAGTCATGAGGTGGGCTTATCAACATTAAAGTTTGGTGAGTGAAGGGAAGAACTCTACGAAGGTACCGTCGCTCAGTTTCAATAGAGCTGATGTTTTTCTGTAAGATGTAAAGTTACAAGGAAAATTGTGTTCTTGAGTTGAGATAGTGCAGTTTTGATGTGTTTGCGTGGGTAATCCAGAGTTCAGATTGTATGAAATGCAAATAGAGTGAATCCCTGGCAGCCTATACACAATATGGGTTTCGTAGAAGGTTTGGCCCCTTCGTTCAACGGTGCACTAAACATTTGCAGACATAGAAAAGTCATTTCAACAAGAAATCATTACAAAAGGTGTTGCTCTCACTTTAGATAAATTTGAGGCGGTGAACCTTGGTCTGAAAACCTAACGCAAGAGCAAACGATACGTTTAGTTATTGTTGTGGTGAATGCTTTTGTTAAAAGGAACGCCAGCCGAAACAGCTGCGCAACTTGGCAGTGGCGGTGCTGAATAAAGCTGTTTAGTGAGATCACATTTGAACTTTAGACATTTTAAATCACTGCTGAGTGATCAAAAGGCGGATGTCCTACATGTTAAGATTTGTTAATGCAGTTTTGAAATATACGTCTGCTGCTAACGAACGAAGGTAGGGAATAACACTATGCACTCGTAATTGGAAGAAGCCCAACCCACAACTAGACCAAGTTTGCAGGTCACGATGAAAGCCGCAAGCCAGCGCTTTCCAACCAGAGCCGGTCTCAAGCCTATTTGACCTACTTTATCGAAATATGTCCCCCACCTTAGAGGGCCCCGCGCAAGTGTCGACAGACTTAACGTTTCAAGCCTTTCATACAATCTAAAAGAATTAAACCACTACTGAAATGTGAAATGAACAATGAAACATATTTTACACGACTGAGATTATATTATTGAATTTATTGCTATAGCCTGCTATATGCAGTATAAATACTTTTTTTCAGTTAGAGGCGGAACATACATAAATGTTCAGATCATTAAAGTAGGTAGGCCTATGCCGCCATCACTTCACTTTTTTGTTCGATTCATTGGAATGAGCAAACGATTAAAGCCAAGTATTGCGGCTTTCCGGAGAGTGAAAGCCAACAGGGAAGAAAATTTGACGAAATATGCCTGGTCTATACATGCATTTGTAAAAATGCAGAAAAAATAGGAAGAGCAGTGATGAGAAAGGTGGCGACAAGCAGAAAAAGCAAGACTCGTGATCGACAGTGAAAAACAAGACCCATTTCAGTTTGTGAGTGTTTGATCGTGGTGTTAGGATGGATTACATGTCTTACACCTTTCGTAAGCACGAGGCATGACCTTCTTTCGTTTTAAATTCTTGTAAGCAATTTCAGTGGTGGAAAGGGCGGGACTTTTATGGTCGGTCCCGGGCGTCACTCAGCCTCGCTTCGCCACTGTGCGTACCACACTTGGCTGGTACGCCAAGTACTTTCCAGTGGCACGCAGAAGGCCCAAGTTTCGCATATCAACTTTGTTATGCTTCATACAGACAGTATATTGACCTTGACTTGTACAAAAATACGTACGTTGTTTGTACACTGAATAATATGAAACTTCAAAGCTGGCACCCAGTTAGCAAAAGGTTGCGGAGACCCCTGAGTGTATACCATCTGATTTTGAAACGACTGTGATTGCATAAGGCTGTCGCGATTTTGTGATGAAATGCACAGGAAACACATCACTGAAATTTTTCAGAAAAACCAGCTGCATGTTTTTACTTTTCTGCCAAGCTTTCTCTTTTAACTGATAAGTTTTCATTGCCGACGCACAAGTGAACGAAACAGAGTTGTCATATTGAGTTTCATCTTCCTTCACCCTGTGTAAAGACTTCACAGACTTCGCAAACAGTTTCAGTCGCATCCTCCGTAGGCCTTCGTCTTGGGAATTTTTTATTGCTGCAGAGCTGAACAAAGGCAAAGTGTGTGCATGAAGTATGAGGGTGTACGCGCAAGAGCGTGTCTTTTAAAATTTAATGTCTTCGTTTTCACATTTTTTAAATAGACTTCGTCAATTGAATTGAGCATAGTTAAGTCACTACCTTTTAAGACATGCTGACTTCGCATGCAAATACTTTGGCAGGTGTTGTCAACTTGCGACGACGACAATGTTGCTGGGGCTGCACATCGTGTGTGCGTGAATATGCGGAACTGTGAAACTGCAGATAACGCGACGAATAAAGCTATGATCAAGCTTTTCGATCAAGCCATTAGTAACCTCGGTGTCAGACCAAAAGTTTTTCCAAATTCTGCAAGGTACCTACTTTTTTTTGTTCTTTAGTTTCTTTTTTATTATAACAAGTACGTTTTCATCGAAAAATTTTCAACTCGCATCTAAAATCCTGTGATTTACAGTAGAAGCACGATGTAAGATGCGTTTTTTCTTTATGATGCAAAAAATTTGGTTGTCTTTAAGTTTCTGATTTTGTTTGCTTGTTTCCTCTGCAGAAAAGGAAATGTTGAGGTATAACAACAATTGTTGTAAGTTGCTGTACTTTATCGTTCGCCATGAGCGATAGTTTTGTGACCACGGTAATGACATTAGTCAATTGCGTATTGTTTTTACAGTTTGCATATTCCTTGAAACGTGGCACGAAAATTCATGACACACTTTTCTGTGTGGGCACCAAGTTGCGATGGCTAGTGTTATGTTCGTTGTTATAGTCAGGGTGCCTTACACGAAAAGCGTTGCATCGCTCGTTTGCTTTTGCACTGAACACTAAGATCTGTTGCTGCCGTTAGCACGTATGCGCATTCCGCGACCATTCGTAATCACAAACTTGCTGTGCTAATCAATGTTGCCAGGTGGTTGTCACCGAACTCTGCTAAATGGTGTCACGAAAAACGGCTAGATCCTGCTAAAAATCTAGTCAAAAATAAATCTGCTAAAAGTAGTGAAATTCTGTCCAAAAATTTGCCTCTTTTGAGGTGTTGAAAGTAAACTTGTAAAAGTATGTATCAATTTATGTTCTTGCACGCACCATCAATGGACAAGTGCAGAAAAATATCGGCATTAGCCACGACACTTTTTGGCCCGCAATTTTGTTTCAGTCGACATTTTGAACAGCGTAACTGCAGCTTACCTCCTTGCTATGACAGGGAGTTTTTGAAAATCTTTTCCAGATGTTCGCATGTGTTCACAGGACAATGCTCAACGATAAACAGACTGAGCATAGCTTCAGCCTTACAACCTTTCAATCTAGTCTGTGTAACTCAGAACTTTGTGTTATTTGCGTTTGGGAGCAAAACTTTCTTTTGAGCCTGAGTGCTTTGTACTTCCAGCATGCGTTTTAAGTAGACAATGTTTCGCTATGATTGTAATATTGCAAAATTCGCAATAGGCATTTCTTGAATCAGCAAGATAGGCACCGAGCCAACTTCTAAGTTCTGAATCTTGCTACAATATATGTTGAAACTTTTGCAATTTTTTGTCAAGAATTTGTTACCGGCTAAACCTGCCAAACGGTTTTTAAAATCTTGCTAGAAAATCAGCCAACTGCTAGGTTAAATTTTACAGCTAAAAGTGAGAAAAACCTGTTAGATTTAGCAGCAAATCAGCGAAAATGGCAACACCGTTGCCAATGCTTACCTTTTATGGTTTCGCCACAGCTGTGTGTTATTGATTTTCTGTTACAAGTACTTCATTTCCTCAACTACTAGTTAATAGTTAACGAGCATCGAGTGTATCGCAGCTTTTACGTTCATGGCTTTTCCTTGTGTGTTATGTTTCTTCATTTTCTATTTCTACCATGCAGTTGATGCTTCTTAGAATCGACGTGTCATGCGGATTTTGTAGAGGGAGCGTAGCTGGAACTAAAAGCTGTTCAAAATATTTAGTTGCCATGCACCAGCTTTTTGTGCGTAGTAGTATCTAATTTGACATTGGCAAATTCATTTTTTCTCTGAACCTGCAAATTGGGGGTATCAGTTGGATAACCTAAGTTTATTTTTCGGTTTCCCCGTTGCAAACTTGGGAATAGCACCGAGAATACTTGCATTATTCTAAACCCAACATCAACCGCTACATAATATCAGGGTATGCCCCTGGTCGTATGTAAGAGAAACAACCTGGGGGAAGTTTCGGAAGTCGCACCAGGTATTACGCTATGCATGTTTCTGCAGTGACACTCGCAGCAGGATGGTTTGTCGTCGATGCAGTTCCTTCAAATCCCGAAAGGATGACAAATTTCGCAGGCTTGCGCGCATTTTAAACGTAAGTTGTGGCACTTACGTTTTCTTCTGCTTGATTCACCTAATAAACGTTCCTTTCGAACTATGCGTTACCAGCTTGTTCACGAATCTGAAGGGAAGGTTGAATTATTTTTTCGCTTGTGCCGTCTTTGGTTAATACTACCAAAATGTTGACGCAGTTGTCGCTACACCCAGCATTTGTAGCTGCTAAAGGTACCACTGCAGGCTCTGCATTTTAGCTGTTAGCCATCTGCTGTTTCATTCTTGCCGTTTTCGTAACTGTGTCAAAATGAACCGCTGAAGGCGGTTGTCGTACAAAACCCGGACGCGGTTGTGGTGGTGCATGAAATGTTATAACACTGTATACAGGTTTAAAACTACTGTCAACTTTGTAGAATTGGATTGATCTAGCGTTAATTCCCTGCTAAGGTGGTGGGCAAACACGTAAGACAGAAGGCTGCAGCTGTAGGCCATGAAAAGTCACGGCAACTTTTGAAAACGGGCAGCGCGCTCAAAGACATTAAAACATAGAGACAGCATGACGAATGTAAGAACAAACAAACTCATAATTCAGCACAAGCAATTCAATGAGAAAAATATTTTTGGTCACAATTCTGCTGCAAGACACTGCATTTTGGTTGATGTCGGACCCCGTAATTCGCACAGAACCCCGTAAAGGACCGCTTACGACACGCGAGCCGCAGTTTGCCTCCACTGTTTGTGACATCGTCAATGTTTAGTCATCCAGTGGCGTGTCGTTAAATTTCTTCTCAAGCAAGTCCAATAAAATCTACCTTTGCAGTGCGCAGATTTGCTGGGGTGCGATGAAGTGAAGCGAGCAATGCCCTGTGCGCAAACAGTGCAATTTTTATGAAAAAATCCGCTTGCCAACTCGGATCAGCCCAACTTTAGTAAAAACTCTGACCTGGCACCAAAAAGTTGATCGAGCGTCGTCGTCGTTTGAGCCAGTTGCTGCTATCCACTGCTTGGCCGCACTAGATCTCGGGGCAGGTGTTGAACAGCCATTCAGTTGTCTCATAATCCCAAACCGTCAGGCCGTGCAGTTTATGGTGAGGTCGATGGATTGGACATTCGAGGATGACATAGTCGGCGGTTGTTCAGAGGGGCCATACCCCATTTGTGTAAGCAAGAGCGGAAACGTTCGACACGGAGGCGGTCAAGCCGGACTTACGCTGTTTTTGGACAATTGCAGGAGGGTGGGTGCTGGTGTCGGGGTTCAGCGTCCACCGGTGATTGAACCCCTCAGCGTCCACCGGTGATTGATCGAGCAATAAGCAATGAGTATGTTGTTAAAACTGCTTGTGCTTGCTTGCATCTCATGGAAAGCCAACAATTCCAAGGCGAACGATTCATTCTACAACACAAAATAAACAACAGTCATGATTGTTTTATCCTGAATCTTCACAAATGCAGACGGGGCCGCAGCCAGCTGAAAATTCCGGGGGGTAAATGATCGCAACTTGCTGTTTTACCTAACGACTAAAAAGTTTTTGGCGCTTGAAAACGAAAATTTGGAAGCGTGGCGGAGCTGAAAAATTTTCTTGTCTCGGCTCAAACATCTCGGACTTGATTAAGTGCGAGATCTCGAACGAGACAATGTCACGGCTTGATCAAGTCTCAGCCGTGTTATGTGAACCAAGTCTCGGTCTCGACGACATCGCTGCGCTCATATAGCTGCGCAAATGTACCCTTGTCTGCTCGTAATAAAAACTTTGTTTTGTGTCTGTGGCTGGTCTTGGTTGAATGAGGTTGTGACTGTGTGGAGTTGACGAAAAAAAAGTTTATTTTTTGTTAAAACCGCTTCAGGTCGCTTTGCAAAGAAAATGTCGAACACCTCAAAGTGACCGCGCGTACACTCATGCAGTTGATTTCTAGCTTAGTGATGCAAAGCTGAGTTTAAGAAATCAGTTGCAATGGACCCCATCTACCTCCCACATACTTGCTGGAGCTGTTTGTTTCTTCTAATTTACGGGCGCAACAGTTAAAATCACGCGACTTGATTTTCCGACGCGGTTCTGACGAAACGTTCGACGCTTGTTTTTCCTGCACAGATACTGGATCTGTTCTTAAAAGAGCATTTGCTTCTCCCGGAAGACACCGACGTCTGTCGTTACCTCACACTGAGCTGTCAACTGCTCGCCGCTGGCGGACCGCAACATGTCGTCCAGCTCGCGGTGCAGAAACTGATTATGACGTTGTGGGACGTCGCCGCCGACTGGTCGGACGTGGTACGCTGTGGCTTTTGGCGCTGCGTCTTTGATTGCGCGCGCATGTCAAACTGTGCGGTTATTCAACGATCTGGGCCAGGCCCGCTGAAATGAACGGCGCATCCAGCGCGAAATATTGTAGACCTGACCGTGACCGCTTCTTTCAGTAATGTGGTACTGCTACGTTGTAGTAGCCCGGCGCCGGGCAAACTTTTCTCTTTGAGGATCACATTTTCAGGCAGCATTGGCAGGCGGGCCACACATCAGCTTACGTATGATAAAAAAAAACATGTCCCCACCCGCTATGCTTTATTGGTAATGATGCTAATTATAGTCCATCGTATGGAGGTCAAAGATTAAATAATATAGCGCACGTTACGTAATTTATTTAATCGAGGAAATGCAGTTGTTTTACATCGGAAAGTGAATCGAAATCAAGACAGAGGCTAGCCAAAAATTTATCTACATAAAAAAATTCTCAACTGCGTGGGCCGGACTTAACTACCCGTGGATTGGCCGGTTCTCGAATTCATGCTCTTGTTGCGCATGCCAATAAACCAGGGGCCTCAAACACTCGGCCCGTGGGCCGCATGTGGCCCGCGATGCTTTTTGGGAATTTTCAAACAATTAACATTTCGTTGCCAAGTGTCTTGGAAAATGATGCCGCGAAATATTTGAATCAAAGCTGAATGATACGCGGTGCGGTTTTCGTCCCGACCGAAGCGCTACAGACCGTATTTCACTCTCCAGCAAATTTTTGATAAATCTTGGGAGTATGCTGAAAACGTCTTCACATGTTTTGTCGACCTCGACAAAGCAAAAGACCGGGTTCCTTGTGAAAAGCTTTGAGAAGTTTTCCGTGAGTGCGGTGTTGATGGCCGCCTGTTAACTAGTCGTCAAGTCACTGTATTCCTGCTCAGAAGTTTGTGTCTGTGTCGGGAGAGTTAAACCATGACCGTTCGCCGTTGGTGTTGAACTCCGACAAGGGTGTGCTGTCACCACTCATTTTCATAGTCTACATCAGTGGCTCTCAACCTTTTCGCTGAAGGAAGCCAAATCCAGGCCTACGATTTTGTTGGATCGCCTCACTAAAAATTTTCAACACAATTCAATTGACACGTTTTGTTTTATAGAAGAAAGAAGTCTGTTGCACAAAATATTAGACGTTTCATTGAAAGACTGCTGATGGCCGCACAAAGGGTGCTTGGGAGCCCCCTCAGAACTGGGGTTGAGATTCACTGGTCTACATGAATTGGATAGACAGTCACAGCCGAGTCGACGAGGGTGTCACAGTGGGGAGTTGTAGGATCAACCGCTTACTCTTTGCAGATAATTTGGTACTGCTAGCATCTTCTCAACAGTTTTCAGCATGCGCTCGATCGGTTTTCTGCTGCGTGCGATCGAGCCAGAATGAAAATTAGTGCTAAATACACCGAGGTACTGCTGTATGTCTCTCTAAAAACCCAAGGCAGTGTATGCGGCAAGTGAGCGGCAATACACTGCAGCAGGTGGAGAAGTTCAAGTACCTATACCGGTGATATTTACGAGTGACGGAAGGCGGAGCGCCAGGAGATTGATACACGGATTGATAAAGCTAACGCAGTTCTGCGTGAGCTTTATCGCTCTGTGGACAAAACGGGAACTTTCAAACACCGCAAAGCTGTCAGATTTTAGATCGCTGTTTGTTCCTATCCTTACCTGTGGCTAGGGTCATGAATATTGGGTTATGACCGGAAGAATATTAACTCAGGTGCAAGCACCAAAGAAGGGATTTTAGCGGAGTCACCAGTGTGACAAAAGAGCGTACCGAGGTTAGATTGCGCCCAGGGCACAAACAAGTTTGGCGCCTCCATATTTGAACCTAAGATATTTTGGAAGTAAATGGTGTTGCACTGAAAGAAAAACTTTGTTGCAGCTTTTCGGCGCCCGGGGCATCGAGCCCCTGTCGTTGCGCCCCTGGTGTGACACTTCGCGACAAAGTCCGCAGTTGTGAAATCCGCAAAACCCTGAATATCGAACCACTTCTAATTGCGAGAACACAACGAGAGTTAGTTGGGCCATGTATCCAGAATGCCCAACGAAAGACTGGTGAGGCAAACCCTGCTGGCTAAACCCACGGGAAAGCGACCCAGACGTCGTCCAAGGCCTAGGTGGAGTAACTGCATCTCCGACCTTGCTTGGTCCCGTCTTGGTGTGAAGCCAGCAGAACTATGTGAAATTGTTATTGACCGTGAGGTATTCAAGTTCTCCTGTGGATGTTGTCCCCGCAACCCTCCCTGGAGAAAAAGCGAGCATGAAAATGAATGAAATGAATATTTACATTAGTTTATTCACAGGTGTTTAAAAGTGCTCAATTAACGAGTGAACAAGTTCCTTAGACGGCTAGAAATGATTTGCCATAATTCATGATATCTTTCGCAGGAAATAAGATGTGAAATTAAGTTCAGGTACCGCTATTATTGCGTCAGCGTCAAAATGCGGCCCGCGGGTTATCTTGTAAGTCCTCATGTGGCCCACAGAGCAATTTGAGTTTGAGACAACAACAACAACAA
>JGI24021J15306_10003257_pt1 | contig 18223 bp, 20 predicted proteins | sample Ectturendosymbi1_FD_15306 | JGI IMG/M metagenome (IMG submission 15306)
AAAGTATTGAGAAAAGCCCCTTACCAATTAGCTGTTTTTTGGCCTAACTTTTGAACCAGAAACGCTAGAAACTCAATCAAGGGCTCTGAAAACATGTATTCTGGTCTAGAATCCAAATATACTGTGAGCCAAAATATTGGCGTGTGGGATCGGATGATGATGTCATCAAATTAACCAAAAAACATACCCCCATCATGATCCCTATGGCCCAAAACTCCCCATCCAAATTTAAAAATTTTTTTTTATTCTAAACTACACGATGCCACGAGTCATTACAGGGTTTGAATAGCTCTCTAACTCAATCTTCTGCTGAGTTATGGCCAGCCAAAGTTTGCCCTAAAAAGGCAAATTATGCCTTTTGTGAAAATTTGGAATTAGACCAAAAACTGGGTTTTTGGCCCATAATTTTGGCTACAGATATGCTAACAAGTCAATCAAGGGCTCTATAGATGCAGATTTTGACCTAGTTTTCAATAAAACTGAGTCAAAAGAATGGGTCAATAGGTTGGGGCCCAGGGCCGGCCAAAGGCGGCCAAAATTTCAAAAACACCTCCACTTCGGGCGGTCCCCCGAGCGAACCCCCCACCGAAAATGAAAAACTTTTTTTTCAATTTCAACCAGAAGACTAGCTGAATCTGTAGAGGGTTTGAACAGCTCTCTAGCTCTTGCGGCTGGCGAGTTATGGCCAAAAAATGCCAGCCACTATAGTGGCTTGCGTGGGACGTAAAGAGTTAATATTTCTGCAATTTAAAAAACATTCCATCAATTGACGTGCTTTGTCCTAGGTATGCAAAAACAGCTGTCCTTCAAGTGTGGTTCTTAACCTTGAAGGTACTGAACCCCGTAAGTTCGATCCATGCATTCACCGAACCCTTTGTAATTAGAAGAATGAATCATTTCTTTAAAACATAAGCATATATATATTCTATTAATGCACTAAATGAACCATGCCTCAGACCTACATCAAACCCCTGACACTGACTCACCAAACCTCTGGGTTTTGATAGAACTCAGGTTAAGAACCACCACTGACTTATGGTGAGATTTATGGGTGGTGTTTCATATGGTGATCACTGATCAGACAGCCAATGCAACATATGAAACTGTTTTTTGGTCATTGACTGAATTTTTTGTAATGACTGAAAAAAATTACATCAATTTGGTCAAAAAATGTCCAAAAACAAAAGATCACAGAATGTGTTCAAGCTATTTCAGACAAATGATCGAACTGTCTCAGTCAAAAAAAAACAGATAAGAAAAGACAATTGCAATAGTAAGACTGCGGCTGTACTGCAGCAACATAATCTTGCTGCCACAGCACAAAAAGGTCTTATTTGTACAAAATATAATTTTGTCATTTCTGGTTGTTTCACAATTTTTAAACTGTGCTTAAATATAATTCTTGGGTTCCATAGCTGATCCAACCTTGAAAAAAATGATTGCCATTTATAAGTCAGTTAATGCTTTGATTGATTGACTTTGTGCAAATTTCAGGATGCTCACAATTGTATTCCCAACATTGGTGATGGAACAAGTTTATTTGCTGTGTACGATGGCCACGGAGGTGCGGGTGATATTTTAATTTATTTATTTCCTCTGTGTACAATCATGTGCTTATGTTGGCTAAAAGTAGAGTGCTAAAATGGTTGCTTCTTATTTGCAGTTTCTACAGTTCACATGTTCCAAGCAATGTACCTTAGCTTGAGTATTCAAAAATATGAGTATTGCTTTTATTTCTGTCTTTGGAATCAAAGTGGGAATAAAAACATTAACTGTTGAGTAAAGTTTATTGATTGCTTATGAAATGATTATGTCTAACTAGTCAAAATTTTGTTTTAAGTATAATCCAATTTATTGTCTTCCAATAAGGAATAGGATATTCTAAAACCTGGGTTCTTAAACCAGGAGCTGTGAAAGATTTGCAAGGGGGATGCAAGCATGGCAGGTGGCAGCGACATATTGTTGAAAAGCAGCAAACTGGCAAATAAATTGTTTTTGTGTTTTATTTTGGGGTTAGGTGGAGTGCGAGTATCAATGACTAATGCCAAAGGGGATGCGGTTGAAAAAGCTTATGAACCTCTATTCTAAAGCTTTCTGTTGATGGCGTTAGCTTTATCACGTTATTAGCCTACCTCTGTTGTTATGTAGTGATGCATGTGATTCCTTAATGTGTTGTTGATATTGAAGTTTGTATCTTTGATTTCGTATGTGTTTAACTGCAAGCTGCTACCATTTATCCAACCAATTTACTACAAATAAATGTTTCATGATATTTTTGATTGCAGGAAGTGAGGTTGCGATATATTGTGCGCTGCATTTTGCTGATGTTTTGAAAGAAACAGATGAATACAAGTCAGGTCATTTGGAAAAAGCATTGTCAAATACTTTCATGGAGATAGACAGGAAGCTAAAGGAACCTGCTGCAATTAGAGTAAAACGTTTTATCCATTTTGTTGAATTTTTGCATGTTGCAGCTTTAGCTATTTTTTGCAAGGTTGATTGATCTAAATCAGCCATGTCCAACCCAAATGGCTTACTGAGGCAAAAATTATGTCACTATCTTAACCAGGGCCGCACATTGAATGACATGTTAATGAGGGGCCGAAGGCCACACATTGAATGGCTTAATTTGATCTTAGCAAACTAAATTTAGCTTAAGCTGATGTACTGGAAGAGTTTGAATCTTAACTACAATGGTAACAGATGTGATCAAGTGGCACTGAGGACCACCTGCATCAAAATGTCAAATTCAAGGTTATCAAAATAAGGACAGGTTGGCAGTATGCAGGATACTTTTACCACAGCGAAAACCTAAACTGGGCCGCACAAAACCTTTGCCTGGGCCGCATGCGGCCTGAGGGCTGTGGGTTGGACATAGCTGATCTAAATTAAATTTTCCTGCCATTATTTTACTCAAAGAACCATCTGCATATTGGATTTGGTGATATTCTAATGCAGCGTTTTTCAACCTCTTTTATGCAGGACCCATTTTGCAACCCAATTTAACGTAACGAAAAAAATTTGCAGTCAGGCATATAAAATGCAGTTGTGTTTGCACAATAGAAAATCACAATGACTGAAAAATAACCTACGATGTCACTATGGTGAAGAAAGACTCATTTATTAAATTCATGCACATGGCAGCATCAGTGAAAGAAACCCATGCTGCATACATCACTCTGCAGCACAACTCATTGAAAACTAGAGTAACTCCCAAGTTAGCTAGCGCAATCAGATATCTAATTTACAAACACAGCACATTCTTACATCACTAAGTTATTTGTGTTTTGCCGAACACAAGAGTACTGTTATGTCACAATCACACTTTTAACAATTGTGATTGAAAAAGTAGGCTATCATTTCACCAGTTGATCCTACTATTTTGGCTATGACAAAAAGTGGTTCCATTTATGAAATGTAGAATATAAAAGTAATTATGAATATTTTTGTTAGAAGCTCTTGCGGCCCCTAGAAAAACGGCAAACAACCCCCACAGCGGTTACGATCCCCAGGTTGAAAACCGCTGTACTAATACATCAGAACAGTAAACACCTTTTGTGGATCAGATAATGATGAAAACGTATGTTGGAAAAATCAACTATAACATTTGAATGTGTTTGTGCAATGCTGATGTTTTAAGTATAAAGTGCTGGAAGTTTTCATAGGTTTGAGTTAGACTGCTCTGTTTGTTTTATTGGAATGTTTTCTTTTGCCTAGTAACATTTGGTGTTGACTTAGAAGTTCGTCTGTGCAAAATGCCCACCAGTGATAATGTAAAATGCATATAAAATGTTCAGGAATTGAAAGTCTTAAGCCAAAAAGAACCTGGTGACCCTCCTCCCACTGAAGATGATTTCAGGCAAATGGAAAAGGAAGATGAGGAAGGTAAGTGTACCCAAAGCTATGTATACAACTTTGTTTGCATCTGCTCGAAGGATTGGCAATTAGAGTTGTGCAATCTGTTTAGAATTTCTGTTTAATTATGGAAAGTTTCTCTTTACTTATTTTCCCAACGTTTGCCGCAGATGAAGATGAAACCCGACTTTTGTATGAAGAGGCAACAATGAACATTAATGATTTGCTTGCCAGATACGGAAGGGTTTGTACTTTTAAATGGTCGTATTTTTTTATTTTTACAGAGCATGGATGTGACATAGCTAGGGTAGTACAAGCATGTTACAAGTGTTTGTCTATGATATTACTGATTTCAAAAAGATTGATTTTCTGATTTCGTAGCAACGTTTGTTTTGTCGGTATTTTGACACTGGAATGTGATCGTACCTTTCATTTTCTTGGTGTGCCTATATTGTTTAAAAATCCTGCATCGTTCAGATGCAGGATGCTTGCAAAAGCCCATTTGCGCACGATGAATAGCCTTTTTCATGAGTTTGTATTTGCGCCATGAATGATATCTTCAGATAAAGGTAATTTATTGTGCTATGTAGGTATAGCAAATACGATCGTTTATTATCAGTAATCACTTCATAAACAAGTCTTATTGCATCGTTTCAAAAATTGTGAAACACGCCTACTTTTCTTTGCGGAATTATGCATTAGCAACATCAGCCTCAGACACCCATGGAAACTGTTTTGTGATTGGACTATAGAAAAGGCCATTCAGCAAGTAATGATGAACAAACTTGGCAATTTAGACAAGTCTGGACGATACATAGTACTTATCTGATCCGTAATCAGGACCGCACATCAGGCAATTGTCCCGCTTTTACAAACTTTGATAACTTTTTTTTTACCTGGAAACCAATGCTTGGGATTTTGCGGGGTTAAATAGTATTTTTCAAGTTGTGTTCCATCTCTCTAGAACTGTTGGTTGTTGCCATCATGCAACCCGAAATTCACTGCACTAAACCAATAGTACAATACAATTGAATCAGGCTGATGATAGTGCGCAATTTATTTACCGGTACATAAACCTTGTCAATGCGTAATAACTTAGAAACGGAAACATTGACAAAATACTGTTTAACCCAAATAGTAGCGTTGATCAAAGATAAATAAAATCGACATTGAAACAGACCTTGTCTAAAGGCTTCTAAAATAGTTGTTTGCTGCACAAACTAGATCATTCAAAACTACATAAAATTGTTAGAACTGCAAAAATAAAGTTTGGATCCCCTGCGCGTTGTAGACATAAACTCAGCTATTTTTGTAGGCCTATCATAAAATCTCGTGTGTAAATTTTCAAAGGGAACAACCTTACATCAAAGCAGTGAACATTAGAATGTGCCCACCCACAGAAATGTTACTGACTTTATCATTTTGACAAAACCGTAACTCTCACGCAGCCTGCATGTACTCTCGCATAACTTTTATGAGGCCAAATATGCAAAAGGCAGAGGTGACTGAAAGCGAAGAGTGTGCAAATAGCGCACTACAGACCATTGCAGTAATGAATTTGTAAAAATTCGCCCGAGCGTAATTTCATTAGCGTTTCGTTACAGGTAGAGATCACTGAAGAGTGCCTACATACCTAAAAACCATTTCAGTCAGAACAGTGCCGTGGCAAAGTAGCCCCGTACCCCCCGGTCGGGGGGGGCCCGACCATTCGTAGGGGCCCCACAATATGTATTGTATTAGTAAGGTAGAGCCGTCTCTCTACCCTTGACTTTTACTCTTCTGGTTTTTGCCCTCAATGCAGAGCATGTAATATCATGATTCGTTAATTTCGAAAAATTGCGGGCGTTTGGACACTGTAACAGTTTTTGTAAAGTTGTGGTTACGTCAGAAAAAGGTCAATTGCTAACTGTTAATAAAGTCTTGACATTCACACTTAACTTCGCTGGCTTCGCCCTTGTGCGTTGAAATTCTCGGGGAAATTTCCGTCATAAAGAATGTGCTGTGGAGTGTTGTTCAATCGCTTTGTAGTTGCGTACAGATAGAGAGACTAGGTTTCTAGTTCAACGTTAGAAACGTTTTCGTGAAAGCTGCTTAAGACAAGTTATGTAAAGTTGAAACGAAGGAAGGTTGTTGTGTCAGTTTATTGTATATATGTCTGTGCAGACTGCGTTAAGACAGTCTACTTTAAAGTTTCGACCGGAAAAACCGGAGATAATCTCGATACTTTTAATGCTCGCTTGCTCGATCTTGAAAAGCCTCTTCTGATTTAATCTCACTTGCTATATGTCATGAAGATGGATGGTGTCAGATTCCAATAAATTCGTTCTTATTAGAAGTGAAGGCAGAGTGAGTGTTGGGAAGCAGTTAGTTATACCCACTGCTTCCACCTATCAGCTTCTGGTGAAAGCACNAAGTTGATTACATTGAGACTGGCTTTTAAAATGATGAGGCTGTACNGCGACCCCCAGGTACTCTGTGATCGTCGGGATGCAAATCTCAAGCATTAATGAGACTGCCGGTTTCAAATATTGTTGTGTACCAGGGGCGTGCAACCTTTATTACTGAAGGACCAAAAGCAATTAAACAGATTAGACTGCGGGCCGCGCCTTCGTTTCACACAGGCTGTCTAGTACTAGTGACCGGCATGAAAATCCACATTGTTGTATGGCATTTGGCCCGCGGGTCGCAGGTTGCACACTCCTGTCGTACACTACAGTTGATGCAAGTACGGCAACTAGATCAAACAGGTAAATTACATCATAAATAATTTCCTATCACATCACAAGAAGAGATATTTGTTTCGCTTTATTGATGATAACAACTAACAAGTGATAAAATTAGATTTCACTTATTTTGCATTGGCAATTCATTAAAGTTATTTTCTCGTAAGTTGTACATTATTAGTTTAGCTTGGTTAGGTTTTGAAGTAGCTCTGCTAAAGGGGCTAATATGCAACTGGATCGAAAAAGCACGCATCTGCCTAAATGCTTGCTGATATTAAAGGTCCCCATCAGGATTGTTCGGGGGGGCCAACAGCCTTTCACATGGCTCTGGGTGGACGTTAGGGATGTGCAAAATTGTCGCCAGGAGGACGACTGTGCCTCGAGTATTACCCTTCGAGCCTTTGCTCCACACCGTTTGAAAATGATGATGTCACGCAAATGCCAAGTCCGTTTCATTCTGTTGAAGGCATGCTTTTTGTCTTTGACGGCAATGTCACACTGCTTATTCCACCATGGAACAGTGATTTTGATAAACCTCTTGGACTGAGAAATAGCTTCCAGATACGCTTCCCGAACACTCGTTTCAAAGAGGCAGTAAGCATAGTCCAGTGAGATGGAGAATGAACCTAAAGTTTGATTGCAAGCGGCGCTAAATTTCTGCCAGTCTGCTTTGGAGAAGTTCCATTTCGGGACACCTTGATCCTCCGGCGTGGTGTTCGCTTTGACTGCCGTCAATACAACAGAGTGGTCGCTACCCAAGAATTCGCTTTTGACCTTGGAAGTGCAGAGGAAAGCGCATGAGCTAGAGACTAGGGTCACGTCTAACAGACTCATGCATTACGTCCAGTGAGTGAAAAATGGATAGGTGTAGTAGTATTTAAAACAACCAAATTGTGTACGTCGATAGCTTCCATCAAGGTCCTGCAACTGCAGTTTGTGTACTCGCTTCCCCACATCCCGTGGTTTGCATTAAATCACCACAGAGAATCACTTTTGCAAAGTTAGATAGGAAATAAAGGGAGGTGGAAGTCAAGGGGTTGGAAGGAGGGTTGTAAATTTTAAATATGTAAAAGGCGTGTACAGCAATTCCTAGGATTTCAAGATTGCTGCTGCCTGGAAGAGTGACATCAAGTTTATAAAAATCTAAAGTTTGTCTAACGCAAACCATTAGGCCGCCATCTTTGCCGTTGGAAGAAGGCCGGTCTTTACGAATGACATGATAGTGGGGGATTGAAGGCTGGTATTTCGGTGTCAGATGTGACTCCTGGATGCAGAAGAGATCAAGTAGGTTGTCAAGTGTCGATAGGTAGTTTTTGAATTCATGCAATTTTTTAAACATAGAACGGGAGTTCCATTATAAAATTGTGAAACCCATCGTTAACTATAAAAGAGTTTTAAATGCTCGGCATCTAGGTTACAGGTAGGCTCATGCGGCCACCAGTTGCCTCAGTGATAATCTGACATACGTCAATATTCTCATTTTTGTCTTTTGCCAGAATAGTTTGCTTTATTACCTCTGCCAAGAGGGCGAGAAAGGTCACTGGGTTGCCAAACAAAAGACTGGAAAAATCGTTTTGATTAGTTACGACGGGCTCATCCTGATTCAGTGGGGTGCCGGTAACATGCGGACACGGAGTGGCACTTAAATTTAAGGTTTTGCAAGAGATGTTCCACAGTCGACTTTGGAAGAGGGGGAAAGTGGACTGTGAAGCTAAATGGCTAAATGCAGGGCAGGAGGATTTCTGGAAGTTCTGAGCTCTTTACAGGCATCAGCATAAGATAGATTGGCCACAGTTTTTAGTTTAAGTATTTCAGATTCTTTTTGGTATCTTGGGCAGATTTTCTCATTTGCCGAATGTCTGCCACCGCAGTTGGGACATTTTGAGGCAGCAGCGCTGCTGTCGCTATACTTATGTTCGCCGCTGCAGATGGAGGAGTGCAATTTACCTCGGCAATGGTTTGCCACGTGACCATAGCGATTACATTTGAAACACCTCAATGGCCTTGGAATATATTGTTTTATACGGAACAACATGTAAGTAAATTGGACCTCACTAGGGAGGTCAGCCGTAGTGAACTGCAAAAATAATGATTTGGACTCGGTCATCTCAGAGGAGTCTTTACTTTTGTATCGAAAACGTCTCACTGATTGAACCTCTTGCCCTGCAAGGCATGCCAAAATGTCATCCGTAGGGATATTCAGAGGCGCGTTATAAATAACGCCCCGTGCACCTATAGCTTTACGGGAACTAGCTGTGACCTCGACCGTAGCGACACCATCTGTCAGCTTCGTACAACTGAGAAGCATTGTCATCTGCTGCACACTGCAACAATTTACAATCAGATGTCCGTTACTCAAAGGAGAACAGGTCTTGTACGAACCCATACACGTTAAGACATTTATGGATATACACAGGGCTACAAGCTTTCAATACTCTGTCTGACTTGCTTTCCAGAATAACCGGTAGCAATTCAACGGCTTTATGCTGTTTGCTGCAACTTTCGCCGGAGCCAGCAGCTGAATCATTTTTCGATTTTCTTTTTCTCAGTGCTCGGAACGATTGAGCATCCCTATAGTATTCCGACGTNTCTAGGACATCGTCGTCCATGTCTGGGCGCGAAGCACGCCTACTTTCTACATCCGAAGCAAATTCGTGGAAAATGATGGAATATTTTCACCCAAAAAAGAAAACAACTCACGCCAAAGAACAAGCGGAAAATGGAAACTAGAAAAAAGGATCCCGAGACAAGTCACACTGCAATAAGCTCTCAACGGTGACAAATTCTTTTCACCAACTTTTCGACAACCTTTCGACAACAACCTCACTTCACGACCTCTCCCGAACTGCGAACAAAGAACTCGCTCGCGTATTGAATAGAATCCTGTTTTGCTGAATTCCTAAGGAACATAACTCAACCTGTTGCTCGGTTATGTTTCTGCTTCTAAGGCGTTGCACGTTTTGATACAATTAGTTGCCGGTAACACAGTTACTTATCTTCGTCCTCTACATCAGCGTGGTCCAACTACAGGCCCGGAGACCACATGTGGCGAGCGGAGAGAATTATTGTGGCCCGCGAGCTTTCTCACTATTGATTCTCACTATTGATATAAAAGTAGGTAATTTTAATTAGAACTCGCATAACATCTTTTAACAATAATAATGTGCAATATTAAAGGCGTTAGTCTAGACCAGGGTCTCCAAACTACGGCCCGCGGTCCAAATCCGGCCCGCCAGGACATTTCATCCGGCTCATGAAGACAGTTTTTCAAAAATAAAAAAATAATGTATTTACAAAAAATTTTTTGATTTCGTAGAATGTAACATATCCCGAAACAATCCTAATAGGAAACATATCCGGTGCTCGAACTGCTGTGCAGTGCAGCGCTCTTCAACCGGTGTGCACGGTGCACTCGAGCGTGCACCAAAATATGCATGGGGTGCACCACTAAGAAAGGGTTCACAAAGGGGCATCACAAACTTGTCACACTAAACAGATTATTTTTACAAAAACTTTTTGTTAGCAAAAATGAACCATTAACCAACCAATTACTTCCAGGATTTAACCGAGACTTTGCACAATTTAAACTGTGGTGCATAAGCATCACACCATATCAAGCTAATTGTAATTAGATGATTATTTGTGATTCATAAGTAACAGGCAATGAGCCGTTATCAATCGAATTATGTAGCTGAGTTATTGAATTAGGGGACTTGCTTATTTAGACCCGGGTAATAACAGGCATGGGCGCAATTGGGTGGGGGACACGAGGGAAATGTCAGTAAATAGGGTTTAAGTGTTTAAGTAAATAGGGTGCATGATTTCGTCAAAATATCTTTAAAGGTGCACCGTAACGAAAAAGGTTGAAGAGCACTGGTGTAGTGGCTCTCTAACAAAATTTTGGAGAGCCCTGGGCTAGACCGTAGAGATAGCCCCGTCGCCATGAGGGGAGGCTTTGGTGGGCTTATCCCCCTCAAACAAAACTCCAAGCCCCCCAATTTGAAATGTGAAATACTATAAATAAATAGAGTTTTTGCGTTTAAGCCCCCCTGCAAAAGCGTTCAAGCCCCCTGAAAAAACGTAAAGCCCCCTGTTGAAGACTTTCTGGCGATGGTTCTGCGTAGAGAGCTTCTAGAAAATAATCAACATAAATAGGTTTCCCAAACTGAAACATTATAAAAATGCACTTGGCGTTTGGAAGCCAGGGGCGTAGGCATGGGGGGTTGGGTAAACACCCCCCTTGAGCTTGATATTTTAAGAAAGCTTTATTACCTGCGCAAAGAAGATTAATTGTTTTCGCATACTTATTGCTTGTTAATATGTCGACTTAATGCAAATACCACGGAACGGAATTACCATAATTTGCATGCAAATTTCAAGGAACATTGTAAATGGGCCAAAAAGTAATAATTCGGTTTTGGTGGGAATCTTGGTTATCGTCTGCAGCCACAAACCATCTCACCACTTTATGCAGACCTTTCGTCCGCTACGCATGTTTAAGATTGTGTTCCGCGATAGTTCACTTTATCAGGAACAATTGCATTTATTTTGTCTGCTAAGGCTGATCAGCTCAAGCGCTGATTGGCTACATTATCAATTTCTGTAGCATGATTAAACTGTTGCACGAGATCAAAAGAATCAGTTGTTAGAATAGAAGCATTCAAGTATTTGATAATGTCTCAGCAGGGAAAAAGGAAAACTACTGTAAAAGTTTGCTGGCTTCTATACATAACAAAAAGTCGAACGTTTACTTGCCTACTTTATGCGCATTCTCACTTCTTGTGTAGTTCAGCAAGATTCGACCTTGCAAACCGGGGTGTGCGTCAGACAGTCCAGCCGCACACTTTCTGTGCTCCACTGCTCGTATTCGACAAGATATTAGTTCATCCTCATTTTTCAGGTGTACATTGCTCTGGCGGAGTGATGAATGTGTTTTACTCCTCTATTTTAACGCGCAGCCTGATATTTTTGCGATTATGAACTGCTGTTTCGTAGGGTTGCGTGCATTTTCCTCCGACCTAACCTGGAGAGCTGATAGTTTACATTCAGTTCAATGCCACATAAATTAAGTGGAGTGCGTGTAGACGAATATGCATATTATGACACCAAACTTCGGCAAAACGTTGGTTTGGAAACATGAATATGACGTCAAATTGTGACGTCACAAACAGCACACATCAAATGAAAATGACCACCATATGCCACTGAATGGAAAACCCCTATGAAAATATTCTGGGTACGCCACTGTCAGAAGCACATAAATGTGATAAATGTGAGAGAGTGGGCTACATTTTCTACTATGAAGCAAGTCAAATCCAAAACATCAATCGAATGTCAAGCGAAGCACTGTCAGTAGTCTCTGACTTGCTACCACTAACAATAGCATATTGGTATTGATATAGAAACGATGGTGTCAGAGAAGCCTCAACCACAGACATTGCATTGATTTGTAATAAGTTTTATTGCTATTGTGTGATAATTTCGATGACACACTGACTTCACTCACCTATTTTCCTGTTTGTATCTTGTCAATCTGTTATTTATACACATGATGTTACCCACAGCCTACATTTCTATGATGTTACCCACAGCCTACATTTCTGCAGGTGACGCCAGCATTTGATGCGGGTGACGTCAGCTTCTTTTTCAGTGACGTATCATCCCGTTACATCATGGCCACCATTTTGTCAGCAGTGGTGACGCCAGCATTGATTTGTCATTTCATGACGCCATATCCGATGACATCATATCTGATGACGTCACAAACGATAGACATTTAGTCATCAATGGTGACGTCAACATTCTTTTGTAACGGCGGCCATTTTGTTATAACCGTTGGTATTTTTAACAATGGTGGTCATTTTGTTTGGCAGGTGCAAACTGATCAAAGTGAGGTAAAATATTGCTAATTTAATACGTAATTAATTAAAAATCAAAGATTGACGAAATCATTGCCTTGTAGATAATTTAAAACTAAATTGTCAATATGTTTTTCACAGAGGACTCGAACCCAACAATTGTTTTAACTGTTATAATTTTTTTACCTAATTGAATTGATAGTGACATCAGCAATAGTTGCAGCACGGAAGTGAGACTTGCCCGGGCGTGTCGCTGCTACTATTGCGCCACGCGCCGCTGACGTCAGTTGTTATCGTTATATGAGTATGACATAAATCTGTCTGTCGCAATTGACCGCTTTCATTCTCGCTAGAACTGTGACAAAAATAGAGTAAGGCTGCTTGTAATAAACACACAGTGAAACTGAAATAAAAGTTGCCCCTAACAAACGCTACACTGCTTTCGCTAACGAACAAACACAATTGTGCAGCATGCCAATTTTACTACGCAAAGACTCATCATGCATTGTAATCAAACACAACTTGTCGGTTTTTGAAATTTCAATGGTGTTGAAATATTCACCAATGAATAAAATGTTCATTGTTTCTGGCAAAGCGTCGGCAAAATGCATCTCCAACCAAATCGAACCTTGCATGACAGGATTGAGGGGAGTGCCTTCGTTCAGGTCAGGGGTCAAATCCAAAGCATAGACCGTAAAACTGTCATTGAATTCTTCCCTGGAAATTTGATTTCCTTCATCTTTGAAAAACTGCCCCGTTCCGATGAAAAGCGACATGTATTCGCGCAAGGTATGTTTTTCAGAAAAATTCGGTTTGAATGCTTTTGCCGGGATCTGTTGACCGTCCACGTACAAGGCGAGAAAATTCAAACTGTAGTGTTTGAAAATGAAGGGGTTCTTGTTGTTGGTGCCGTTGAATGCACTTGTCGCCACACAGCCGAGAACGATACGTTTTGGCAATTGACCTAGGAAAAGGTTGTCAACGTTGGCAGACAAACTGCCAGTTGCAACGCTATTCACTTCGACCTCGGTTCTCGTAATATGGTAGAGTGCATTTTCTTTGTCCAAAGCTTTAATATGTGCAAGACTGATGTGAACTTTTCGAATAAAGAGCGACATTGACTCGATGACCACTTTTTAATCGCTAGAAGACGTGGTGCAAAATTTTTTTGGACTTCTCACAAAGCGCAGCTTGAGCGAAACGCCATCCAACAGATATTTTGACTGAGCAAAAATATCAGCGTGCACTTTGCCGTACGTGTCAACCATATTGCTTTGGGCTGTAAATTTGCGTCTTTTCACCGGACCCGTTTTTGCATTTGCCACATCATCCATAGAGCCTGCCTTGTCCTTGTACCATAAGGCTCCCTTCAAAAAGCTGTCTTTTGCTTCAGAACCAAACGATAACAAGGTCTCAAGAAAAGCTTTGCAGGCATAAGTGTGACTGGAATCTGTGACAAGCTTGTCGTTTAAATAAATACCCAATTGTGAAAAGACCGAATGCAACCAATAGTTGGTCGGTCCAACCGCTGCGCCATCATCCAGATTCGTTCCATCAGCTTTGGTAGTTTGCGCTTGCACGTGAATATGCGTGTGCATCAGATCGAAGTATTCTTCACTGCTGGCGCTCACGTGAAAATCAATAGAATAGCCTTCGTTTATTGTAGAAATGGGGAGAAATTCACACCAGTAACCATTTTGACAACTGGTTTGCATGGGCGGTTGACAAAAAAGATCCAATTTACTTTTTGCCCATTCGTGCAAGTGCAGATGAAGATTACTTCCCATCCTCAAAAAGATCTATGGGCTTCTGACGCTTGTGTGACTTGCGCGCTCTTTTATGAGGTTGTTCGCCGGGCGGTACAAAAACGTTTTCTTGCATAAAATTCAAAAGTTTTGTACCTGCTTTCCGCGTACGTTTCTTGGCGGCTTTTTTGTCGTTTTGACCGCTCACGACGTCACCTACAAACTGTGCACCTGATTGCAACAACTGTTTACCGACTGTTTTTGTACCGGTCTTGAGCAAAGGAAAAACAGCTTTGCCAATGCCTGCCAAAATCCCGCCGATGCCGTGACCGCGTTGATAAGCAGCACCCCTGTACCAACCCGACCCGACTTGATGCAGATAGTAATTTTGATACGGACAATACATTACACTTTCCGCAAATGCAGATTGACTAACAAACACCCGTTCTTAAATGAAACGGATCGATCGTTTACGTCTTTTATATAAATGCTCACGGTTTGAAATGTTTTTTTTTCTGCATTTTATGATAGCGAATCCGGTCGCAGTATTTATGTATCACCGAGCCAAAACGCCCCGTTGTATTGACAAACGCTAACAGCGGCGCGAGCGTTTCGCCGTTGAATGTCTTGCACAAGGTCACAATACACAAACAGAATATTTTCATCCAAATCGGCAGACCATGGACATGTATGCCAACCTGACTGCAGGCGAAACGTTCCAAAACCAAGCAAATTGGCCAAACGAGCGCTCATTTGTATGTCTCTGCCTCGAGATATCACAAACGCAGCACGCGACGTAATGTGATCAAAGTTCATTGCGATAGCAAGATGCGGTACGCTTCGAAACAACAAATGAATCGTCGGAACCAGCGAAAAAACGTTCGGATAATAACCAGCGGGAACATGAAATGTGTATTCACGATCTGCGAAGCACTTGACCCACATTTCACCCTCTTTTACATTGTGCCAGGTTTTTGGAATAAAAATATCTATCAAACCAATTTCCCACTCGCCAACCAAACTCACTGTTTCAGGTAAGCGTACAATAAAAGTTCCAGGCGTATTTTCAGGAAAATAATGCAAGCTTTCGTCACTGCGTAACGTCAAAAACATGCTTTCGCAAATGCAGAGAAGCAATTACTCGATCAGTTTCAAATGGAATCGCTTTTCCAGTAGCGTCTTTTATATGTGTAGTAATAGTATCGAATCTCTTCTTTTGCACGTCGTGATAGCGAGGCCGGTTGTAATGCTTATGTATAACAGAACCGTACCTTCCTTGACTGTCGACTACGGCCAACACTGGCGCGAAACTGCCACCGACGATTCGCGAATCCAACACGTTACAATAGATAAACAACAATTGTCGATTTTCGTCAACGTCAATGCCTCGCGTAGATTTGTGCATTCCAGAGTCAACGTATTCAGATTCAAAACCCAGCAAATTTTTCAAACGCGAGCTGAGACGCAAGCGAAAACCTCTTTGCACGGCGATAGAAATGCGTGAACTGTTATGATTATGTACAAGAGCAATATTGGCAATACGCGCTTTCTTCATTTCAGCATCAAAAGCGTGATACAGCGATGCAACGGTGGGGTAATATCCGGGTCGTAGTGCGACCCTGTTCCAAGCTGGCGAAATTTCGAACCAAACCTCATCACGACCAACATTGTACCATGTTTTTGGAAAGACAATTTCATCGAGGGCGAGTTGCCAATCTCCATCCAGTTCAATCATGTTGGGAAGTTTGGTGGTGAATGAACTAGGTTATTTTCAGGAAAAAATGAAAGGCTCGAATTACTCATCAACGGTAGATACATCATTCACCTTTCTGAGATGCAGGGTCACGAGCACACGACCACTTTCAAATGGAATTTGTTCCCCTTTATCATCTTGTAAGTAGATTGTGACGGTATCAAAAATCTTTTTCTGAACCTTGTGATATTGCAGACCATCGTATTGCTTGTAAATAATAGAACCATATCTTCCTTCCGTCGAAACAACAGCTAGCAAGGAAGCGTAGCTATCACTAACCAGTCGTGATTCCAAAATATCACAATATAGATCATAATCACTTGACGTTTTTCGTCCAGGTCAAAGGCGCGATTGGATGTATGCGTACTGCGAGACAAAACGTCATTTTCAAACCCCAAGAGCTCTCTGAAGCGAGTGCTTAAACGTACAGAAGTGCGTTTTTTATTTAAAAAACTGAAAACGCGCGCTGTACTGATCATAATGAATGGCAATGGGTGCTCTTCTGATACGAGCCAGTTTTTGTTAAAGGGCACGATGCACTGATTCTGTGGTTGGATAATAGCCCTCTTCGAGTTGCAAAATATTTTTTTCATTCCCGCGCGAGATTTCTAACCACATCTCACTATCTCCAATGTTGTACCAGCTTTTAGGAAAAATCAATTCGTCGATTGCCGCTTCCTAATTTCCGTTCAATTCAATTCTTTTTGGTAATTTTGGGGTATACGTCGTCAGCGGGAAAGTAATCCAAACTCGCGTTACTGGGGAGCGGGAGATACATGTGTTTTCAGCTTGAGAGACGGACTGGGAAGCAAATAACCAAAGCAGGAGCTGAGCAATGAAACCCACAATTTCGAATCGATTTGCGAAGTAGACAAATTATAAATGCTCGCAACCACAACAGCGTAAATCAAAAGAATTTGAGAAGCAACAACAAAATGATCCGTCTCCATTCAAGCTGTTATCGATGCCTTGTCAATCCAAGAATTAAACTTTTTGTCCCATCCCAGCCATTTAACCAATACTTGTGCTTTTTTCCCTTCCCGCGACGACCAACGATTTTTTCAATGCGATACAGGTCGGAAGGTTGTGTGATTTTTTGTATTTCGGCTTCGTAAAAATTTCCCCTCACAATTTCACCATCAAGATCTGCAATCTTGTAAACAGGTGGATGACCGGCGATTCGCCGATAAACAGTAAAATATTCCATTGTCCAGTTTGGCAAATAAGATTTTGAAAATATTTGTTTGCACTTGGAAATCCGGACGAGGTCTCCTTTTTTAAATTTTGGTGTGACTTTAGGCAGAGTTTGGTCATACAAGGTATGCCAGACAAACTCTTCGTTTTCGTAATTCGCTTGTGCAGGCGTTATCCTGATGGAGCGGTGAAAAGTGTGATTGTAAGAATAAACCAACTGCTCCAACACGCCCACGTAATGCAAGGCATTGTTTTGTGTAAAATATTTCCCCATTTTTTGTTTCAGCGTTCGGTTGAAACGTTCTACGATAGACGCTTTCAACCCACTAAACGTGGAGAAATGATGTACGCCTTTCTCCTTTAAAAATTTTTGCATTGACTTGTTCCAAAATTCTGTTCCTGCGTCTGTTTGCAAGTACTTTGGCGTTTGTTTCTTGAAAATGAGACGGAACGCAGACAAAACACTGGAAGCCATTTTATTTTCAATGGAGCAGCATAGGCAAACTTGCTAAACACATCAATGCACGTCAAAATAAAACAATAACCGTCGTTAAACTTTTTAATGTTGATCACACTCAGCAAATCGGCTTGATACTGTTGCAACAAACCAGAAACCACAACTCGACGTCGTAAAACCTTTTTACGCAAAGGCTTGTGCAAAGTGTACACATGTGGGTCTGAAGCCATTTTGCAATTTCCGAATTTGTATATTTTTTCGCGTGCTTACCAAACGCTTGAATCCCGCCAAAACTGGCTGGGTTCGAAGGGGTAGTATACAGCTTATACATACACTTTCCAGCGCTTTGATGACGGCAGGTTTTCTTCTTCTAAATAGCGTTTTGTGATTCCAATCAAGTTTATTGGTAATTTGTCTCAACGCACGAGCAAATGCATTCCTGCCTTCAGGTACAAATCTTTTTCTATCACGCAACTCGTCATTCACTAAATCTAATACGTTTGTTGCAGGAAGTGTTTGCTTGTCAACCACGAGTTCGCCTTTTGAATTCCATTCGATATTGTCTGCTTTTTTATATGGTCGAGAACAGGGCCGTGGGAACCGCCCCCCGCACCCCCCGGCCGGGGGGGGCCCCAGCC
>JGI24021J15306_10003261_pt1 | contig 18217 bp, 14 predicted proteins | sample Ectturendosymbi1_FD_15306 | JGI IMG/M metagenome (IMG submission 15306)
AAAAATGTCTTAACAATACCAAAGGTTGTCTCAATTGTTGCGTGTCACACAAAAAAGGCAATCTTTTGTAGGTCAAAAAGTGGCTATTATTGTTGGTCGAACTATGCTATTTTTCAAGGAATAACCACAGTTTGAAAGCGCTTTATATCATTAATTCAGAAAACGTTTGAAACGGATCCCAAACAGTGGGCCTCGTTTTTCACAAGCTAAACAGATTTCGTATATTTACACAATGTATTTAAAAGGTATGAAACATGCTGCGCGCCAGAGTTTTGGCTAACCGAAGCGACATCAGTGAAGAACAGTGTCTGAAACGCATTCCCGACCTGGTTAGAAACAGAACGGTTCTTCTTAGACTTGGAAGTGACAACTCATGTCCCACGATAGGTCTCAAATAAAAAGCTAAATGACGATCCTGTTTCCAAGCCAAGCTTGTGCATTTACATGCACATGAAAGACTTATTTACTGCTGAAGCGACAATTCAAAAACAACACGTGAATGAAAGGCATTTGCCAGGACACTACTCCCATTTTAGGTAGCTTTGCTGGCTATCGTAAAAAACGGTCTTATAATCGCATGATAGATTTACACTGGGCCTTAAAGCATATTGCCCTAAAATGAATTTAACGCCACTTATAAAGGTGGATTTTCAACCAAGTCTTTAAATACCGTTTCACATTTTTCGACACTGGATTGCTGATGTGAAGAAAAAACATCAACCTCACTAGAGCAGGTGATTAAAAAAAGTTGTGACACTTTTCAACAAAAGAGGAAGCAAGCGGGCTGAGCCCCCAAATTCATAATCAATACCTCCAAAGTCAAGCTCTAGTTTCCCCATGAAGTCATTTTTCAATTCACTGTATACAATTACGAAGCCCCAAAAGAAGCTCAAAGCCATCCCCAATGCTGTTGATCTGGCGATGGATTTGCTTCTATTCAGCCAGGCCAGAAAAAACAGAGGAGAATCAGCCTATCACCAATTTAAAACCACGAGCCTTCGCCAACACCACGGTCACCAGTAAAAAAGTTAAAGATTTCACCAGAAGGTTGCTTTTTTGCTCAAATTTATATGATGTAAGCGGAATTATCTAACAACCACTAAGCTAAGCATTTTCTGTCGGTTGCAGATTTTGCTCACCATGCCAAATTTGTCTTTTCGTGGCCAGCGTGAGTTGTCTACGGGTTTGCAGTTGCAACAAAAGGTTCAAAACCACACAGCCATCAGTAGCTGTTGCATGACGCGTCGCCAGGTGGAGGCAAAAGGCGCCTTCATTCCACCAATTTTGGACTGCAAATATTCAATTGTTGAGCAAAAATTGTTATGACCACGTAAAACCAATTTTTCAATCTACTAAGCTGCAGATAGCTAGTATTTTGCCAAAGTTTCTGCGTTAAAGCTATAAGCATACAAAGTTGGGGGGGGTGGATTTAAAAAATTTAAGAAAACCTTCCCGTCATTTTTGGGCAAGGGTTTAAAACAGAACCATCGTCTTGCAAAATTCTCCCATTCATTTTTCCTCAAAAGTGGCGCAAAATTCGGGCGAATTGAAAATTTTGCCCCACCTAAAGCTCAAGGTTCCCATATGCCTCTGGCTAGAGCTGTGTACCATGATTTGTTGAGGGGCGTCACTACGCGAAGTAATCAGGGGCGTAACCACGGGGGGCAAGGGGCACAGTTCCCCGGGCGCCGAATCACTATGAGGGCGCCGAATGACTGCGGGGCGCCGAAAAGTCCTAGCAATGTTACAAGAACTTCAGTGCAGCACATTTGCTTCCGTAAGGGCTCAGGTTCGAACATATGGGAGCCAAACTTGTTTCTTGCCTCGGGCGTCATCTAACTTCGTTGTGCCCCTAACAGTAATTCAATACTCCTCTGCGCTGTCCATGTATATGAAGTTGGGAGTTGCACAATTGCATAGTTACAGTAGGTCATAATTCTTTGAGCTAATCGAGCACGTTTAATGAATTTTGTCACATAGCGGCAAGTTGTTTGCTAACGTAAACATCTGTAGTTTTTTACAGTCTGCATTATGGTTCAATCAGCAGGGGCGTAACGAAGGGGCAAGGGAGCACAATTACCTGGGCGCCGAATCACTCTGGGGGCGGTGAAATACTGTGGGGGTTCCGAATGATTGCGGGGGTGCCAAAAAAGCCCAACAATGTCACACGTACATTCTTCAATACAGTACATTTGATTCCGGAAGACCTCAGGTTCGAAAATGGGGGCGCCAAACTTGCATCTTGCCCCGAGCGCCATCTAACCTCGTTGCGACCCTGTCAATTTGGAGAGATTAGTTCCGTCAAGAAGCCCATCCACTAACTTTTATGTTGCAAAACTACGATGCAAACAAACTGAAGAACTGCACTGGCAATAGCCCTGAAACTGGTTTTTCGTTTTCATTTTGGAGGCTTGTAAAATCTTGAGTCAGTAATAAGTTTTCCATATTGCATTCTTATTTTTACTCTGCCTTTCCTTTTCCTTTCAGGGCGGTCATCAAGCATTAAAGAATAAACTTGTAGAAAACAGACCATTTTCATACAGCTCAGCAGCAAGCCGAGAAATGCGAACATGACTGCGTTTGTGAAGGCTGGGCAGTTCTCACGCGGCAAAGAAATAATGAAACAGTGGAACTATTACGAAACAATAGCATCGTTCACGCTATTCAATAAGAGGTTGGGTAAAGTCCGGCACGTAAACCCTAACGTTTAACTAAGCGAAAAACATTCTTTATTTTAGAGTATTTTAAAATCTGTTTCTAGTTCCATGGGCACCAAAGAGGGGCGCATTTATGGCAAAGGGGCGCCATTCAAGGGGGCTCCGCAGAGGTTTGGGGGGCAGTTGCCCCAAACTGCCCCCCCCTGGATCCGCCACTGGATGTGAGTATATATTCAGACAACATACGATATGAATAAATGCAACAAACGAAATTACCAATATGTAAAGATGAAGCAACGGAAAAAAGTAAAAGCAACATTAATTGCTCACTGAGAAGTTTGTGCAGTCAACAAACAAGTAGCGTAATTAGATGTTTGAGCCATGGGTTAAACTCAGCTGAAAGAGGCCCACTGGCCACTGTAGGGGGACAACTAGCTATCGCTCAGAAAAAAACGTGAGAAATGATGGTGAATACCGTTGTGGATGGTTATAATTAAACCCTAAAATTTCAACTGAAAATATTCCGAAAAATGCAAAAAAACGACAACCTACAGAAAACCAAAGAATATTAAAATTGAAATACCAGCTAAGTGAGGTTTTCTACATTTAGTTTGCCAGAGGGCAATTCGCCCCTCTGCCTCCCGTGCGTGAATATTGCTTCGCAATTTGCAGCACATTCATTAATGGTTACCGCAGTAGAGAGTGGGCAAAATAAATTTGGATATGCATATGCATCTTTGCAAATTTTAACCACTGAAGAAACTTTGCCTAGTTGTTGCTCTGTTGAATTTCTTCGGTATGGAGCAGTTCATAATAAACACTGCGTTTAGCAACCTTTAAGTCATGATCCAATGCATTTGCAGCAAATTTTGAAGCCAATCCTGTTTTTTCTTCAAGAATATACAGCAGCATCAAGATGTTTATCTCGAGAAAATCTTCAGAGCTAAAAACAAAGTTGCATATTCATTAGCCATAACCAAAGAAGAGCTTAGTTGGGACAATCTTTTGTCAAATTCACAAGCCATGTTGCGTAGGATTTCGTAACAAGTTCAGAAAATATGATGCGAACTAGAGGGGTTTGTGACGGCGAAGTCATCCGAGCGAGTGTTTTTCATCTGACATTTTTGATGGTGAAGACGCTTCCTGAATCGAAGTCTTTTTTGCGAACTTCGCCAATGATCTTCTCAAACTCCACTTCATTACGAAGCTTTTTTACTTCAAGTATGGTTGTCTTAATGAGGCAATAAGTAGTAGCTAAGCTTGTGACTTTGGACTGCAGCATTTTATCTGCTGGCGTCAGCAGTGCAAGGAAGATTATCATTGCTTGCGCACAAAAATATACTTTCATCATTGCTTGCGCACAAAATAAACTTTCATCATTACTTCCGCACAAAAATAAACTTTCGTTTTTACCATTCGCTGGCAAGTCGACAGCTGTTACAGGCAGATCAACCTCTGAAGTCTCCGAAAAATATTTCAGCAATGAAACGATATTATAGCAATTATCAACGATGCATTTTGTCGTCATGCAGTGTCCTGTCCAACGCTGCTCCATCAGCCTTGTAACCCATGTCCCTCCAGTGCCCTTCAAGATCAGTTACACCTTTGTCTTAAAAAGAACATTGCACAGCAGCAATACAGAATCAAGGAATTCAGGTACTGTAGCTATTCATTCGCAAACGTGAACAACAGTCAGTTGGAGCTGATGGCTTAACAGTGGACGTAGGGAATATCAGTCTCCTCACACATTTTGATACGGACCCCACCATTTTTACTTGACATCACGGAAGGCCTATCACGTGCTTGAGATAGCAAGTAACGTAGTTCAAAGTCTTTTAATACTTCCAAAATTTTATTTGCAGTAAACAGTGCGTTACATCGGACCAGTTCAACGATTCCCAACAGTCCAGTTTTTAATGATTTGATTTTTTCGACTGTGCTGGTGTGTACCATGGATGCCAATATTTCGATAATTTCATTTTTTAAATGTAGAAAGCATAGCTTCGCGTTTATAGGAACAGTAATCTTCATAAATTTCTTTGAACTTTGGATCCAATTGCAAAGAAAAATCCATCATTTTTAGGAACATGTCAGATTGAGTTGATCCAAGTTTTTGGTACTATCTCTCAACACCAATTTATTATCAGTAAAAAATTTCATCGCAACCACTATTCTGGTAAAGTAATGTCTGGTTCGTTCAACTTGCTCATGGCATAGCGTATCTGCAACAGCAGCTTACTCTGCTGCATCACCACGTTTCGTTTTCTCAGCTCACGTGGCATGAGCGTCGTAAGGGGGGCAGGCAGGCCCGTAACCAGGGGGGCGAAGTCCCTTATAGAAAATTATCCCCCCCCCCTGGAAAAATGTGTTTGACATGGTTTAAAACTATTGGACATAGTTAAAAAACTTGGGCCCCTCCTGGGGTCCTAAGCCGGTTACGGGCCTGGGGGCAGGGTGGGGTCTTGCTCCCTGAATTTTGAAATTTGATATTTTCCTATTAAAGTTTTAGCAAAAAAGGTTGTTTCCTTAGTTTCGAGGAGCAAAATAAAATTTCACCACTTCAGCCCCTCTGGAAACATACTTCCGGTTAATACTGTAAAAATCAACTTTGTCCCCCAGCCTGGAAAAAATCCTTCCGATGCCCATGATACGTGGAAGTAGTTGTCACACATGAGCTCAGAGTTAGGATGCTTTGAAAAACCTCTGTTTCGTTCCAATGCCGTCTTCCACTTACGAAATTCAGCAGATATATTTCATCCCTCCTGTTGTCCTGAATAAATGTACGACAGGCGTAGCAAGAAACAAGAAGCTTTTTCAGTGCACTGCCTATCGAAAGTAATCCTTTCCCAGCAAAGAATCAGACGCTAAGATCTTACAGAGTAGGCTATACATTCGTCCTACTAGGTAGACGTCGTCATCCCTTATTCAAATAGAATTATCTTTTTCAGCTGAGTATTCAACCATGGCCGACCAGTACACCAAACAATGCGAAAAGAGCGTTTAATGGACCCAAACCTCAACTGAGGCAGATAGTCGCACAGGACCGTAACAAGGGGGGAGCAGAGGGGCCAAGCCCCCCTACAATATTTTTCTCCCCCCTAGATAAATGTGTTGGATATAGTTTAAAACTATTGCACACGGTTTAAAAAATTGGGGCTCCTCTCAGAAAACCCTTCGCCCCACCTGGTGCCCCAAGCTGGTTACGGGCCTGTAGTCGTAGCTGTTCGGGGCAAGGGCGTATCGAGGGGGGACAATGCCCCGGGCGCCGAAAAGTCCCACCGTACTTTCTTCAACACAGTGCATTTGCTTCCGAAAGACCTTAGGTTCAGAGATGGGGACGCCAAGCTTGTTTCTTGCCCCGGGCGCCATTTAACGTCGGTGCACCCACGGTTCGGAGCGATCTTTAAAAAACCTGGCGGCAGCTGCACCTGAGGAAGTGATGTTCTGCGGCAGATATCGCTTAATGCATACTACAAATTATGCATAGGTATGCTATTGATTTTATTCTTTATTTACACACTGCCTAATGGGAAGGTTGTCCGCTGGTGTAGGACGCAGGCATCCAGTCACAATGCGCAAAGCGTCGTTAATAACAGCGTCAATAAGGCGGGTGTGAGCACCCTGGCACCATACAGCAGCGCAGTCTGCGGTTGAATGTACCAGGCTTCCCATCCTCGCAGGCATCCATCCTGTTGAGCTTCGTCCCAGAGGAGCCACACTGTCTCTAGCACGCCGTGTGATGGCGGCTGGACACCTGCTCCACTCAGCCCTCACCCGTCCACCGAGCGCGAACGCACGGCGTTTCAAGTCGAGACATCCATTTGTACCGCTGCACAACAGCTCATCAGTTCATCTGACAACATCAACATACGTGCGGCGCACTGGACGGAACACCCATGGAATGCGAAGTGGATGGACAACCCCACAAGACTTCGCACTTTCATCCCGACACCGATACAGCTTAACTCGATAGAAGGCTCCCCACACTCCATTGGCCTCAAGACTCAATAAATCAAATTAAACTGTCAGTCGACGTAACAAGCATTGAGCTAACGTACAGTATAGATTCGTGGGAGTGTAACGACCTAATACCATTTCATCATTATCGATACTGTACTGAATTGTCTGAGTAACGTTGAGTTGCTGCGTATTTTCTTATTTGGCTTGCCAGATGACGAGCCATCACATATCTCGGTTGCTGTGCTTTGCGCCGTGGATGATTTTCTCAAGTCTTGTAATAGATTTTTATAACATCGACCTTGTACACCATTTACGGGAGATTCGTGCTTTCCTGTTGTATTTTTTTGTTGGTGCCGATCTGTTGCAATTGTCATTGTATCTATATGACGTACCTGATGCGTCGACCTCGTTTCAATGCTGTATTCAATACTGTTGATTTGTTCCTGAAGTGCTGTATGAGATGCTAGCAATGCAGTGGATTTGTTTTTGCGCTTCCGTTTGTTTTTTCAATTCTTTTTGCGTTGTTATATTATCAAAGCTCGACGTGACACGACAAGATTGCACCAGTCAGGCTACCTGCCGCCTGTAGCAAGATTGTCGTTAAATAAATAAATAAAAAAAATAATACTGTATTGAAGTTTTATGACTCGCACAGATTTCTCAATTCCACTTCTGGACCAAGTTGTGGAAGGAATGTGGATTGTAGTTGAAATACAGTTTACTCAATAATAAGCACCAAAGAGTGGTGTTATTTCATTCATTGCTCTGGAGTAGGACCTAAAAGACTACATTTCCGTTGGGGGCTAACAAATTTTGAAACGACTTAGCCACCCGGAGACCGCTTTAGCCCCTACTGCCCTTTCTGCCTACGCCTTTGATAGGGGTCTTCCTTGGCATCTAAAAGGATCAAAACGAATGTCAAAAAAGCACTTTTTGTTGGGCCAGACAACCAAGCAAGTGACGAGAATGTATTCGCACAATCGAAATGAAAAAATCAAGAAGATGAAAACCGAAGCAAAACAACAACTAGACATAAAACGTCAAAAACGAGCGAAGCAAATAAATATCTTAATAATTTTCACGCAGCATCATCTCTGAAATGAGGGGAGGCATCGAACCGCATGGAATTTCCGTGTTCAACGTCACAACTCTTTCCGAACCTGAACAAAAGAACAGGACCGTTAAGACCCCTATTGGAAGACAGGGGGGACTTTCGAAATTTATCGCCGGCTTTCAAAAACCGCCAACAATTGCTCCTAATGCACGAATTCTCGAAGATAACTGAGCAGTTTTCCTTTTTGCGCCTGTGGTGCATCAGAGCACCTTACCAGAAGAAAAGATCCACGCACCAACGCTTTTCTATATTGGAAAACACGGACATAGATAATTAAACTTCGAAAAAGTACTTCCTTTCAATTAGTTTTTTAAAACCCTCACTCGAAAACACCTGATTCGATGAATCAAGCAGAACATATAAAAGCCTTGGGCATAGTAATGCAATGGTCAGAAAGCAAACGTAGCCTGCGTTCTCATCATGATTCGGAAGCAGTAATTGCACATTATGAAAAAGAAAATATTTTTATTAAGATCACGCGAGCATAACATGATGCCATGTATAGATGCAGTCTGTTTTCAGCATCTATATTTTTGATTTGCCTTTTATCTTGCTGTGAGTGACGCTCAAAACAGGGTGAGGCTTCTCAAAACTGAAATTTTGGGGGGAAACTACTACCGAATGCCCCCTGTGGCTGCGGGCCTGTGTGTACTACCAACATTTTGAGCATATCTATTGTATTAATTGAATGAAATCGTGCCAAGGCGATGTTTTAGATTTTCGTAATGTGCCTCAGCATTGAAAAGGTTGAAGATCATAGACCGGCGAAAATGGCAGCGATGCAACAGCTCTCGCGAATGTGCTGAAGAGCGCTTTTGCAGAAAAATCAATCTTCCTGTGCTTTCACATGCATTTGGCTCATGACAGATTATTGAGTTTGACCGCACTATGACCGCTAAACAAACTTAAACATTTAAAAGGACACGTCAAACATTTTCCGTCACTGGGTTGGAAACACTTAACAAGAATTCCTGCAGGGAAACACGAGCAGCTTTAGTGCACACTTCGTAGAGATTTATAGTCAGTTTGTTAGCAGCAGGTTAGGTTATTCGCTTTTTCAGTTCCATTCCTTGTGTCTTACTGGCTGTTACAAGTATATCAGGCAGCCAGCCTACCCGGGAGATAATGGCCGGCATCACTCCGACATTGGATCAGGTTTTTTAACCTCATTCCAGATAATAAATATTTCACAAATTCTTACGATTTTAAAGTTTCGCGTAATTGGAATTTCTGAATGTTCAAGTTAGACTTCCACATGCTTCTAAAGTTCAGATCACTTTTCTTTCACGCCCATCTCATTAAAAAAAACATCAAGCAAATAAAAAATGCATTTCAGAAACCGTGATATGCCGAGCTGCTGGTGCGCCCAGAATTCCAATGGTCATGGCCAGATCCGCATCCAGGGGGGGGCGAAGCCCCCCCTACAAAATATTTTGCCCCCTCTAAGCAAACACTTTGCCCCACCTGGTGTCCCAAGCTGGTTACGGGCCTGGTCATGACATAATTCACATTCATCTTCACCCAAACACTTCATGTTTTTTTGAGAACCGTACACTAAAATTAAGCTCAGAAGAAATACGAATACCGAAGGTCGCTTGATTTCAGAGCGACTACGGCTGAGCACACCACTTGTTGCAGGAACACTTGGGTTTCACAGAAAGATGAAAAATTATCAAAATAAAAAGGAAAGACTAAACGAGGTTACGCAATGTTCTTTGCTTGAAAGCGTAGCAATATAGCGTTCCATTTGGGTAAACGTATTTTCTTCAAACAGACGAATTGGTGTTGGTACAACGTGTAAGCCAGGGGTGGGGAACCTGCGGCCCGCGTGAACATTTGCTATGGCTCGCATCAGAATTTTCGTTACCCAATTTAGAGTAGAAGATGGCGTCAAAGTGAAGCTCCATGATAAACAGGTGCTTAGACAGTAAGCCAGAAGCCTCTATCACTTAAGATAGTATGTCACAAGCAGCCTCTATCCCTTGTCGCAAGACAAAAGTAGAATTTTAGGTTTAAATCAATTGTTATTTGAGGCCCGCCAGCGATAATCCACAATTTATGCGGCCCGTGGTAGTAAATAAGTTCCCCAACCCTGGTGCAAACAATAGCAAAGCTGAAGGGATCAACAATTGAACAACCGGAAAACTTTCCAATTTTGTCCTTCAAATGTTGATAAATTGCCGAGCCCTCCAACAAGATTTATGAATTCTATTTTTGAACAGAAACCAAGGGCGTATTTTTGATATTAAGTATTAAAAAATGTAAACGCAAGATAAATCACAAGCATTGTAAGAAAACCGGCCAAAAGTTTACGGTGTGAGCTGCCACATCACTTCATTGTAGTAACCACCTAATTTAACGGAAGAAGACCCAGCTCCAAAGAATTAAACACCATGGTTTTAGAGACTGGCCAATTGCGTTAATCTAATCCAACCTCAATACAAACTTCACTTTTCACGTCTGATCCAAACCAAGAATTGATGATCTTAAACCCAGACCCGGAAATGGAACTAACACTTCGTTAACTTTTTACTACGTGCAATAGAAAAATAAAGTGTTAGTCGCAAGCAGGAGTTTTCGTTGTTTAAATTTTTGAAAGAGTTTTATGTTTAAGTTTGAATGGTAAACGAAGTTGATACCTAATACGATTGAATGTGGCCAGCTCTCCCAACTTTTATTAAAATCCACGTCCACCTGCGTTTGTTTTACGGTTTCAACCTATGCTTGTGCTTCTGCGCTTTCCAGCTCATTCCTTGATTGAAATTGCTACCTATCATTCAAGAATACTGGTATCAACAGTTCGACCTTCTTGCATGTTATTCCAAATTGTTTTTTTATTCCTCGGCTCTTTGACAAGTACTTTATTATACTCGAAATGCCATGACTGGACGTGACATATTTTCTCTTCGAGAAACAGTCGCTCAAATGTTACTTAAAACAGTAGGCGATTCGCTGGTATACATCTTTACACATTGGTTGGTTCCATATAACAGCGTAGACTTTTTGAATGTCACAAGAAACCACACGGAAAAGTAGAATGTTTTTTGAAAGGCAATGACTCTAAATATCCTTGCGGCAATGTTGACATCTAGAACTACGTTTTGCGATACTATCGATTCCCACAGTCAAAAGATGTCATGTCGTGACCACTCTGGTGACTTTATCTGGCAATTTTAAGATCGCCTGCAAACTTTTCTCCACACTTCCAGCGCAACAACTGATTGAACGTTCCTGCAGTTGCAAGGCGTTCCCTTTTCGGTGGGAACCAGTTTCTGTATGTTGTGACACTCGCGTCAATAATTGTTTCGGTTGAATGTTGTGACCAGCAGACTTCAAAGCGTTGTTGAGTGATCGATGTTTTAGCGGTTGGATCGCTTTAAAACAGTCGTGACAACCAAACTGAAGCGGTTTTGAGAAACTTTGCTTCAGGTCTTGCGGTTAGCGCCCGTAAAAGAGATGCAAGCTGATGTCGGGAAATTAAACCGCGCCTCCGTCCAGCACGCGGCGCAAAACGCATTGAGTGTTTGCGACAGTAGTTTCGTTTTTTGTAGAAGGTTCGCCGACGGTGACCGGTAATTGACCGCACAAGCTGCCATTGCGCGGCGCCGGGAATTTCGCACCGAACGTTGTTTTTGAAACAGTTCGCGATAATAAAATGTAGGTATGAACCAGGATTTAGTCGCTAGAAACACATTGGATCGAACAGGAACAACGACAACAGACCAGCCGGCATAAGTTCTCATAAATGTGCAAAGGGTGTTGGGCAGGATGTAGACACAGACGCTTAGGAAGCTTATACAGCGAACTGTGAAGGAGTGGCGTGGTTTTGGTAAAGTACACGGTCCATTGAGGAGTGGATTAGTTTCGAATTTATGCGTGAGATTTTTGCACTCATTAATAACGTTTATGAAGCCACGCGACATATACTGGCTTACTTCGGCACATTACGAAATTTTTTCACTGTTGCGTTGCAATGTGCACTATTACATCACAATCAACCTCCAACTAGGTGATGTGCAAGGCGCCTACAAGCTACCCCAAGTTAACCATATTCTCAAGACTAGGTTCTTCGTTTTTAAAGGTTGGCTGAGAATTACATTCTTCCAATAAACAAAAACATCGTTTTTTGAAAGTAGTCTGACGAGAGATGCGATAATTCTCTTTCAATTCGGCAGACGTTCAAAATCGCAAGGCCTCATTCAGTCGGGCTGACGTACCTTGCATGCTGATTGTGCGAAGATCAGCTATTTTCATCAAGAGCTTGGGAAAGATCAGCGGCTGATTCAACCTTTTGTTTCTGCAGTGGAGACGGAGAGCTTCCAGAAGAGGCTCTTGAAGACGCTCGACCCGTTCTGGTTCTTCGAGCCCCTGACGGTCTGCGGGAGGAAGACAAATAGTTTGTTGCACGGAATATCGCCACTTACAAACAGACTGGCGTATCATATGACACGGGAAACTTCACCTCGGCTCGTTGGCCGACAAGAAACGCCGCTGACAAATTACAGCCTTTTTACGTCGAACTTAGAACTACCGCGGGCGTCTCCGGTAACAATACGCCAATAACGTTGTTGATAAACAGAACGCTTTGTTTTTCAACACAACTGGAGCGACAACTTTCAACCCGCAAGAACGGTAAAGCATTTAATATACCACGTGAAAGACATAATGAACCAATGGTGGATACTTTGGCAAAGACAAAATTAACTAAAAGTACATCCGATTTTTCACTGCAAAATCGCTTTTAAAAAATTCAATATTGTGTAGTACACAATAACCGATGTCAAAAGATTTACCGATGTCATTTTGCAAAAAAACGTCTCCCAACATCAAAGCAACTTTCTGAACAGGTCATAAAAATGTTGATATGAAAACTTTGTGTAATAATTTTGTGTAATCTTAGTACATCTGAAGAAAAGCCATTGGCCAAACCTCACCTAAAAGTATGTCTGCAGTTGATAAAAAGGTTTATGAATGATGTCTATAAATGGTGCAACAATCACACAAAGTGTGCCGCACAACGTCACACAAATTAATGCCGCAAAGAATATCATGACAAGTCAACATGGCAATGCTTTTTTTTTATTCGTGCACGCACATTTCGAACTTACGCTTGTTCTCAAAACAATAAAACGGAAGAATTTGAATTTCATGTCTAGCTTATGTTTTCCTTTGTAGATGAACAAAAAAACGAAAATTTTGAATAAATTGCCAAAACAAGCCATTCCGTCCAAGCGCAAACAGTTTACCGATCCAAACGTTAGGCTGTTATCTTTGAGCCCCCCTTGTCAAAGATGCGCTCTCTTAAACACTGCGCCTCCTGTGAACATTTTCCAACCCTGGCACACAAGACAGGAAGCAAAACTGCTATTTTCAGAAGTGCATCTTTTTTATGCAGTAGACATTTTGCTCTTCAAATGTCAGTTAATTTCGCTGCATCTTTTCTTGGAAAGCGTGCAGTCGTTCGTTGAACTTTAACAATTAGATGAGATTGCTTTCTTGAAAAAGGTGATATCCAACCTTTTCAAAAGAGCCAGTTTTGTTATTTGAGCAAACACCAAGCAACTCGCATCGCATTTATTTGACACAACTCGAATTGTGTGGTTTTGTGAAACGCTGCATCTGTATCGCTTTGCTTTCGGTATACGTCGAAGTGCTTACTGATTTTTCGTGGCAACCAGGAAAATGAAGCACACTAACCCATCTGACCGCTGCAAAACAAATTTAAAGAACAGCAGGCGTGTCGTACCTGGGAAAAGAATACATATTGCACAGAGAAGACCGACTTCAGTTTCGTCAAGGTTGAGCGAAGCGAGTGATCGAGCGAATCGGTAAACAATGTCGGTGATTGGTCCGAACCCGCACACGCGCATCTGCGCACGATTCAGCGTCAAACCGTCGGTGAATGTCATCGTTTCTTTTGCAGGATTGTATCGCGAGCAGAGGCGAAGAACCTGTGACAAACAGGACGTCAAAAATGCGGAAAAACAAGCCGATGTTCGCCAAAGGTTAAGAAACCTCGTTTATTCATCTGTTTTCTTGTTTATGATCACAACATCAGAAACTTCCACAGATTAATATTATTATCAATGCAGATTTATATGTGTACCTCTTTCTTGAACGATGCAGAAAGTCTAACAACTTGTGGTTTCGCGCTTTGATGCAGTCAGATTGTTTATATTCGTCCCTATTCTGTTTATATTCGTCCCTATTCTTTGAACACTACAACCGCATTTTTCTTTGTGACTGAGTGCTCGAAGGTTACAGTGTTTGTTTGAGGGGGTGTGTATGCCACAATACTTTCGTACTTCACCTGGCCTTGACTACGGTTGGACTCAGTGCCCTGCTCTCGATGTAGTGTTGTACCAAGTGTTATGGGTTGGCAAACAATAGTGTTAAGAAAGCGTCTGTAACCCTGTTGTTCTACTTCCAACCTCGCTATTAATCGTTCTGTGTTTGTTTTTATCAATCTGCATTGTGCAGACTTTGTGTGCTCGTACTCTATGTTGGTTCAAATATTAACCAGAAGACTGAGCTTCCACTGAGCCAGTGCAACGTTGTGATGCAGGCGATATTGCCACTTTCGCCTTTTAAGTGATAATGATCGCATGACGGGCGAAAGTTCCGTGCACCCATGCCCGCACCGCACGGGCGTACGTCACGTTAAACTACTAGAACGCGTCAAAATCGATGGCTGTTTTTTCTTGATGATCTGAAGATCCAAAGTTTGAAAGGAATTTTAATTGAAAGAATTTCTAATTAACTGTTTGCGAGTGGTGTCACTTACGCCATTCAGTACGCAAGCAGCAGGCGATGCAGCAGTGCTTATCATCCACCCTAGCAAACATCCACATTTCTTAACGTTTACGGAAGTGCAAATACGCCTCGCTGTTTGTAATCACAAAGTGAAGAGTCACTTTCAAGCCAAAATAAGCTTGAGGAGAAATCCTGTGGAGCTTGATCAGGTGATCTGTATCTTCTTACGACTAAGTCCCTAGATTTGTGCTTGTAGGTAAGGTGAGTGCTATGACAAGCGTGCAACACCAGGAAGTGCTACCTGCTCACCTCCGTATAACCCTTACCCGAAACTCGCGAACATAATAGCTTGGGCATGAAAAAATGCCGGCAGTCCTGTGACGTGACAATACTGACGGTTCACAAAAAGTGCAACGCATTTTAGCAGGTCACGATGGCGCTTCCGGCCTGTATGTCAAAATACTGCGGAAACATCTGTTGATAGTGTCAATTGAAAGCTGATGAAGGTCCTGCACTTTGTTTAGCCTTTTAAACTCGGAAGAACACTTTTTTGAACTGTATGCAGTGAGAAGATGCCATAAATGTCAACTTCTTGAATATTTCTATTAGGAGTTGTTTAAATTTAGAGTAAGATCGCCAACTTTCCAAAAACAGACAGCTAAGTAGTAAAATCTAAGTTCCATGGAATTTGAAAACGTTTTGCCGCAAAAGCGGTAGGAAAAACAGGTCGATTTGATAAAAATGATTTACTGACGCGAAGGCTTTGTTTTCCTTTTCTCAGTAACTTAACCCACATTTTTTATTATCCATTTCACCTTGGGTGACGCTTCAACCCGCATTCTACACAAACTCTTAACATGCTTCTTTGAACAGTTTGAATTTCGCCTCGTAAATAGCAAAGATAAAAACACTCAGACATTTCAAAACTTTACGCGCCTAAAGCATTTTGAGATAGTAGGTTTTAAAAGCTGTGTCGAACTGACTTAGTACGCCAGTTCGGCTTTGTGCGTAGTTATCACATCGAAATACAAATTTAAAACATCCACCTTCAAACAAATTTCTCTCGGGCATGTCTTTATCCTGAAACGTTCTACCGAGAAAATTTTACACTGTAAACTTCATGCGAAGACTAAAACCTAAATATTTCTTCCTGTGAATATTNCTTCCAAGAAATACTGCACTTTTTGGCAAAGTAACTTGTCGACATTGTGGCCATGGAAAAAAAGGGGCTACACATTATTTATACGAATCATGTCATCGTGGGAGTTGCACGACAATTGTATCAAGCATTAACTCTTCAAGTGTTCGTCAAATCAATGAAATAGCAATTTACCACAAAAGAGAACAAAAGTTTGAGCAATAAAACAAGCAGTCTTTAACCAACCACTTCTTTGCAGCTTTGACGAACAGTACGCTATTTCGCCGGATGTCCACACTGGAAAAATTTTTTTCCGTATCAACCCAGTGAGTTAGTTTGCCGCAAAGAGCATTCGTCGTTGTCGTGAAACCCATTTTTGAGGCAAAAAATATTGAATCCGAACGACTGGTTGCACGAAGCCAATGCGTTCAAACCGGTATTGAAAGCACAACCAAAACAATCGTTGTGTTTGAAAGATTGTGCGACTGTTATTCGATGTAAACTGAACTAAATCTTTAGTGGAGCATCAAAAGTAGCTTTAACACATAAAATTTAGCCACAACTATTGAAAATATCTTTTAAAACGTTTCACTTCGCCCTTCACTTATGATTTTCGAGAAAGCAAATCTAATGCAGCCTCACTGATAATGGCTTAACTGTGAACCGAAATCTTTCTGAATTTTTCAAATGTTGTTATCTGCAATTTTCTTTTTCGACGTAAACTTATGTACTTTTACAGTGAGGTAGGCAAGTTGTTTGTGTGTGTGTGTGTGTGTGTTTGTGCGTTCGTGCATAATCCATAGAAGTATAACACATTAGTGTGTACTCCGTAACAAGCATAGCAACGCCAGCAAACAACATCCGACTATGACAAGCAATCCTACAATTTATGCAGCGTCCTCGCATTCGATCCGACACGTCATACAGAGTGCAAAGATGGCACCGAAAGGTCAACAGGAAAAGCAGGGAAGGTCCCGCACCCGGTTAGGTCGTTTTGCTGACGCTAAGTCACAGCATCTCATTGTAACAAAGTGTGGGAATCAAAGGAATGAGTTTCAGATTGAAGCCGCTGATTGAACTTTTCCGATTGAACTTTTCACCTCAGTCTGTGACTCGTACGAAACAAACTGCGCGCTGTTTTCAGTTTAACCAGCCTTGAGTGCGATTTTGCATAATCCTACTTTGTAACTTCTACACAACTGTAATCGCGTTTCGAGGGCAATCAATAAGGATTGAGAAGTCATAAAGTGCTTTCGCAATTTTGCGCCTACAGGTGCGGCATTAAGATTCAAGGGCCTCTACAATGACATATCGACGGTTGAGTCAAAGAAGCAGACCAAGGCCGTCGCAGCATACCCAAGGTATATACAACTAACAAACATTTGAATGGCGAACGAGCATACAATAACAACAACACAACAAAAACAAGCAGTCAAATAAAGCGAAAGCAAAAAGGCAAACACCCAACGAGTAAAACTTCTTACACATTAGGAGAGACCCCATTGGAGTACATCCACAGCAATATACTTTAGGCTTCCGGGCGAGTGGAAAGGCGCCAATTTGAATAACAAAAGAGACAAAACAGACTCTTGCATCAAGCGCAACGCGGTCATCATTCACACAGCAGGTAGAGCTTACCAGAACGTCCATGCTGGCGGACTTGATCAGTGTGATTTGGTCTTGCATGCTGCATTCGCAAAAACCTGGTATTTGTTTCGCAAATTCCACGATTTTGATGATGCACTTCGTTGAGCGGTCGGAAAACTGCACCCACAAATTCAAGTCGAGCTGGTTTGAGGAGGTCGAAAATGGATAACTCTGTACAAGCCAATCACATAACAGTTCAGGATACAACACATCATCGCGTGCATTGTGCAACCCTTATACTTCTTGGATTAGACATGGTAAAATACAAAAAATTATCGTTTAAGGAAGAAATGTTGCACCCATAGATATGAACCCACCATGAAACCCTAAAATAATCTTGAAGGATCCTGAAGAAAATCAAACGTTTTATTTTTTACATCAGTGCACGAAACAAAACGCGGACGCAAACAGCAACGGCAACGCAGTGGCTCAGGACATGCTGGCTTTTATGTGGTAATTACTCGTTTTTCAAAAAATTAGAGAAATAGAAGTTTTGTTAAAGTTTGTTTGTTTTTACCACGACTCTTGTGCTTAGGAACGAGCTTTCAGTTGTGACATTTGATTATAACTCAAGCCAAAGAGCATATTACGTCACAATTCATGCTGCACCTCTTTGTATAAGGACCGCATATGCTTTGCAAGAAAAATACGTAAGTGAAGAAAATTCTTGCTGGATAATGCCTGGCGCAGTCGAAAAGCCGCCATGTTTTACTGGCGGTTTTACACCGTTCGAAGATACTTTTGTCTCCTTAAAAAAGGTGTCTGGTGTCAGCTGAACAGTTTTGCAGAAGAAATGTTAGTTCCATCTGAAGTGAACAAACAGCCTGCGTGACTGCAGAGTTCGTCACTTAAACGGCAAAGGTCACAACTGTTACCGGCAGGGACACGCGCGCGAGCGTTATCGCTCGCGTTCCGAGCTGCGCATAAAGGTCCGCCCGCGTCTCTGCG
>JGI24021J15306_10003262_pt1 | contig 18216 bp, 6 predicted proteins | sample Ectturendosymbi1_FD_15306 | JGI IMG/M metagenome (IMG submission 15306)
TACTATTCAGGAGTTTTGAACAACTTGCGCTTGCCCTGAAAAACAGAGGGTGCCCTGAATTCACAGTACTGAATATATATTTTTTATTAGTCAAGATTTTTGAGCAACTAGCGCTTGCCCTGAAAAACAGGGTTGCCCTGAAAATTTTCGCGGTATTGAATATACTTTTTACATTCAGGATTTTTAAACAACTTGCGCTTGCCCTGAAAAACAGAGGGTGCCCTGAATTCACAGTACTGAATATATATTTTTTATTATTCAGGATTTTTGAGCAACTAGCGCTTGCCCTGAAAATTTTCACGGTATGGAATATACTTTTTACATTCAGGATTTTTGAACAACTTGCGCTTGCTCTGAAAAACAGAGTTGCAATGAAATTTTTCACTGTATTGAATATACTTCTTGCATTCAGGATTTTTGAGCAACTTGCGCTTGCCCTGTAAAACACAGGGTGCCCTGAATTCACTGTACTGAATATGTATTTTTTTTTATTCAGGATTTTTGAGCAACTTGCGCTTGCCTCAAAAACAGAGTTGCCCTGGAATTTTCACTGTATTGAATATGTATTTCTTATCATTCAGGATATTTAAGCACTTGCGCATGTCCTGAAAAACAGTTGCCTTGGAATTTTTCACTGCATTGAAATATTTTTTTATCACCCAGGATTTTTGAGCAACTATAGCGCTTGCCCTGAAAACAGAATTTGCCCTGAAATTTTTCAAGCCCGGGGGGGGCGGCCGACTACCCGCCTCGTACGCATATGGATACATCATAAAATCAGCTAAACCAAGCATGTTGAAATAGGACAGATTTGAAATTTGACTCAGAAAATCAATTAAACGTCCATAATTGTCTTCAGGGTTGATGTAATTGGGCCCAACCAAAAAACCACCCGGGTGCTTTTATAAAAGCCCACTTGATACAAACCAATAAAACCCACCATAGATCCCACTCTTTTCTTTTCCTTTGAAAAATGTACTGTGAAGTTGTAGGTAGATTAAGCAGCACACTCGTACAGTTAACTGTAAATTTTTTTTAATGAAACAAAACGAACAGCAACGAAATGTGAAGGACTCGAAAAAAAAGAAGAAAAACTCCAACAGTTTGAGTAAATTCTACTGGTTATCTTCTACAGCCCTGTAAATCGGTATATTTTAATCAATTTTTCTGCCTTCTCTGCATCCAAACTGTTGCTGATGTTGGACCATACCAAACCATATGTTGAAAAAATACACTATAAAGATGCTGAACTAGCAGGGCATGTAGGCTACATAAACTTGACGTGAAACGGCAGTTTGTGTGGGAGTGGCTTTTCTCTGTTTGCTGTGTGCATACTTGCCAAACCATACCACTTTGGAGTGAATTGACCAACAAAACTTTGCGAAAACAATGATGAGGCGGAATGGGACAATTCGGTGACGCCGTTTTGGCGATGGATGTTTCGGTGATAAATGCGTTTTACGACATGATACCTTTGATGGGAACGCTTATTGTGTAATTCTTCAAATAAATTTGTGTTTAACCTTGGGTTCAGGTTTAGCTTTAGGGCAAACAAACATCCTTTGTAATCTAATCTTCGAAGTACATTAGAATTCGCCTGTAAGGTTTTCGGCTATAACGACAGTTCGCCTATAACGACCCTTTTCCTTCATTCCCGGCAGAATCCCTATCTTTTTTGTATATTGGAGTTCAGCTATAATGACTTCGGCTATGTCGTCACTTCGACCATAGCAACGCTTTTCGTCGTTCCCTTGAAGTGACGTTATAGGGCAGTTGTACTGTATTTCAGAAACACACTTTTTTTCATATAAAACATTTCCGACCACCATCGCCGTAACATCCCGTCGCCGAAACGGCATCGCCGAAACATCCCGTCGCCGAAACGGCATCGCCGAAATGTCCTAGACCCAAGATGGGGTACCTTTTTTGCCCTCAAGTTTGAATACCATAATAGGTATAACGAGATATTATTGTGTAATTCTGAAAATGGTGATATTGCATGATGCAATACAAACAATTCAGAATAGGGTTGTTGTGTTTTTTTCTAAAAAGGGAACAAAAACCTGTTTCTTTTCAGAAAACCCAAAAAAACGAATTAAACAAAAACAAAACACCCATGTGAATTGTTTTTTTAAAACCCGTTTTTTTTTCAACCCTTAATCTTTCAATCCTTTTTTGTGATTTTCCCTTGATCGCCCGATCTGGAAGAAGTCATGTCACTATCAGTTTGATTGGGTGTACGCCGCACACCTAAAGTATAGGTCTCTTGTATTGAAGCTGAAAATTACTGGCATTTGAATACATAAAAATTAGTATTGACAATAAATCAAGTTTCGTAAAATTAAATCCGTGCAGCATGTTAGTAGACTTACGATAGGAAAATCATCTAGTTACCGCATCTCAATTTTTGTAATTTCACTCTTTGGATGCCTGGGGCCGGCGCGGCCTTCTCCCCGCGCTCTGCACGCCACTGCCGTCCACACTTTCGCTGTTGTTATTATTTCGCTTCACATAAGAAAATGTGCTATTTTGCTTCATCTGGCTTGACTAAATAGTATTAAGCTGCGTTTCACATTGTTTTTACTTTATTCCCACAAAGGTTGAACAGCAGCTCTGGTCTGTGACATGGTTTACTCTCTACTAGACAGGCTCAGTCTGCTTTCTACTTAGTCCACTCTACAGTACTGTGAACTGTGCATCGGCAACATCGTATGACTGTGATGCAACAATAACGTAATCGAACAAGTGACGCAACAACTATCAATATTTCTTGTTCTAATATCTGCACTCAACCTCCTGTATAACTACCCAGGGCTCCCATTGCTGGTTTTTTTCACCCAGATCTGTTTTTCTGAGTCCATCTGGGTGTCTAGGTTTAATTTTGAAAAATCCTAGCAAATCTGTTTTTTTTAAGATAAAAATTTGTTAACGTGCTATAGTAAATATAATAGTAAAATAAGCGTATCTTCTGGTTATTATAGGCTAGTGTTCACATGCGATCATCAGGGTGAAAAATAAAAAGTACTCAAATCGGTGAAATAAAACGTCTTCAGCCGATTTTGCACCCGTATCAATATCATCATAGGTGTACGGGAGTGATTATTTTTGGGGATGCAAAAAATTTTTTCCCAAATTTGATCTTGTTTTTCACAAATAACGTGTAAATAACAATTCTTAATATTAAGACTAAACGTACCATTGTAAGCAAATCAAGGTGTCTGCATGTCTAATTACCATGCAATAATCAAATATCAGTAACAAACAAATTTGTGAGTTAAGTCGCGCTCCTGTAGTTTTTCATGTATGCCTAATTACCAATTACCGAGGTTCAAAGCCGTACGACCTCAACTAGCAATCAAAATTCTGCATAGCTACATGTGAACAATGGTAATATTTATTGTGCTGAAAAATGTTAGCTAGTTGCAATAAAATCCCCAAAAAAATTGCTGTTCATGCCACCACATGTTGTTCCGAATCTTCATTTTCAAGTTTTTATAAGCGTTCTAAACTTGTTCTTCCAACACGATCATCTCAATAGTTAAGATCGTTTTTTTCATAGATGTGTGCATTTGTGTTGGCCACAATCGCAATCAATTTAGAAAAGGAGTAAAATGTCAAGTTACAATCTGAAGTATTACATGGCCGCAAGTAGGTCAAGTCTCAAGTAAGGAGAGGGAAAGGAGGCAATTTAATACATAGCGTATAGCTTAGCCTTCCACATTAGGCAATCTTCACTGCAGTGCGTTGTACTTAAAATACAGTACTACAACTTACTTAATCGTTTACAGCTTCTAAAGTCGCATTATGAAAACCAAAAATCCAATCCAGTTTAGACAGTGAATGCTGTTCTGGATAATTTTGATACTAATATGAGACAAATGGCCAAAACGTTTCAGCAAAAAAATAGGCTGGAAGCTATATCAATAGTTCAAACATGTGTCCTTATCCAATAAATATCCTTGATTTCGGGTATTATGGCGTAACATCGAAGATGGCTTAGATAACTCGGAGTTTGCAATACTTATAGCCAGGGTTTTTTTTAAGGAAAATGTTAGGAACCCGGTTTGGATCTGTAGGGACCCGATTTCTCTAATTCTAGGGACCCGATTTTTTCTGATTTTAAGGATCCGATGATAATTTTCTCTGTTTCTAGGGACCCGATTTGAAATTCCTAAAACGCTAAAACGCCGTAAAAAACCTGCTTATAGCTGTATTTGCAGTTTGCCACATTTTACTGCATCACTAGAAAAACTATTTTTACTTGTTAATCGTGTTACAACAAAAACAAACTTGCTAAAACCAAGACTGTTAAGGAAAATTCAAAACAAGCATTGTCAAGAAGCCAGCAAAACGGCTACTATATACTAAGTCCGAAAAGTGAGAGATGTCGATAACGGAGTATGTTACCACTTTAACTAGTTCATATAAAATGTCTTGAATAACAGAAAAGTGATCCAAATGTTAATTTTAACAAAATTTAAAGCGATAATCAATATGCCATGTGAGTCTCATGTAACATGGTTTACTCGAAAGCCTCCACGGAAAGGAATTATAATTCTACCATCTGTGATTCCATTAAAAATGATATTGATGACGGCAGTTGGCGCAAGGCCGAAGCCTGAAGTTTGCTTCTTTCCGGGGCGGCTGAGGTGAACACTCTTGCTCAAGGAGCGCTACGGCGATTGACTCAGTGGCTGCGGATCGAAATCCCAACCTTCCAATTGTGAGGCGGAGTTGCCGTCACCAAAATCAAATCAGTATCTGTCACCAAACTCAAATCAAACTGTGGTGGGGATAGCAGAGAGTGAATCCAGTTGACGGTTTGCACGAAAATATGCAGCCAGAGTCCAGCCTGGAAATTGTCAGTTCATCTTATGGGTAGCCAAACGTGAGGATCAGCAATTTTTCTTCTGACAAAAGAAAGCGTAGTGTTGAAAATTTATATCATGACCTATTAGGCTGAAATTAAAGTCGTTCAGCAGCAGATCATAACAGCAACGAGTTGAATGTGTAGCTACTTTAGGTTGAAACTGCAAACCGTATCCAATTAATTATCCATGATAACGAACATCGTTATCGTAAGCGAGTTTGAATGATTTACACTTTCAGTTCTGTGAAGTTGTTGGCATTGGCTAACTAAGAATTATTCACAAAGAGCCTTACATTTTTCTAGTCCATCTTTGCAGTGGAAAATTTTTCGAAGGACAGCTTGTTGCAGAATACTTTTTACAAGCGCACCACGTCAATTTACGTATCGCTGTTTGAGAAGCCCCTGCTGTTTATTGTTTACAGAAAAATTGTATAAATGCCGTAAACTGGTGTATTTTTTAATTTTTCGATAATAAAAATCTTATCGCACAAAAAAACTCGTAGGTCGCATTCAAACAAAAGATGTTTCCGGTCTTATGATGTGTCAGCTTTTTACTAACAGGGAGTTCTGCTTACCTACTGATTATTGCGCAATTCATTAAACAAAATGTGATCTCTGCATTCTGACCTTTTCGTTTGATGAAGAAGTTTCATAACGCACGTCACCACAATTTAGTGATAAAAATATTCATTCAATTTGTTTACTGTTCCCACGGAATAACCGGTTTGCCCTTTTGCAGGCCTTGGTAAAAAATGGGAGTTCATTTTCTGGACGACCGAGCATATCTATCGTTGACATGCTTACTCAAGGACACGGTATCGCTTTCTTAGACTACGGAGACTTCTGGAAAACTCAAAGAAAATTCGGATTGATGACGCTTCGCGGGTAATGAAAAAATCATTGGTAATGTTGAACGCATGCACTTTACATAAAATGGTTAGTGGAAAACTTCAGTTGAGCTTATCTACGAATTAAGAGCAGTGCTAAACTTTTCTTTCAGTTAATCTCTACTGCTCAATAATAGCCCTATAGTCTATACCAGGGGTGGCCAACGTTTTGGGCACCATGCGCCAATTTTTCCAAACGTGGGTAGAGATGCGGCTACCGTCGGACATTTCTTGTAACAATGTTACTTCACATCATTAATGATCTACGAGGTAATATAATCAAATACAAATGAAATATCTGGTAAAACAGCATATAAACTTCAAGTTTACTTACTTTTTAATGAGATTTCAAACACTTCACCTGGTTTTCAATGTTTGGAGCTAAATTTGTTACTGAAAGCATCAGAAAATTATTCAATTTTGAATCAGTGAGGCGCGACCTCGTTTTTCTTTTAATCAATTTCTTGGACGAAAATGCTTATTTGCATGTGTACGTCGTTTGAAAACGACATACATATAACATGAACGAATTTTCTTAGTTCTGGGAAATTTTTGCATGGCAAGGATCGCCAGAAATTTGTCAAGTCGTAGTTCCCCTAGGACTGAAAAAAGCGCATCAAATTTCGTTTATAATATTAAATTTGATTTGAAGTCAAGAAGTTCCATTTATATGTTACTTGGCATTTTCATTTATCTTTCATTCACCAAGTGAGAATGGATTTACAAATCCCAAAATGCAGTCTTAGTCTTTAGTAAAATCACAAAAGCGATTTCCAAATTGGTCTCGCAAAAATGTTCATAGTGCATTTTCTCATATTGCCATTGTCATTCAATCCGCTCCTTTAAATACGGAGACTAGCTGTATATTATCATTTACTAACTGCGAAATGAAGAGTTTTAATTTCACCTGGGAAGTTTGTTTCAAGATAATAACAGGCATCTCATAAGGGATTTTGAAGGAAAAAAAATTGATAAAAACATTGGAAAGGCCTACTATCCTACTTTATTACGATTATAACTGTGCAATGCGCCACTTTAAATCATCCAATGCGCATGCGCCACAGGTTGGCCATCCCTGGTCTATACTGACTAAACTGAAAATGTCCTCAGAAGTAAGGCGAGAACACCGACACGGTTTTTCAGTCCCGCGTGCGCCGCTTTTCTTGCTGAATTTTTGCACAACCATAACTCCCAAGGCCTAGCCGATTGAGGTAGAGAGCTGTTCAAACCCTCTAAAGATGCGGGAGGTCTTGTAGTTTCGATTAAAAAAATTGTCAAGTTTTGGATTTTGTTTAATGTCGATGACGTCATAATGGGAGTAAGTTTTTGCCTTTTGGATGACGTCATCGGCCTCCTGGCACCAATCCAACGATCCGATTTCATGGCTCAAGGTTTTATTTTAAGCTAGACTATAATCCGAGTGTTTAGAGCCCTTAATTGGCTTTGTAGCATTTCTGGATCCAAAGTTATGACTCAAAAAACCAATTTTGGGTGAAATATCTGTTTTGCTTTTTTTTCCATAAAACGTTCGTTGGCCAAACTATAAACAAATTTTTTGCAAGATGGTTATCGCACCGCAGTATTTGGAAATCAAGATTGTAAAAATGACAAAGATACAATGGCAGCACCAATCACGTACTATGGCATCGTAAATAAGCCACCTACGCACGAAGCATTTACACCGGTATTTTTGTAGATGGTACAACCCGGTTTTCACTCTCTGGATAAGTGTGAAGGTAGTAGTATCACAAACGTGACGCACAAATTGAAATTGAAAACGTGATCCCCTCTGTGTGAAATATTTCTTGCTACCTTTTGCCCTGTTCTTTCACGTGTTTTGATCTTTTGACCACCAGTGCGCTAGCAATGTTGTCAATTCCAAAACCCTTTTAACGCCCGCGGTGGCCGGCGATAATACGATGGGCCATAAGTTTTGAACGGATTGAGCTAGAGAGTCAGTGAAGCATCGTCGGATCCGGACGACAGCGACGAATCTTTTGAGGTAGGTTGCGCGCACTTGTGACGTCGTTTTAGGGGAAACCGGTTTTTGCGTTGCCAAGAAAAATGAGTTGCTTCAATTCAAAAGGCCACAGAACTTATACCAAAAAGTTGGAAACAAAACTTGCTATATAAAAATGTCGGTATAAGGACGTTAGCTTTGCGATTATGATGAAAAAATTTTAAATTCTTTTTGGTGGGGGTGAAACGGGGCAAAATCCAAGGATTTCTGTTTTATTTTGCGGTTCAAGCCACTTTCCAGCCAATCAACACTCACGAACCGTCTCAAAGTTACAGAACAGGTGTTTTTAATGTCTTACAACATCCCACCCAATTTCAACACAAAATATTGACAGGAAAATATTTTTATTGAAGAAACAAATCCCCTAGGTGGCTGAGCCAATTTTTGATCTTTTTACGCCATAACTCCACAACTCCTTAGGCTAGCAGGCTAATCAAGGTCTCAAAGCTTCATATTTGCACCTAGATCTTTTTAAAAGACACACCGAGTAAATAGTTGGACCTAAAATTGTTTTTGGCATCATGCAAGTATGTGCCGCTATATGACAATTGCAAAAAAAGGCAGGATCTTTAAAAATTGTGCGTTTTTACCTTATCCTTGTTAACTGCTCTTTGCTGTTGCTAAAAGAAATGTTGCAGAGTTTATCAAATTATCGTGATGTATCCAATATATATTACCATGGAAATCTCAAACAACTGGACAAATATTTTCCGCTGCATATTGAAAAAAACATTTGGAAATTGAAGCGCTCAGTTCACCAATCGTAACCGACTTAGTTGACAATGAACCCAACCGAGTAATAGTTTCATTTCCTGTCTTTACATTAGGCAAAAACGATACTTTACTCACCTGGGTATATGATCTGTTTCATAGATTTGGTATGGGTAAAAGAAGCATGGAGGACAAAATATTGGAAGAGGCAGATTATTTAAATGAAGAATTGCAGAAACAGAACGGAAAGCCTTTTGACATTGCAGTGAGTTGTTTGTAGAAATAGAACTTAAATCAGTGTTTAAATCAGCTGGCTTAAACTCAAATATGTTGAATCTGATTTGATTTCAGATAAAACTTGGCGATACTGTTTCCAACGTTATTTGTTCTGTTGTATTCGGTCGTCGTTTTCCTTACAACCATCCATGGTTCGCCAAAACAGTTGAAATCATCAGCAAATGGTAATGACTTTTTAATTATAGAAAACGTTGTGCATGAAATAAAGATGTTGAAGTTACTGAAACGATTTTTTGATTATTTACAGGATTAGCGACCCGGAGGAAACTTACAAGTTGGGATTTCTGATGTTCATGCCGCAGTTACGATTCATTCCACCATTTAGAAGTGTTTTCAACGAATTGATGAAGGATTTCGACTTCGTCTTGGGTAATACGTGTAATGTGCTGCGAACTTAAGGTTTCGTCGCACCTCATTTTGTGAAAACCTATGCTTACCGCTAAAGTAACGGGACGCCCAAATGGTTGGAACCGGGGCTTTCGTCTCATGTAGAATCGGAGCTAATGCAACATTGGCCGCATGTCGATGTTACATACCCACGACAAGAATGCATAATTGGAGTTATTGCGCTAAAAAGCGTGTGAAATGTATCATTTTTGTCGAAGACGAACTTTATTAATAGCATATCCCATGAAACCAATCAAATATTTTCGCACTCATAAATCACACCTACAATGAAATAGGGCCGTACTTTTAAATGTATGTGAATTGTCCAACTCTGTTTGCTCAGAAGAGACATTCCCATACTTTCACAAATGCACAAAACCCTGGGCTCCCTTAAAATATTTTCCACGTTAGCCACAGGTGTTGTTGAAGTTACATGCACAACAAAAACAAGCAAACACAACTGCAGCTGATTAGGTGCAATAACAGCTTTTTTATTGAAACAACCACATCCGGTAGCGATTCCAGTCAAACGGAATTCTGTATCTATTATGGCCTTATCATTCTCAGCCTGGAAAGCGTTATTCGCCATGTTTAACATTTCAACAATGAATAGCGGAGATGATTTTTTCTTTATAGGGCACAAGGAGTAAATTATATTTGATTTCAAGGTGGTTGGTTGAGAATTTAGATACCTGGAACAAGTTGTTCTGCCAATGCATTGGTGAAGTCGTTGTAAGTGTTCGAAAAAAATAAACATTTGCCGTGACATCATTCACTATATGCTCCTTGAAAAGAGAGTTGATCCTGTTGGATAACAAGCGTTGTTCCTGGCGTAGTAGATGTGTTAATTGGCTCTTGTGCTCTCTTTGTGAACTGAAGATCATAAAAACACATTGTTTTTCACACATATATGAAAAAGATTTGCGCAATTACGTAAACCCACCATAAAGTTAACTTAAGATTGCAACATTTAGTGAGCGTTTTGAATTAGAAAACACTACTCCCACAGTGTAGTCGTTTGATGGTCTTAGCTAAGAAGCAGTTACTTGACTTTTTTCATGGACACAGGTAAAAGCGCTATTTTGCAGTCACGCTGACCTTCCGTCAAATATTTGTCTGAAAATCTGATCATTTTGAATGTAAATATTTTTAACGTAAAACGTACTGTTCACATGGCATTCATTGAGTGTCGAATGCACCGCAATACCACTCAGGTATGAATTTTGCTGTACTTTAAAGTTTGCCAATATACATTGCAATTTGTGTTTCCTTGAAATTACACTTGAGTAACAGAAGTGTGTAAGGTTGCCAATGAAATCCCATTGGCAATTATAACTTCTTATGAAGAACATTTTTTTTAAACTTAACCAAAATGCGTCCTTTTCTCGAACATACAAAGAGAGAACGAACATCTTATCAGGACTTGTCCTTTGTTAGAAAAAATTGAAGTAAGCATACCATTTTTTTCATGGTGTATTCAATACTATTGTTTCTATTTTCTACCACGTTCAAAGTGTTGTGAACGTGCTGTTGGCGAAAGATTGAGTTGATAAGAATCACATAAAATGATCTTAATCTGTTCCCTGAGTTGAATCTAACAAAAGGTTTTGGCGTACCGAAACTAAGAGCGTTTTATATACAAACTAAAAGTTTTGTTATATTCACAGTTATAGTTTTTTTTATGAAACAAATGCAAGAATATTAAGAAAAATGCGATGATTTCCTAAACTATTTCTGTAAATGTGATAGGTTTATAGGTAAAATGCAGAAAACATTTTTCTACGCGGTAAGACCAGGAGCGGATTATGTGGTTCGAACCCCGGCGGCAAGTGAAACTCATGAGGTCCTTATGACGATACCAACACGGCATAAAACTCTTGTTAAGATTACAATCCTTTTATCAGCATTCAGGAGTATTTGCTTTCGTACTGCATGATTGTTTGCTCGATAATCTACAGCATGCTACATATGAAGTACCTAAGTATTAAACTTAATCCTTGTACATTGTTTGAGGTCACGGATCAAGTCACAAAATTCAAGTCTACGAAAAATGTCGTTCTCAACTGATATCAGTGTTGGACTGTTTAGTGTTCCTTGATTCGTTGTTGATCTAATATTGTTTTTTATTATCTTGAACTTTGAAAATGATCGTTAGTCACTAAAATTTTTTACAGGGATGGTCACATAAACCAATGTAACACAAGAGTTTTAAACATTAACAAGTGTAAAACATTGAACAGTTTCTAAGTTATACTTCTTAATGTATACTAAATGCGGAATTGACCATAACAATGGTTTATTTTACACAAATTTATTAAACTGAACTTAGTCCCCAACCATATCTTGTTTCTCAGTTATCTGAACATTTTTCTGAAGATCGGACGCCTTTTTACGAAAATCCTGAATACTATTAGGTGTCACAGCCGAAATACCTTTGTTGAAAATTTGTCTCTGGATGACAAGTTATCACAAGGTGTAGTTGAATTATCTGCAAAAACTCTCTGTTTTCTTTGTCTTTGGGTCTTTGCGGCACGGTTGGCGACAAAGCTTTAGCCTGAGTTTACAAACTTTCCAAAATAATATTTTATGAAATTATGCTTGTTATATTCAAGCGATTTTCATAAATCCACTACATTGCGTACATCGAAATTTACGGCTTGCAGTGCGACACTTCCACCGTTAATGCGTTGAAAAATAGAATTCTGCAGTACACTCAGGAAAGCGATTTTGGGCTTGCCAACATATTGCAAAGGCGGCTGCGCTGCAATATGGCATTTGCAATCATATTTCGGAGCATTTCATTTCCTTTGTGAAATGCAGATACTTTTGTCGTATTTTATCCCCGCCTGAGTGGCTTGTGAGGTCATATCTTGTAGGAGAGTGGCTCCATGGTTTATGCGAGTGTCTATAATGGGATCAATACTATCTTCCGTGGTGCTGTTCAACCGATGTCAAGCGAAATTTCTGACTTGCGAAATCGCTGCGTTCATTGCATCTGTGCGTATGCAGAGTGATATTCCGGGTCATGCCTTTCGCAAGCTGTGGCTGTTCAGCGAGATATCAGACATGCTGAGAACATGTTGATTAGGGTTAGGGCTGGATTTTCTTAAGGAATATGTTAGGGACCCGATTTCTCTGATTCTAGGGACCCGATTTTCTCTGATTCTAGTGACCCGATGATAATTTTCGCTGATCCTAGGGACCCCATTTTCCTTTCTACGGACTTGATTCGGGTCCCTAAATCACTTCTAAACACCCTGGTTAAGGCAAGAAAAAGAAAAATAATTGACGTCCAAGAGAAAGTGTAATCTTTTTCAGTAGTTAGATATTCCCAAACTGTCGCTTATTGTGGACTATCCGACGACTACGTCAAAAATTTCAAATTTGTCAGAAATTTCGCAGAAGTTAGAAAATTCGCTTGACACATGGTCCCCAAATAAATACAATCACTGTTCCTTTTTTTCTGTAAACTGCATTCTCCAGAAATTCTTATGTAAACCAGCTCTGTAGGATCTTAGCGCCCGATTCTTAGCTGTGAAAGGATTTCTTTCAGTAGACAGTGAACGTACTGTAATTTGCATAAATTCAACTCCAGCGTAAGCTATCTAAGTCAAGAAGTCTAATTTACGTAACCTTCGTTTATTTCAATGTCTATTGATATCTCTGACCCTCACATTTCCTCAACGACCCTGTATCACATACTATGACAGTAGTGGGCAAACTTATTCAACAGAAGAGCCTTTGGCAGAAAACCCAAAACACCAGCGAGCCGCAAAATCAGTTTTTATTGTCAAATACAGTTCGATTAAGAATGCACGTTTTACGTAAAATGGCCTACATCGAATCGCGTAGACTCCTTGGCAACCAACCTGACGAATTCGTCCAAATACATCGATAAATGAAACAAACATTATAATATGAGGGGACAATTCGCTATCAATTTGAAATACTGCTATTGAGCTAGAAAAGCCACACGAAACATGTCGGCGATCCGCAGGCGGCTCCGGAGCCGCAGTTTTCCCACCAATGTGCTCTGACCATATTCTTGAACAGGTTAGCATTGGTACTTTCTAACACTATTTTGTCAACAAATGAATAGGTATGCTTAATAGTGACGTCACACTATCATTTGTTCTGGCTCCAAACTATTACGCACCGCATGAAAGTTATTGTTTGTCAATTTGTGTCTCTGTTACCACTCGAATCATCCTCTCGTGCCTATGCGATTCTATCAGATGCAACATCACACAGAATAGAATCAAAAAACATGACAGTGAAATGTTTTGGTGTTGAGCGTTTCAAAAGAACGTCTAAACATGAAATGAAGCCAGATTGTCAGCATGTTTTTGCTAGAGTATGTGTCAGCTTGAAATTTGTGCATTCACCAGTCAACACAACATTAGCACTGTTAGAAAAACTTGAAACTTAAAGTGCATTTTTAGGATAATATACAAACCGTTTTTTACCAAATTAGTTCATGTAAAGCTTTCAACTATGTTTGGTCGTTACTCTGATGTACAGAGATTTTTAATTAGTGTCGATGAATTTTCTGCTTCGAAACTTTCCGAAAAACTCAAAAAAACTCTTTAGAAAATTACCAAAAATAATTTTGAGTAAATTTTCGTGTTGGCAATGGCACTTTTAATTGCGTATTTTTTGATAAACGCTTCCCATGTTGTATAAAACCCGTGTCTTATTTGGAAACTATCTGAAAAACTAACCATAAGCAAACAAGATTTTTTCTTAAATCAAATGACCTATTTTCCGAAGTGGGGAATTGCGTGGAATATTTAACGTCTGATTATGCAACAAGTTGACGAAATTCTATTTTCTTATTTTCAGCTGTGTTACCGGAACAATATAGGGGAAATGTTTTTTTAGTAAAAAGGCAGAATTAGAAAATGTAGAAACAGTGAAGAGTTGAAAATCTCTTTGATGGCATCCAGCAATATTTTACTAAATGCTGCAACATTAAAACGAATGCCCTCAACTTTTCAACGCAGTGGATGAGTGGCTACGTTGCCTTACACAAACTTCAAGTTCCTAATGCAAAATACCATAGATTTTCCTGTTGGCGGCTCAAAGCTATATTTTAGATAGTTACAGCAAAGTTATCATGAAAAGATAAATTTTGAAAATCACGTCCAAGTATGACGGCTGTCTTAGAACGTGATACTTTAATAGATGCATTCTGTAAAACTAAAAGTAAGACGAAACTTTCAAACACCTTTTCGTGCTAGGTTCATTCGAGAAAGAAGTCGAAAAGCATGAAGAAGAGTTTCAAGAAGAAGACATTCGCGGTTTTATAGATGCTTTCCTACTTGAAATGAAAAACAACAAGGAGACATTTACGGTATTTTGAATTGCAACACGTTTTTTATGGTGGCCCAAAAAACGACAAAATTTGATGACGAGCAACCACATATGATCCCCTCTCAATTTGTTCCGTTACATAGAAGCGTTAGTCTTAAAACGTTTCTGCTTTAAATTCAGACCGGAAGAGAGACTCAATGGCATGTCATTTTCAAGTGATATTTCGAACACGAAATCGCAAAATATAAGCAGAATCATGTCATCAAACGACAACGAAACGTTTATTTAGGCTAATAGGAACAGAGAGTGCGTGACTTCTGTTGTTTGTTTTGGTTGTCTGCAGATCAGTTGAGTTTCCTCTTCATGTGGAGAACATCACAAACTGCAATGTTCAAACCACTTCACACCTCCCTCAGCAGTGTCATTCACAACACATGCCTTCGCCATTCGCTCTTTTCCCCTGTAGTAGTTTTCAGAGCCAGACCATGACATACGGAGGAAATCTAAGAAAGGATGGTTCAAAGCCGAAGCGATGGGACTACTGTGTTATTCTTGCTGAAGGAAAGTTATCAAATGTAGTGTCATTTGTCATTATCAAGTTCCTAACACTCTGTTTTCATCGAAACCTCAAAACAATCCTTGACACATTTTAGGATTTTTCTTCAGTAGGAACATCCGATAATAATGTCAACACCATAAACTCGTCACATTTATACCTAAGGTGGTTTACATGCATTTTCGACGAGACACTTTTTCTATCCTATCCCATGGCAACTTGTGCACGTCACGTGCCATGGGATTCCCACGAAACTAGTAATGCAAAGTACATGATATCATGCGCGTGTCTAGAGTCTAGCTTTTTACAGAGCCTTGGTTAGACAAGCACAATCTCCTCCCTATTAGGTAGGCCACGGCTTGGAGGGTATCAATGAAAATTGGGTGTACCTTTTTGATTTCCACCTGGAAAAAGGACAACAAGCTTGTTTTCGGGGGTCACTACATTATTGCATTGAGTCTCTACATGTAATACTTACTGGGCTCTGAGCATGTAATGATGGTATTCAACATGGGAATATTCCTAATATTGAGGTTGGAAGTACGTACTAACACAAAATCAAAAAACGGCAAGAAAGGAGTCTTCAGGAGAATTTCTTGGTCCCTAATACAGGGAGAATACTTATAACAAACATGGTGACAGGAACGCTGTAGAAGTTAGCGATTAGGTTTATTTTCACGACATTTGTAGATTGTCTAACTGAATCTCATGGTTCATTTTTGAGCCGGTTGAATAGTACTTCGGGTCATAGGCGTCAGAAGGGGCTGGCAGAGGCCTTGGCCCCATGGATTTTGAAATAGATACCAGCGTATTTTCCTATTGACCTATTGGTAGAGAATTGTTTATCTCTTAGTTTCGAGTTGCTAAAATGAAATTTTAGCACTATTGACGGCCCCCCTGGAGAAAATCCTTTGACCAACCTGCAAAAATTCTCTATTGCTCCTGGAAAAAGTCCTTATGACGCCCATTCTTCGGATTAGAAGAGAATTCGTGGGGTCATGGGTCATGCCCAAGCTGTTGCCATGGGAATCATAAGTCTTGCTGTTTCGAGATCTGATTTTTTTATTTTGGAAGGATCCATTTGCCGCATGGAATTTTAATGGTTGTTCAATTTTAGCCGGTTATGTGGTACAGTTGGCTAATCACCCGCCACCAAAGCTGGTAGGCTGGGATCTTCATCCGGTCGGTCATAAGCTAGTCTCGTGCTCAACTTTGTTGGGTTGATGAAGGAAAGCGACTACCCAGAGATACTGTCATTGACTCGTCACCAGTGCAATATTCTCTGCAATAGCAGCCACAGTGGTGTGTTTAAGGGGAGGCGAGCGAGGCACCCCCTCCCCTTTTTGGGACCCCCCTTGAGGTGTTACGCGTGTAAATTGTCGTTATTTTTGATGAAAAACGTATTATTCGCTCATATCATGTACTACAAAGCAGATCATAAGTAAGCGCTCTGCTTTCAAAGGGCCCACTCAGAAACTGTAATGTGCAGGTACTTTGCGTTCAAAGGGGCCCCAACAGAAACTGCAATTTGAAGATAATCTGCTTTTAAAGGGGCCCCCAACAGTCATTGAAATGTGTAAGTACTCCGCTTTTAAACTTCATTGAAGGGGCTGTAATGAAAGTGCAATGTGTAAGTACTGTGCTTTCAAAGAGGCCCCAAACAGCAACTGTGATGTGTAAGCACCTTACCTCCAAAGGGGCCCCCAACAGCAATTATAATGCAAAATTCCATGGTTTCAAAGAGGCCCCAACAGCAGTTGTAATGTGTAAGTACCTTACTTTCAAAGGGGCCCCCAACAACAATTGTAATGTTTAAGTACTTTGATTTCAAAGGGGCCCCCAACAGCAACTGTAATGTGCAACTACCTTGCTTTCAAAGGGGCCACCACCAGAAATTGTAATGTGCAAGTAATATGCTTCCAAAGGGGACCCAAAGAGCAACTGCAATGTGCAAGTAGGCTACTATGCTGTCAAAGGGGCCCCCAACAGCAACTGTAATGTGTAAGTACCGTCCTTTCAAAGCGACCCCACCACCATCTCCAATGAGCAAATAAAGAAAACTTCAAACCAACTTCTATACCTAAGAAAATTGTAGAATCGGTTAAATTTCTACCACAAAGTTCTGAAAAGACCCTATAAAATAAGAGCAAATAGGCCTACTTATACCTAATGACAACGTTTTCTACCAAATGGTAATTTCTTATACCAAATGATTATTTTTAGTGATTGAAGTATTTGGTATATTGATAATTAATTTATGAAAATAGTACATTAGTGAACATTTCCATCAGAAAATAAGACAACATGCAATTTTTATAGCAGGGACCACACTAGGCTACATCTTTTACTTTATAGGACATTTTCTTCTTAGTTTGCAAAGTAATTTTATATTGCTGGTGTTGCGCTGCAAAGACTGTTAATAATCAAGGCTGCATTCATGCTTCTTAACACGTAGCAGAAATGGCAATTTTGACTATTATGAATGCTAATTTTTTCCACAGATATTTCAGGTATTTTAGGTGGTTTGATTTAGCCTCTGCATGAAGTCACAGGTCATTTGAAGCTTGACTAGTAAATGGTTGGTTTAAGGCAGACATGGTAGGTGATGTTTACGCTCTTTTGCCAGCTCTTGGCCAGTGTAGCTTGAACCGTTTTTTCTTAGCACAGATTTAAGCAATTGTGTAGGCTACTTGCTGTAGTAGTACTGTTTTCGATAAGGTACATGATGAATTATTTCCTACTTTTGCACATTTTTCAAACAACTAGTCTCAATGCAAGATGAGGGCAGCCTTGACTCATCCAGCCTCAAAGCTTTTCAAAACAAGTCTCTAATTGGATGCCTTTGTATGCTATGTTCTTGCAGTTAAAAGGATGAAATTTAAAACAAATTTAGTGTTTTAAATGTTCTTGGTTGCTTTTTATAGTTTCATGGATTCCCACAAAGACATGAATGTGAACAAATTCAAGATACCAGCTACCAAGCATTTTTTCAAAGGACGAGGGTGTGAAACTTTCAAAGGGGTAAACTCTGTAGTTTATTGATGGTGAATGCAGAGAAATGGGGCGCGAAACTAAAGAGGTGTGGGCGATGCGAACTTGCTATTGCCTAACTTTTATGTGTTGCCAGCCTTGTCTTCCCAACTTTCAGTGTTTTCAAAGTTGTGTATCGTGAACA
>JGI24021J15306_10003263_pt1 | contig 18214 bp, 9 predicted proteins | sample Ectturendosymbi1_FD_15306 | JGI IMG/M metagenome (IMG submission 15306)
ATTACAGTGTTTACATGCGCACATCAGGTGAGAAAGTACGCATATCGGATGAAGCAGAACGTGTTCAATCGGTTTCATATTCTCATATAAGATCATTGCCAGGGTTATATGCAGCATCGCCCCTCCTGCTATTTGGGGGCCCCCCTGCTGGTATTTCACGCGTAAAAATTCCTCCTTTTTGATGAAAATTTTATAATCCACTACCGCTCATGTAATATTTTCCGAACCACATCGTAATTCAGTACTCTGCCTTCAGGGATCCACCAAGAGCTACTGCAATGTGTGAGCAGGCTACTTAGCTTTCAAAGGCGCCCCCAACAACAACTGTAATGTGCAGGTACTCTGCTTTACAAGGGCGCCCAACAGCAACTGCATTGTGTAAGTACTCTGCTTTCAAAAGGACCACAACAGTAACTTTGTGTAAGTAGGCTCACTACGCTTTCAAAGGGTCTCCCAATAGCAACTGTAATGTTCAAAGTACCTTGCTTTCAAAGGGCCCCCAACAGCAACTCTAATGTATAAGTGCGCTACTTTGCTTTCAAACGGGCCCCCGATAGCAGTTGTAATGTGTAAATACCTTGCTTTCAAAGGGGCCCGAAGTAACTGTAATGTATAAGCACTTTTCTTTCAAAGTGCTCCCAGCTTCACTGATTTCTAGTGCTTCATATTACAGTTTGAGGGGTCGAAGCTTTCGTTGAGGTGCTAAGTGGTGACTGGACTGAATTTTGGGCCCCTGTGACAGTGTGGGTCCCCCCAATTGAGGGGTATGGAGTGTGGCTGATACGGCTCTGTTAAATAGCTACGTCTTCGATAGCATTGTAAGTGAAAAACAAAACAAAAATCAAAATATCTAAAATTGAAAAAGTTGCGAAATGACCTACTGGGCAACCACATATAAATATTTATGAGGGGTAATCCCATATATACGAAAAAGTTCGTTTGCATAAACAGAAAAAGTTATTGCATCAATTTTGATAAGCCATGAGCGTGTCAAAAACCTGTGTGATTGAGCATATTATCAACACTGATGAAGTAAAACTTACCCAGAAACCTGAAAAGTTCTTTCTTGAAGCAGCTTTCATAAGCTGCTAACAAATTAACGTGAAACTTGTTACAGCGTAACATTTATCTCGTGACAGCCTGTAGGGTTCAATGCATCCACGAACATCCAAAAGTAGACGTTCAACTGTCGTGTCGTAGCAAAAATTTACCGGACACATTTTATCATCGGTTTCAGTGCATTAACTTTGTGTTCACGCACGTGTTGGAGGCAGACAAGCTCAATCGCGGTTGCGATGTGGTTGTTTGCAACCACGTCGGCTTCTTTTGTTCAGTCTGAAGGCTTGCTTGTCGCTGATACGCAGATAACTTTTGGGAGCTTTCCACAGATTTTAAAAAGTGTCCGTGCCCATGCTACTCCACCTCTGTTATATATGTCATTTACGACCTCAAACTGCGTAACTCAAAAATCTGTGCGGTTTTAAGCGTAACGTTCAGTGTAAGCGCTGTTTTCAAGCAAAATGTATACATTAGTGACATTTCCATAGAAATTCTGTTTTAGCATCATACTCATACAGATGAGCTGAACTGTGGTTAGAAAGACAAGAACGTTTTTCGATTGAATGGAAACGGTACGACCAAATCTGACACCAAGCTAGGAAAAAGCTCTTCAATGCGGCACTCCTTTCAGACAAGTATTCTTTATTTGCGCACGTGCACAAATGCAAATATTTTTTCAAGGTTTTGGAAAATTCGAAGCATACCTCCTATTGTGGCCCAGAAGCGGTGCGCCATGGCATACAGCCTGTGGTAAATCAAGCCCAGTTTTCAAAGTTTTGTTTTTCCACAAAGTACGGCGCTCCTCAGTCACAAGCGGACAAACGAACTTCGTCCATTCATTTTCACACCCGCTTTTCCTCTGGCAGGTTTTAGGGGTAGCAGCCCTCGGACTAAAAATACCTCACAGTTTTCATCAACCTCTGATAGTTCTGCTGGGTCTTCACCAAGACGGGACCAAATCAGGTGGAAGATGTAATCACGCCACCTGGTCCTAGGTCAACAGCTGGGTCACTTTACCGTGGGTGTAGCCGGCAGGTCTTGCCACGCCAATTTTTGCGGGTCTTTCTCGTCACGTGACCGAATTATCGTAGGTGATTTAGCACTGAATCTGTTGTTTCTGTCCGCTTTGAACCTCCGCATGTTATTTGTTCGATATAGGGCTCTGTGAGCTAAATGCCCCCGATTTAGCAATTTGAGTGTTGAATGTGTCCGATACAACACGTAGATTATTTTTTTGCAAACGGCGCCTCATTGCAACGTGGCAACAAATTTCACATTCTCTCCCTTTTCCACATTTTGTGGCAAGAACAGAAATGGCATTCATGCAACAATTTTATACATGTATCACTGTCACTGGAAAAATAAGCTTCGCGCAGCAAACAATAATTTTGCCACTGGAATCTGTACTGGCTGACTCCATTATTATTGATACAAGGCTGAAGAGTGTTACACCGCAAATTTTGGCTGCTTGACACTTTTAACACATGAAAAGTTTGGCGAAAGAATGGGACAAGAGCAAGTTTGAAACAAATCGAACGATTTCATGTTTGCCAGGAAAGAACTTTCACTGTGTCAGCGATGATGACTTTTTTGTTTTCAGTTTACATCTACGGAAGTCGCACATATAATCATCATTCGACAATTTTATGATTAAAGCGTGTTTTTCTTCACTTCCCTTTGCAATCGTTATGTATTGCGCCAAAAGTTTTCATTGAAGCACTTTTTTACTTGCATCTGGTTTCCTTGAAGCAAAGATTAAACTGAACTTGTGCATCAAACGATCATGTGTTTCGTTACGAAGTAGACTGATCAAAAGTTTGGAACGACTGCGCTCTTATTTCGCTATTTTGAAACAAGTGACTTCGATCCAGTTGTGCGCCATCAAGATATGCAGAACATGGAGTGTTATCGCTGGAAAAACGGCCTGGGCTTGTTACATCAGCACGATTGATTTCAGGTACTTTCCGCTAACACGACATCGCCATAAACATTTGAACAGCCTTGTGATAACGGTACTGTATTGTGCTGTGCATTTTTTGTAAATTTGCGCAAAAATACTGTTGTACAAAACAATTACGCGACAAGTAAAACACAATCGAAAAACAACAACACGGGCGACTAGCGGAATACATATGTCTGTCAAATGCAAAGGGATTGGGAAGAGCATGAAAGTTTTATTATAAAAACACTGGTTAATTCAAATGCATTAACCCGTCAAATTATGACTCATCAACACAGTAGTAGCTGCTGATGTTTCTGATATTGATGTCAAGGAGTATCAGGTGAGCATTGTTGAAATAACGTCTTGGGAAGGTCGCTCTAGATGTTTTTTCAGAAATGTCAATATAAATAAATTTGTCTGCCTAAACGGCACATTGAGAAAAAAGTTGAAACACATCTTTAGCATAAGTCAAAGTGATTTCGCTTAGAATACCCTTAGATGTGTGAGAACAACGCCTTCTCAAACTGCTCTGCTCCAAAAAAGATGTCTATAGTTACGTTGAAAAACAAAGCGCAATCATGAAGGTATTAAAATTAATACGGTTGGTCTGGTTTGCCGCACTTCAGTACGGAGTCAGATATCAAAATCAGGGCACTGGCAGTTTATTTCAGGACAAATGAAATGACTCACACGAAGTAACATGTACCTGGAAATTAGAATTAAGTTTGTAACGAACAACCGAATGATGTGTTACATTTGGATAAGGGTGCTGTTGAACTGATTGATAACATTCTTATGCTTTGTTCATACAGGCCCGTAGCCAGGTTTCAAGATTTGGTGGGGCACAATACATTTTTAGGGGGTCAAGATTTTCGCTTGTACTGCATGTTTAAAACAAATTTTTCGGGGTGCAACAAAATTTGGCGGGGCACTGCTCCCGAATGCCCCCGTGGCTACGGGCCTGTTTTCATACTGTACAGCATTAAAGTCTTACCGTGCCTTTTCGACAGAAATTATCACGAATGGTAAAAGTTGCCGCGGAAACCACACTTCACAGTAACTTACATTAAAATTTGTTACACTTTCTCTGCAACTTTATTTCTGATCACGAAGCTTCCTATCTCGCATGTGAAGTTGAAAAGGTTTTCTTTATTTCGAGTGGATGAATAGAAATTTCACCTCTTTTGTCCCCCCCTGGAAAAGTCTTTTTGGCTATACCAAGAAAAATCCACTATTGCCCCCCCCTGGAAAAATCCTTTCGACGCCCATTTTGACCAGTATAGAAGATACAGTCAGAGATTGACAAACTGACGGACCAGAGATATATACGCATTTTGCCAAATAACCAATGCCGCAATAAGCTTGCGGAATGCGCTGTTTAAAAAACAAAGCAAAATCGTTTGAAGCAACGACAGTACTTTTCCAAAACATGTAGATGATTTGCTAACATCGAAAAAGTTCCATCCACTTTATTTTTACACAATGGTTTGAGTGCGCTTTTCAGCTTCGAACAACATTATTATCATCATCGGTGTAACCATGGAGGATCGTGAGGAAACGCCATACCGGCACTTTCCCGAAATGAGAACACCGCCCCTTATATTATTGTATGACACAGAACGATGTCACTTTTATTGTCTCTTTTTGTGAAATTTGTGTAAGAAAATTATCAGCTACATCTGCATTGGCATGACGTGTTTTTTTCTAAGATATAGGATAGTTTCACAATTTAGTTTTTGGGCACTAGTATTGGATCACACGTCGCCAACTTGCAGCTACATGTAAGAAGTAACTGCACCACTGCGAACTGAAAATTTACTGAACACAATAAGATAGCAATTCATATTCTATACTACCAGGATCGTAGAATATTTAAATACAACCTTCGGGTAATTGCTGAAGAGACCAGCAAGCACCAAAGCGAGTGAAGAAGGTATAATCAACAACATTTTTGCGATGTAATGGAGCCAAGTTACAATTTACACTTAGCTTTATCGTTTTTGTTAATATTATGTAATGCCTCGTTGTACCGAGTTGACTTCAGGCAACCGCCAAGAATTGCATCACAAGTGCACTTGAGATAAGCCTTCCGCTTTTCAGCGCCCACTGCGAAGAAAAAAAGGATAGTGATGAACAAAGCGCCCGATACAAAGTTACATCAAGTTGTCAAATCGTATTGCAAAACAAAAATTAGTGTTGCGTTGTTCCCAGTCCGAGCTGGACTCCAGTCCAATTTCCACGGACTCGGAATTTCTTGATCAGATTTGACTCGAAACCTTCGCAAGGTATTGAACTGGGTCTGAAACGCAAGTCTCACTGCTATGGACTTGAACTCACCGAGTTGAGTTTAACGAACTGAGTGGAACACAAATTCATAATTTTATTGGCAACTGGTTCATTTTTTAGCCACTTTAAACGCTGCTGCTTTTGTATGAAAACGTACTGAAACAACATAACTGCTCGCAAACATGTTGCGTAAACATGTGACGATTAAAATCATTTTTTGTGAATGCTTACTTTATCAGTTACTTTGTTTTTAATAGCAGTATTGAATAAGCTGCATAAAGCCTATGTATTTTGGTTGTTTCTGCGCATCAAGAAATCCAATTTTTTCAATGCATTAAGTAAGAAGTAAAAGTGCCAAAGGTTTCAGTAATAATGTTTCACGAGTTGCTGGAAAACATTTCTGAAAAATTTGTCATACACGTCATTTACACACCAATGATGTTATTGATATACACTATACAACATTTTCAGCAATGCTCAAAACTAATTATTTTGTTCAATCCAAGAACCTGCATGACTTTGCTGGTCACATCACTCTAATCAACTTTGCCTGATAACAACGTGGATAAACGAAGCTACATAGCTCCACCTACCACTTGCCCATCGCAACACTCATGTGGTTTGCATCTCAGCAAAAAATTGCAGCATTTAGTACCTGCAGAAAATTACGAATTACAAATGCTTCTGTGTGCTCCTTAGATTATACTGTCTTACTGTCAGGGCTGTGGAGCCGCAACTCAAACTTCAGGCTCAGGCTCCAGGCATCTAAAACTTTTAGCTCCAGAACCGGCTCCAACAACCAAAATTTTTGGTTCCGCCTCCAAAATGATTGTCATTTGAAAACTGAAAACCATTGTGTTATTTGTACAACCTGTTTGTCCCGCAAGCTAGGGCTGTGGAACCGGAACGGAAATTTCAGGCTACACGACCTAAAAGTTTTTAGCTCCGGTTCCAGCTCCAATCATCCAAAATTGCTTGGGCCCCGACTCCGGCTACAAATCCCTGCTTACTGTGATGAACAGTGTATAAGAAATAGTAAACAGTGCAGGAATAAATAGGACAAAATCCTGGGAAATGCACTGCACCAACGCACTTCTGAATAAACTTGTTCTTGTCGCTGACTGCTTTAATGCTTTAAGTCTAATTCTGGAATCGCGGAAAAAGATTTTGCTTGGACCAGGCTACTTCTGAGTTACATTAAATACATCAGAATTTAGAATTTAACCATAAAAAAAAAACATTAGCACGGCATATTCAAGTAAAATTTGTTAGAAACTGAGGAGTAAGTCTGTTACTGACATGGAAGATGTTTTCATGTATCTTGAGTTTTAGGTCATAAGAAGTAATGCTTTTTCTGTTTTTGAGATGCGATTTGGGCTCTCCTAAAAACATGCTGCCCAAGACATTTGAACCCTACACTCCTCCCATGTTATGCCTCTGCACCACTTTACTGGTTTCAGAGTTTTGATGCCATAAAATCTTTTTGGAAGTAAACATGATATGACGAAGTTTTTTGTGTTGAAAAATGGGGTATTTCTAATTGTTGCTGAAAGTGGTAAGCCGTTTGCACTCACTGTTTTTTCATCATTTATGGCTCACATTGTTTTGGCCGCAAGTATACACTCGCAAGGGACGGTTTTCTCACATGAACATAACCAAATTTAATTTATCTATTGGCACGTGCCTTTACCAACTGTAGCTCTAACTTTTTGCAACCAGTTTTGCAGTAACTGTACTCCGACCTGAACTCGATCCCGAAGGTCGTGGCGTTAATTCGTGTTACCGAGTTTGACTGCACTCGGATATGTACTTGAGTCCAGAGGCGTTGGACTTGCACTTGGGTTCGGAATCGCCTTTTTGTGGCAATGACCCAAAACTGACTCAAACTAGTGGTTAACAGAAACGATAAACAAGTTGTACTTAAACCCACAGAATAATATATTCGATTTTCATCTTTCGCTCTTCAAAAATAAAAAGCAAACGCCAGGTCTAACAGATTTAGTGCAGAGTTGTGAAAACACTAGGCGTTTCTAATGATCGAAATTTTCCAAGCTCTGCTGCCATACATTTATATGTCGTGTGCCTTACCGTTATGTAATATCGTAGATGCAAACTTTTGTAAGTTTTAGTGTTAATTTCGTTGAAGTTATTACTTTTTCTACATTTTTATTGTCACTACGAGTGGTAGCTTAGAAACATGAATCCTGAAGAACCGGTATTTGTTTTAGTCTGTTTCATTGGCTTCAGTTCCATTCAAAAATGCGTTGACAATCAGTTACTCTTTTTTGTTTGCTTCCCGCTCGCATTGAGGATGTTTCAACGACCTTCCACCCACATGTGACGACCGCCACAGCTTCATAAAAATAAGTTATATGCATAGTGCATACATTTGTGCTTTAAGGATTTGTGCATTTTCACTGTGTGATTTCAAGCAATATTCTATTCGTGATTTAATTCAATGTACTTTTTTGCGAAGTCTGACAGTTGGCATGACAGCCTGGTTGCTATCGTACATCACAGTAATTGGTCGCGGTTTCCGGTCCCTCTTGTAAACACTCAATGCTCTTATTCACGAACGAAGTAGTGAAGGCCTTTATGTTGCCTTCCTTCGGCTTGGCAACCTCAAGATCTCAGATCGCTTAGTTGGAAGCTTGACCTGTGCTCCTGCAACAACTAGGTGGACCCCTCAACTAGTAGGGTCTCTGTGGAATCGTAAACTATAAAGCGCTCCTCACAACCACCGAATACCCCACATCGCTCCCTACATATGTGCCTCTTTGTCATAAATTCATAAATTGTACATTTGGGCATAAATAGCGTTATTTGCCTCATGCATTGCAGTGTTTTTTCTGCATTAAGAAAATACAACATTGTTAAAAATACGTTAACTATGGAGTTCTTCAATTTCTTCTATATTCAATATTAGATGAAAACCCCTTCAGATGTCTTCGTGTTTGAACGATAAGATTTATACCATAACATAACGCAGCAAAATATTTGGGAGGACAAAAAATTTGCTGACATTTTGCTTTTTCCCAACATTTTTTCATCGCATTTCACTCACGTTTTGTCAAACCTTTTACACATTTTCTTTTTTCAGATACAAGTCTCCTAAAGAGATAAAAAGTCATCGATGCGTTTTTCCCACATTTTGTGCATTTGTTTCTAATTTTTAATACTTCTAAACTTTTTGTAACGCAAATATTGTTACCTAAACTTTTACGCAAACTTTTTCATGTTGGTAATTTTTTCGCTTGCGGAAGGGCAACCATCGTTCATGACGGCCTTTAAGGCTTGTCGTGGTTATTTTTGCCCTGGACGTTGTGCCAACTAGCCTTAAAAAGTCTTCAAACATTTCTTACACCAAACACTAGAAGAGAGGTTCAGTTGAGCTTCAGAGAGTAGACCTAAATCAATGCTCACACCGCTACTTACAACATGTCACTGAGCTGTTCGAAACATTGTATCGATACAGGTATGTAATAAAGTAGTCCGACCAAGGAAACCTTGATGTTGCAATCAAGTTCTCATCATAACATTTATCATGAGCTTGGCAGCATCTGTAAAATATAAACTTCCATGTAATTACCAAAAAAAAACAAAAAATTGCTGTAAATTATTTGTAAACAATCAACGAATAGGAGCTAAACGCTATATAACCACAGTTCTACTGCAATCCATGGGTGAGGAATCTTCGGCATGAGGACCAAAAGCGGCTGGCGTTAACTTTTAATATGGCCCGCCTCAGAAATTTCGTTACTGTTGCACCTAACCCAGTGTTTCCCAAACTGTGTGCCGGTGAAGCGGCCGAAGTGTGCCGCGAAAGTTTTGTGTTTTGACAAAACCTTCTGTATGTTACGTGACTTCCGTTACAAAGTTTGTGAAGAGTAGGTTTTTATAAAGTAGGTGTGCCGCGGCCAAATCCAGTATTTATGCTTGTGTGCCGTAACGAAATAAAGTTTGAAAAGCGCTGACCTAACCACTAAACATGTTTTTGAAATTTCGGGGAGGGGGGGGGAAATCGCTTGTGTTTTGTAAGCCGTGAACTTTGGGGAAAATTGAAATCCTATATTGCTGTTCACCTTTTCGTGTTTAAAAAACAGGATCTTCTGACTAGTGAATTCACAAGGTTTGCACATTTCATCATCAAAAACGTGCAACGCACATGAAGACTCGACGACTAACTCACGTGAAGATTCACCATTATGTCAACAGATTAAATGGCTTTTTACATAGGCCTCAATGTATTCTCGATGTTTATTCAAATGAAATAACCATCCAATCATTTCTAAGTAACGATAAAAACTAATGAGTATTCCTTGTCACTGTCAAAAACGTTTTCACACAACCAACCTATTTTTGATTTTTTTTCCTGTTGTCAACGCGTTTAAAAACTGTGGAAATTCGAGTGGCAAACTATTGGCTTTGATTGTTGTTTTTCTGCACAACCTAAACGGCATCAGGTACTTTGCATATTACACTAAAACAAAAGAGGACCATCCACAGTTTTCCATTACAAGATTACACAAACAAAAGCTTTTGTTGGTTTGTTGAAAAAAACAGTCTTTCTGCATTTGTCGTTGGACATGTAGCACTGCTGAGTTACACACAGGCAACGATGAAGTAGAGTTTCGAACCACGAGAAGCTATGAGTTATAAGCAGGGGCCGAATTTGCTAGAAAACGTACTAAAATGTACTGCTACTAAAAAACACAAGATTTTCACAAGAACCACTAAACCAAATACGTAGATCAAATAAAAAACCCCAAGATCTTTTGATATACTATACTAGCAGTCGCAGTTTACGTAGAAAATCTGTACAGTGTCTATAGGTAATCCAGTGGTAATGTCTTATTCCCTGGCTTTGCTGTGGAGGTTCTTCAACCACGAAATTAGTACAACTACATTATTTTTTATCACAAAATATTGGAGAGGACAAAAGATATTATGTCCCCCTTGTCCAAATGTTTGGGAACATATGTCCCCCCGTCTCCTCCTGAAACTCAGTTCCTGGTCACAAGCAGGGTTGGGTACTTTGCCTTTTTGCGGCCAAACTGTGAAAATTTGGCCGTTTTTAGAAGTGGTTTGGCCTTACGAATTTTTTTTAGTATTTTTGAAATTTTATCCGAATTCTGGCCTGATTTGCATGTGATACGACATTCGGGGATTTGAACATAAAATTGTCTTGACCGAGTAGACTCTCACAAGCACTCTACCCTTCCTGACAGTTGAAATTACCCAGTTTAACATTCCAATCCCAGAGAATGGAGATAAATTGAAATAGTTAATGACGCATAATTTGTTTATAACATTAAATAAAACCACGTTCAGCGTTAAGCCCGAAGGTTTGGTCCTTTATGGGAGTTCGCGTGGCCATTGCGTTGATGAAGTGGTCACAAGCAGGGTTGCGGAGTCGGAGCCGGAGTCGTAAGGAGTCGGAGGTTTTTGGGCGGAGTCGGGTTCCGAACAGCACTGGGAGTCGGAATTTTCTGTCCGACTCCGGATGTCCAATTTGATCATTTTTTACATCACACTCCTAAATGGGGAATTCCTGTTGAAATGGTACAACCTCTTTTGAAAATTTTGTTGAAACAGAGATTTCTTGCTGTGCACCACGATTTCCATTGATTTTAACAGCCAAACTTCATTCCCTTCATGTTAAGGAGTCGAAGTTGGGAATCGGAAATTTTGGAAAAGTCGGAGTCGGTTATTTTGTCTCCGACTCCGCAGCCCTGTTCAAAAACCTTGCGAGTCCATGTTGAGAAAGACACATATTTTTTTTCGGGTCCGAAACTGCACTTACACAATTGTGCGATTGACTCTGGGTCAATGGTTTGCAACCTACATTCGCTCTTGAGCAGGGTCTCCAAACTACGACCCGCGGGCCAAATCCGGCCCACGAAACCATTTCATTCGGCCCGCAAAGACACTTTATCAATACTAATGAAAAAATAACATATTTACGAAAACTTCATTAAAAAAAAACTATTTACGATATGTAGCATATCCCGAAAGAGTGACTTTACGTCAGACGGCCACGTGAATGTAAGTTGGCTAAGCACTGCTGCGCTGCAGGCCGGCCTAATCTTATTCTTTGCTAATACTAGGTGCATCCCATCTAAAGTCTGATTTTCCCACTATGCTAAAATCAAAGAAGAAATTTCGCCATTCTTTTTAATAAATGTACATTAAACAATGTTGATGGTTTCACATCCTTTTATTTTGGACCAGGAATTTACGTTCAGCCCTCCAAATGTTGTGCAACAGCTTATGCAGCCCATGGACAAAAATATTTGGAGACCTCTGCTCTTGAGTAGGCAACTGTCGGTTGTTTACATTGCATGTTTCTGTCTGTATACTGGATTTTCACTTCCAAAAAAACGACTTAAATCGAGTCACTAGTCAGAGAGACGCAATTTCACGACACCAACACAGTCCCTCGCCACGGGGGGCTTTTGGAGGCTAATTACCCCCAAACAAAGCTTCAAGCCAAGCCCCCCCTAAATTGATTACGAAGCACTATAAATCGGTGGTGTTTTTCTCAAATTTCAGAATGTTAAGCCCCCCTGAAAAAACGTAAAGCCCCCCATTTGAAAACTTTCTGGCGATGGTTCTGCACCAGCATGAATTGCAACGTTAAATATGCCAGATATAACAAAATGATTGATATATATCATAAATGACAGACATCATACTATATCCGGGAAATAGCAAATTGATCAGAAATACCAATGGGCGAGTCAAGTCAAGGCACTGACTAGAAACACGTAATCCCTGGTTGTACTTACCATTGAAAAGCTCAGCAATCTTTTACACATCAAGCTTTGTATATTTGACAGATCCTGTGCACATATCTTATACCGCAGCAAGTCTGTATATCATCGACATTTACAAAATCAGTGCCACAATTTTGTTTGAGGGTTCCAATGAATTTTCCAAATGTAGAAGTGTTGCACATAAGCCGCTACGCTACAATAAGGACTAAAACTCAAAGGAATGCGCATGACGTTTTAGGTCTTCCTGCTATTTTTGCAAAGTTCACTTCAGCATTGTATTGTTACTATTTTCGTTTGGCATTGTTCTACTCGTAAGCAAAGCAATGGGTCTAACTACCTACATCAGCGCAGCAGCCTCGTAGACAAACTGCGAGCTTTGTTGCATTTATGCAATTGCGACAATGTTGTGCTTGGACTGTCTTGAAGAGATTAAGCATTTCAGTGGCATCATTTATATTTTAACATTGCACCCTTGCTCTACACTGAGACATAACGGAGTGAGATTATAGCTTACTTAAAGACATGTAATTATCTAGTGCAAACTACTTCTGTGCAGAACTTTGGCAATGCTAGGTCTTACCATCAATGGAAGCAACGGCACTTGGTCTAGTTCAGGGGTTCTCAACCTGGGGTATTTCCCCTCTAGGGGTACATTTGCCTATCTGAAGGGGTACATTTAAGGTCAGCAACAGAAGGAAAAAATATTTATATACTATTTATTTCCAAATATTTATACATATATCAGTGAATATTATTTTCAAAAATCATTTTATGCTTATTGTTAGATATATCCATGATTAGTCATGATAAAATAATTGTTGAAAAGTCTATCAATATTAATAGAACTTTCAGATAAAGTTCTATTAAAAGTTCAGTAGATTTTTGTTATTTTACTCAGCCCTTTTATGATGAGAAATTTCAGGGGTACAACTTCATCTGTCGAAATGCTGAAGGGGCACATGTTCACAGAAAGATCGGGAACGCCTGGTCTAGTTGATACAATGCAGATACGCCTTAAACAAATTTAGCTTCTGTAAGGCGAACTTATAGCAAAGGTTCACCGAGAAGGCTAGGACAGTGTTCTCAGATCAGAAAACCCTGCATGTTACTACAACTCGGTCAACTCAAAGAAAATCTTTTACTCTTTAATTCCCTCGTTAAAAGATTCAAATTACTTTTCTTTACAAAGGTGTCCAAGTGCGATATTGGTATTCATGAGTTAATACCATCAAAGTGACCAGTCAATGTCGTTTCAAATTTGGTATTGGTTTCTTGAATAGTGCACAACTGAGATAACTTAGACTTAATGATCCCAAATATTTACTACGAAAATTCGCTAAATTTAACAACATAGATAGAAATTCTTGAAAAGGATTCCGCTGTGTCCAAGCCTTCTTACCCTTCCCGTTGCCTACGCTTACGGTACAACGAAATAAAATCTGCTTTTTCGTGCAATGACTAAGGGAAAAAATGGGCCCACCCAACCATCCAGCATGACTGTCAAACATGCTGACACATCAGTTAAGTATTAACATAGTGCAGGGGTCTCCAAACTACGACAGTAATAAAAAATATATTTGCACGAAACATTTATCGATTTGGTAGAATGTCACATATCTTGAAGCAAACATTACGTAAGATATCCGGCCCTCGAACTGTTGAGTAATAGGTGATGTGACCCTTGGACAAAAAGGTTTGGAGACCCCTGATATAGTGGATGCCAGCAATTCACTGTACTTGTCAGCGTCATCTAACGGTGTGCCCGAGCCTCCAGGTCCGCAGTAGCATCCATAGTTTAAATATCTTCTCGCAACGACGCTAGTATTGATCCCCATCTGCGCCGCTACAACTTCCGCAATCACACCTGTGTATACCTGCAATAACAAGAAGGGTATTTGGCTAACAAACTTTGTATTGTTGTTACCCAAGCAATTGTGCGAGTTCGGTAGTAAAAAAGAAAGAATTAGGACAGAAAGACACTGAAAAACCGACAGTTGCTGATGTCAAGGAGAACAGAAGCTTTGACTTATTCACTATTTTGAAAACTTTTGTCTGTTCTACGCAACCTACGGGAAGAAACAAGGACCATAATTCCCGAAATTACACGAAAAATCCTTCGAACTTGTGAAGTTGCGGCGCGCAAATGTGTTTCTTTGTAACAACTTACATAGCGTGTGAACCAAACATGTTAGAAGCCTCAGCTGCTTTATTTTGTACCAGAAAGAGAAGTTTGAAATCTAGCTTTCAATACGTTTTTACACTTCTTTTGATTAACTTATCTATTATACAGAAACTGTATCAGCTCTATTTTGTCCTAGTCGTGCAGTAGAATAAGTGGTTTAGTTCGATTAAACTTGGTAAGCAGTTAAATTTCTTTTATACCCTCCAGCAGAGAGGCTGAATAACCGATTACATCCAGATTTTAATGAACGATTTCAAGGGCCTGCGGCAACGTAAGAGAGCTTACATAAATGTTGTCATGTGTTCAGCAAACTGTGCTTTTGTGATGCCAGTTTTTGCATCTACGCAAATGTTTTGATAGTGGGTATGCAAAATCTATTTCAATTAAGCTATTCATCCAGTGACAAGAAATTAAGAAAAGCTGTTCCAGGTGAAAAAGCCTTACATAGATTGGGTGCGCAAAGCACTCTTGCATTTTATGTTTTGACCGGCGTAATGATTGCCAAAGTTCATTTGAAAAGTGTTTTGTGTGAATGTATAATGCAAAAATAAAGCCACAGTTTAATTCCAGGCAATAAAGTGGTTTTAGTGACATATTGAAATCAATGGCCTGGTTTTTACAAGATGGGAATGAAAATTAGCATTAAAAAGACCGAGGTATTATGTCTCTCTGGAAACCCAAGTCAGTGTACGCAGCAAGTAAGCAAAAATACAATGCAGCATGTGGGGACTTTCAAGAGCCTTAGGGTGATATTCACGAGAACGGAAGGTAGAACAAGGAGACTGATACACGGATTGGCCACGCAAACGCAGTTCTGCGTGAACTTTATCGCTTTGCTGTCACAAAACGGAAGCTTTCAAACACAGCAAAGCTGTCAGTTATTAAATCGATCGTTGTTCCGATCCTTACCGATAGTCATCAATCTTGGGTAATGACTAAAAGGGTGCTATCTAATCTGAAGTACAAGCGGCAGAGACGGGACTTTTGCGAAGAGTTCACAGCTTGGCACTTCCCGAAAACGTGCGCAACTGTCAAATGCGAAAAGCCCAGAATGTCGAGCCAATTTTCCGAGTAAAGAGATCTCAGATGCATTGGTTCGGCAATGTGATCAGAATGTCCAAGAAACATTTTCGAGGCAAGTCTTGCTAGCTACACTCACGGGAAAATGGCCCAGAGGTCGTCCAAGGACCAGGTGGAGTGGCTACATCTCCGACCTTACTTGGTCCCGAGTCATGAGAACGATCAGAAATTGCTGTTGACCGTATTTCGCGTTTTTTAGGGCTGTTGCCAATGTTCACTCAAAGATGCGCAAATGTGGAGTACCATCAGGTCTTTTGCGCAGTGAAATCTCATTCTCGCGCACTTGCAACATTACAAACATTGAAGAAGCACAAAAACAAAAGCTATTTCAGTTAAATGTGTACTTTGTTCATTTTTTGATAAGATTTTATACTTATTCTAATAATTAACAAAGTTTGTAAATCATTTTGAACTCTGTTGTCTCAGCCTTAAAATATTCATGCTCAGTAAAACAAACATTTGCCAAGTGTAAATTTTCTTAGAGAGAACACTTGCTGTTGCCCACGCGACGCTCCCCAGAGGAAAAGCGGTGTGAAATGAATGAACACTAAAAGTAGGAAAAATGCAACCTCCAAACGGTACGCACATAATCCTTGCTCTGGGCGTGGTTTATAGAAAACCGCAATTTCAAAGGTGCAGAGTCATTGTTACGGGGACAAAAAATCTAGGGTCTACAGCACTTTGTGCAAAAATATGTTGATATCCAAAAGGTAGATATTCAAAAGATTTTACGATCTAACGTCGCTAAGTAATATAAAAAGTAAAGACACATCTAACGCAATTTTCATCCCTTGTATTCCAGAAAAGAGTTCAAAATATTATTTTCAAACAACGACTACAACTTCGATACAAAATCTTTTTTGTATGCTTTAAATGATTTTTGCCTGAAAAACAAAATATTTACGGGATTATATAGACCTCCCTTCACCCCTGTGCAGAGGATCTTTCAGCTGACCTGCTCGAACTTTGGAAATAAATTCAGCAATATGAATTTCATACCAGTTATTTTTGATAAAACACATGTGAGATAGAAGTGGACATTTTTATGTTTGTTTCAATTCTTCGCAGTTCGTGAAGGGAGCCGATTTTGAATAAACAATAAAGGTTAAACTTCATGTTGACATGTTAAACAAAGAACACAAACGGACAAGTTTCAAAGCCAAAATTACAAAACTATGTAATCAATACAGTTTTGCTCCCGATGTGAAATTGATCAACAACCTTAATACCTTTTGCACGTCGTCGTATTTCTTTGGAATTCGATGTATACCTACACACGCCCACGCTGCTTTGATCCACAGACAACCGGTGATGAATATGCAAAATCTCCGAGCATTCATTTCATTACGTGAATAAGCAACACTATCCGGTAATAAACTGTTACGAGTTCAACAAAACACGTTAGATTGGTTACAAAATTTTCGCGGTACGTTTGTTTTCGTAGACAGATAAGTGTGGTACATGCGTGTCAAGCTTAACAACCAACAACGTATTCGATATAATTATGACCGGTTTGAAAAAATGTTGAGATGCACTCTGAAAAATAATCGTTATGAAGAATTTGTGCGCTTCAAAACGAGAATTCCGAAGTTTGACCAACAAAAGCTACGATCGCCCTCATTTTCAAGAACAAAATTGCTCTGACTCTCTGAGCTTCAAGTAACTGCGCGAGTCGGAGCTAGCAAACTTTCCAGTGTGTTCTATCTCGTCCGGTACTGCTGATGTGCTAAGTCCTTCACCCGCTGCTCTGCTGATTTTCATGTGTAAATATTAATTGTTTCGTACTATCTCTAAATTCGTGTTATGAAGTAGGCCTAATAAGTATGTCCATCACCTTAGTGCTGTACTTGCAACATAATGTACTGCGTAACAGGTGCTGTCACGATTATACGAACAAAGCGAACAATCAGCCTGTAGCCTACTGGACGGTGTTCAGTATTGAGTAAATACTATCACCAAGTGTTTTGCTTAATTCAAGTGTGACTTGGACATCCTGTGGCTGATGTAAACACTAGATGAAACTTCGAAGGCTTACAAGCATCGTTCCTTTCTCTGAAGCTGGATCTTCACTCAGCTCGGCAAATCTCGAAAAATGTAAATGCGTAGCTGTAGCAGAACTCCTCAAAAACAACTGAGACCACAGCTACTGTATCATGTAGACGTAACACTAGAATAAGCCTTACCTTTCCGCTTCACAGGACTGCAAGGTATGGTTGACTGAAATTTCCACACCAGTGATTTTTGTGTCATGGCGCTCCCTTCAAGATAAACTTCTGCGTTACGTCCGAACAATGAAAGACATACAAAATCATTGGTCCGGAAATATGTCAGTCGCATTCGCCATGGCACAGGAACAGCAGGTCATGGGGTAGGAGAAAGCGTCAGGCGTTAAACTAAAATATAGGTCTTCAATAAATGGGACAGATTTTGTGTGCACAACGCTTGTGGCCTCGGACAAAGGCGTAGTTGGACGTAAAATCAAACCTACCAGAAATATTGACATGTACAAACATGAGAAAACATTAATTGAGAAAAAACACGCAGCAAAAGATTCTGAACTATCCGGTTGCTAGGAGGTGGCTCTCACAATTATCTCTACTCGAGGAACTTAGCAAATGTGACAACTGACAACCAAATGTGCAATAGCCAAAAACATATCGACGCAGTAGAGCGGTTTCTCTTCAAAACAGACCCGTTCATAACCAGTGGCGTACGCAGAAACTTTTCATGGGGGGCGTTTCATTCAGCGGCACAGGGCAGTCATTTGTATTTGGTGTGCGCTGTTTGTGACGTCACAAACTGACGTCATAGTCCTGTTTCCAAACCATCGTTTTGGCGAAGTTTGTTGACATAATATGCACATTTTTCTATACATCCACTCTTCTTATT
>JGI24021J15306_10003264_pt1 | contig 18210 bp, 11 predicted proteins | sample Ectturendosymbi1_FD_15306 | JGI IMG/M metagenome (IMG submission 15306)
TGAACNACCAGACATTGTCAAGAAAGTCTGGCACAGCGTCAATCTTGTCGCAAAACCACTGGCACATGATCACTCGCTTCCTCATGTCGTCAGGTGTAAGCTGTTGTTTAATCTGTATCCTGTAAGGATACATGTGGAGATCTGCGATCAAAAATCTCGGCACGGACTCCCGGTTGATTCCAAGCTCCTGACTTCGCCGACGCACAGACTTGCATGTGCTGTGGACAACAGAGTCTCTGACACCAGCAACGTTGTGTTGTCCTTGATGATTTCGGTCGTCCAGAGTGTGATTGTCTGTTGGTGTCTTTACGATTGAGGTTATGCACAGTCCCATGGGTTCTGAACTTGTTGACCCATCTGTAGATCATTGAGAGGACAGGAAATTCACGACATCCGAATCGTTCTTTGAATTGCAATTGAGCTGCGTGGATAGACTTCTTCCGAAAATATGCCTCAACTATAAATATCTTTTGCTCAGTAGTCCGTGGCATCTCGAAGGTCAAATTTGGTAGACTATTAGAACATTAATTCTACTTGGTAAACCGTAAAAATAAAAAGAATTGATCAATTATTTCAAGAGTTATTCAAGTTTAGGTGATGACCGTTCTTTTTGTGTCTCCCTGCACATCATTAAATTCATTTTGCTTCTGCGAAAGTGGGCTTGTTGGTTCGTAAACGTGTTAAATTTGAGTAATTTTCACCGATATCTCACTACTTAGATAATGTCAGGCTAGAAACAACCATCCTCGGTTGATCCGGATCTTCGCCTAAACCGAATAAAATCCTTGGTCAAATCGAATCCGGGTTAACCGAGTTTTACTGTATGTCCAAAACATTTTTCCAGGGGGTGCGAAAAGTTTTCTGGGGTGGTTTCGCCTCTCCTGGTTACGGGCCTGTTGGTAGAGTCTGCCACCAAAGCATTCTTTCAGAACCTTTTCCAATTACCGGTGGTCTCAAGCAAGGATGTGTCCTGTCCCCAACATGCTTTTCATTGTATGTGGCTGCAATGCTAAATGAAGTCCCACCAACAAGCCCTGGCATTAACCTACGCTACCGTATGGATAGAGGATTTTTTAATCTTTCTCGCTTCCGTGCAAGGTCAAAAACCTCTACCATCACAGCCCATGAGCCGCAATTTGCTAATGACACTGCTGTTCTTGGGAACAGCTTGCCAACGACAGGGCAGCTTGGACACGAAAAATCAGGGATGGTGTACTGTAGTGCCGGATTAAGGAAGCGCGGGCCTGTAGCATATTAACAGAGCAGGGCTCCAAGTTAAAAATGCACTTGAACAATTGAACAAATATTAGATCATAAATTCTGTGGGCAAGTGACTAACATTAAGCATACTGAATTTCGTAAATATTAAAAATCTGGTCCTAAATAGCCAGTGCCGTATTAACAATAGTAGCAAATGTAGCAATTGCTACGGGCCCCGCACTGTTGGGGGCCCCGCGGTCCTTTGTGTGAAATGTGTTCTTTATTATACGCAAGGGTGGGTATTAGAGTTTAGATGCCCGAGGCAAACTTTCAGAAAAGGGCCCTATTTTGCATATGCTATACAGAAACTGCATTAACTGAAAGCATGCTAAATTTTTGATTTTGTCTGGGAATTTGCTTCTGCATGAAAGTACATTTCTCGTCGCAAATTTGATCAAAGAGAATACCATTTGTCTAAGTGTGCAGCTTAAGATTTGCATATTATGAATACTCATAGCAGTTCCATGCAGTGCACTCCTGTTCGTCGAGGATTATTTGTTCATCGTTTTAAACATTTGATTCATCATGAACATTTGATTATTATAAATAATAGCCACATACTACTGGTTATAGTATTTTACACAATTTTTGGGGACACCTTGACAAGATAACCTTCGGGTTTTTAGGTATCTTTGCAGAGTTGGCAAAGAAAACGCCTCCGTTCACAGTAAACACTGCACTGGATTCTCGAATAAAATTTTTGCAAATAACGCTTTTTCGACGATGGATTTATTTTTCATGTTATTTTCTTTACAATTTCATGAAACTCCCAGTGTATTTTGTTTGAAAATGTTTCAAACAGTGTATAAACTTACATTTTGTGAGCATAGTCTGTAGCCCGATGCTGAGCATTAGCAAATTAATCTACTTTTAATGAAAAGGATAACTGCAGTGTTTTCTGTGAACGGAGGCGTTTTCTTGAACTCTGAAAAAATAATGCACTTAGTGAAATTCCAATTTGTATGTTGTATATGAATTTCTGAAGAGAACATCTTTCCGTACAATTTGATGGTATTTGCTTTTTTACGGTAGTATTGCCTGTATGAGCAGTACACCATAACACAACTAATAATTTATTGCGTGCTACATTCTCTACAGTTTGCAATATCCATTTTCTAGCTGACCTGAAACTAAGGTTGCCAGACGTCCTTGAGCGCCAAGAATTGTCCTTGAGTTTGTTGTCAAAACTTGTTATGTTCTTGATTCTTGAAAAACATCTTGTTGTTATTGAATATTTTCTGGCGTCCGTGAAAATTTTGAATAGTTTTTAAAGTGTTCATTTTTGACATTTGACATTCAAGAATCAAGAGTACAATGTGCAGTACATGAACAGAACAATGTATAGATTTGTTCCATCTTAAACAATTGTACAGTAAAAGTAAAGGTTGGTTGCTTTCAGGTTGCTGACGTTGCAAGGCAACGGAAGTTCACAACGCTTTACTGTCCCTAAACAGCAAAGAAAATTCCCTATGAAAGCATGCGCTCCATTCGAATCTAATTTGAAATATTTTTGAAGTGCAGCTGCAGGCTATGCGATTATGCCAAGAAGGGGTACTTTCTGTCATCTGTTACACCTTTTCTGAATTGGCGCATAAAAGTCGTTACTATTGTGAACTTCACAGAAATGAGTCTCAAATGGACTTGAACTACCAACAACTACGTTTGCGGCTCTCTCATTCGTCTGTGTTGGTTGAACAGAACTCGTTTCTGAAATCTTTGGTCCAAATTGTATTCTACACTTCGGCTATCAGAAATGTTTTTGCTTTTCACAAACTGCCTAATATCTATTTCTGCGAGCACTTTCTACAAACAAGTCATAGTTAAAGAACAATCAACGCTCAGATCAGCATTAGCGGTGGAAAATTAAGGAAGATAGACACTCTCGCAAAACTGTTTCACTATCTCAACACTGCTACCAGATAACTTAAGAACGTACTGAAACTAGAACACCACGCAGGCATACAAACTGAACAGACGATAAGAAAACTCGACTCGTTGTATGCATGGGCACAATTAGGTGGGGGACATGGGGGACGCGTACCCCTACTTTATCAGACAGTGGAGATATAAAATGCCATGTCCCCCACATTTTTCTCTTTAGGTTTCGTAATATATTGCATGGGCGCAATTTGGTGGGTGACGCGGGGGACGTTTCCCCCCCACTTTTTCATACGGGGGAGACATAATATGCCATGTCCCCCCTGTGCCAAGTGATGTTTGTCACGTTTCGTGTGAAGAGGTTTTGATGTTAGATGGCAGGCCACATACATAACCAAGTTGATGTTGAAACAGAGTTTGGTGTGGTATCACTGATTCTATTAGTTTATAAATTTTAGCTTCGATAAAATCATTTTTAACATTTTTCAAGTTTCTAGAGACCGTGAAAGATGTTTAACTGTTACTGTCCGAGGTTATTTTCTTGTAACTGTGAGAGTATTGCAGTCACACATGTGAGAGATCACAGTACAGCCATGTTTTGTTCCGTGCAGAAGTGTAACTGGCTGTGCTGTAACGTTGGTTGTCACGTATTCAGAAAAAGACAGCCTATAATTTAATGATGCTAGTTTATATAACGCTGGAAAGTTATAGATTTCCAGGAAAATCTCTGCGAATCTTTTGCCAAAGACAAAAAGAAGCATTATTGTGGAGACATTTTTGGGACGGGGAATTTCGCAAAAGACTGTTTTCAACCATAAGTGAACAGCATTTCAATCAAAACGTTGGAGAAGTAGCCTACAGTATTTACTTAGTGTATATCGACCTATAGCTCAAAACGTAGGGACTTGACTCGAAAATAAGGATAAAAGGTCCAAAAGATATTTTTCCTTGACTCTTACGCTTTATGTTTGTGCTGAATACATTGGATCGTAAGTCATCTGATTTACTTGAGTTAAACCAAACCCAAAACGAAGCCGTGTTTTCATCCAAGTGCGAAACATTTACTTTATAGATACATCACACCTAATTTTGTTGGACATTCTTTTCGTGTTGAAGGTGAAACTTGGTACTTTTTTGCCAATTCACCGTCGTGCATTTTGATTTAATCTCAAGTACATTTTTCTGTCGTTATGCAAGTAGAACTCATAGAATGGAACTTTTGACATGGTGCAGTGTTATAAGTCGGGGCGGACTTTTCGGGTCGGGATCGGGCTTAAGTTTGTCAAAATATTTCGAGCCAATTTCGAGCCTGCATACCAATTTTTAAAAACATTATAGAGTAGGCCTAACGATTCTTTTCTTTCGTGACGTAGATTTGTAGATTTGCTATGCTCACCGCGGTAACTTCTGTGAGTGAAGTGATTGTGACTTTTCTTCAGCTAATTCTGTTTGCGAACATAGCTACGTTCTTTTATTATCTGCTGGGACTTGCCTCACACTCTTTTTGAGAAGGTGACAGCCGTGAGGAAATGAGCATGCGATGGCGTTGCTTCGAAAAGATCAACGACTCACACGTTTCTTGGCTTGTTTTAAGAAGCCTACAAGCCGGCTTTTCATGCCTATGGCGCTATCCTAGAACGTTTCTTTTATGCCTATAGTGCCATCGTAGACAGTTTCGCAATAGTTTCTTTTTTTCTTGAAAAACAGTATATTGCGCAGTATTATCGTTGACTAACATGCTACGTTTGCACTAGATTATGCCATTATGCCAATGTTTTGGCAAAGGTGGTTGCTATTTTCGGTGTGATAAACCATATACCTTCAACTAAACCTACACACAACGTTTTTTATACTCCGCAGTTGAACATATCTGAACTCCCTCGATAAATTTGGCTTTCAGGCCTAAATCGGGCTTCAAAAATAAATGTCGGGCTCGAGCCGGGTTCGTGTTTGTGATTTCGGGCTCGGGCGGGATTCAGGCTTTAAAATGACGTCCTTTTGCAACTGTGTTGCTATGTATGGCGGGGGCAAAAAAGGAGTTTGAAAGGATACATCCTCCATCCACCAACAGTAAAAATAGATTGAAATCACGCTAATTTGGGCCAAATGTTTTTGCTTCTGGTAAGAGGATATCAGTGGATATTTTGGTAGGGGTGGGGCTGCACGCATGATGCAACGCATGATGCAATTTAACGCGCCTGATTTTATCGGACTCGAGAGTGACTTGTTCATGGGGGAGCTAGGGGGCACTTCCCCCTGAAGCTTGCCTGGACCCCCAAAAACATTTTGCATGACGTCACGGCGTTTCTTTGAAATTATTTGAAGTTGAATTACCGCAAAAGCTTAAAGGCAATTTTAAATCTTTACTTATTCAACTTCCTTTTGAGGAATTTAATTCTCTCATCGCAAGTTGCTGAGATATACGGCAAAAGTTGCATCCTCCTGCTATTAGTGTCATAATTCACAGCAATATCCGGACGTATCGATCCGAACGGGCCCGAACGAAGTGCAGAATTCTATAACGTCTGCAGCCTCCCGGGTTTTCACGCAAAAGATTGGAAAAACAAGACTCCTTTCAACTACTTGCAGATTGATCGCACACATGCAACGTCTTTGTTGGCTGTTTGTGCTTGATGGGAGGCCATTCGTCATAAATCTACCGTTAATTCAAATGTGAAAAGAAAGTTTCAGTATACTCGCTTTGTGCTCCCTACGAAGTCTCACGAGTGGTCTGCGCGAGTACATCTCCGCTTACTCTGCGCCGTAGGCCACGTGGATACTTTCCTAGGGAATGTTGTACTGGTGGCGGGCCGTACGTGAAACTTTCACTTTTCCCCCAACACGGGGTTGGACCGTTTTTCAAGTCTTAGATGTGACCCGACCTGGACCCGACCGAACTGAGCCAACCGCATATGCGGCACGCACTCTATCTCTAAGGCCAGGCACTTCGAACGCGTTTGCCAGATGGCCACGTCAGCTATTACACAAAAGTTCGAGTGCCGGACTTCTTACGTAAAGTGACTGCTTCGGGATATGTTGCATTCTACCCCATCAACAATGTTTTCGAAATTATATGATTTATTCATTGTTGACAAAATGGCTTCGTAGTAGGGTGGCAGAGTCGGAGGTAAAATCAGTCCCATAACCAGCTTGGGACACCAGGAGGGGCGAAGAGTTTTGTGATAGGGGCCCAAATTTTGTGAACTATGTCCAATATTTTTAAATCATGTCCAACACATTTTTCCAGGGGGGGAATTTTTCTAGAGGGGGCAAAGCCCCCCCTGCACCACCCTGGTTACAGGCCTGGGTAAAATGTCTGACTCCTGCCTTTCCTAATTTCCCACTCCGACACCGACTCCGACCTTTTCAAAATTTCCGACTCCGACTCTTTTACATAAAGTGAATCACGTTTGGCTGTCAACAATTTTGTGGCAATTAGCAATCAATGGAAATCGTGATACACAGCAAAAATTATCTGTTCCAACAAAAGTTTCAAAGAAATTGTAGCATTTCAAAAAAGAATTCCCAACTTAGGAGTGTGATGCAAAAAATATCCAATTGGACTTCCGTAGTCGGACAAAAATCCGAAACCGACTCCTAGTGTTATTTATGAATCCGAATACGACTCCACTCAAACACCTCCTACTCCTTCAGTCCTGTCGCCACGGGGGCTTTGGTGAGTTTACCCCCCCATACGAAGCTCTTAGCCCTCCCAAGTTGAAATTTGAAACACTATAAATCAGTATAGTTTTATCAAATTTTTAGAATGGCAAGCCCCCTTGAACAAACGTAAAGCCGCTTTCTGACGACGGTTCCTCGCGGATTTGGGCCGAGAGCTGTAGTTTGGAGACCTCTGTCCTAGGCCACTGAACATGTATGCTGAAAATGATGGGATGTGTTTGTTGGCATAGAGCAGTGCTTCTTAATCTTTTCCGATGTCGTTCACCCAAGTTTTAAATATTAATTTGTGCGTCCAGTTGGTGGTACCATTTATCTTCACATTTATCCAGCGAGTGAAAATTAGGTTTTTCAACAAAAGTAACGGCCTAAGCTTAATGTATCGATGGTTTATTTGTGGTACCAAGGAACACTGATTAGTGCCGCGACAAAGCTACTTCATCTTTGTCATTTTTGCAATTGAGTCTGATCCAATTACTGCGGTGGGATGACCATGTCTTGGAAAATTTGTTCTTAATTTGGCTGACATATTGTTCATGGCATATCACACATCTCATTGTAGTAATGAATTCATTGCTTAATTCATTTTCGTACCCGCTTTTCCTTTGGGTTCGCGCAGTCAGCACACCCGGGAGGACTCGAAATACCTCACGATCAACAGCAATCTCAGATATTGCTGCTGGCTCCAAACGAAGACGGGACCAAGCGACGTCGGACATGTAGTCACTCCACCTGGTCCTTGGACAGCTTCTGGGTTGCTTTCCCGTGGAAGTAATCAGCAGGACCTGCCTCGCCAATCAAGTTACGAAAGTCATGCGCAATTCTTTTGTTAGCACACCTGACAATATTTAATTAATTTGTCTCGTTAAAGATGTTGGCACTTGGCAGTCAGATATCTTCGGCTAGCTGTTTTACAGATTGTTATCAGCAGATTCCTTTAGGTTTTCTTTTTCGTAAGTGCTTTGCTGAGTTATTCATAGATCTGCTTTCCAGTTTAGCTGTATGGGAGCTAAAGTAAGGTTCTTGTGAATACACTTGTAGAAGATTCGCAACGACTAATGTGGTGTACCTTCTTTCTAAAGTTGGGTATTCATTTAATAAATAATTCAAAATGGATTGTTTTGTCAATACTGACACTTTGTGTTTCAAACAATGGCAAAATTTGGGTATAAAAATATTGCCAAACAAGTTGGCAATTTTTTTTGGAAAACAATGATTTTTGGGAATATTTGCCATATTTGGCACCATCTGGGAACCCTGATGCTCAGTAGCGGGCTGCACGCACTGTGAACGCTAGATTCCTGTCCCATTCTGACACAATTATGGAATGAGAGCGAAGTCGTCGGAGAAGATTGGCAACCCAGCGTATCCATCTGAAAGCATTGTGACGCGGCCGTTAGTCAAACCGCACGCAGAGGAGCTTCACCTTAAAACGTCACCAAGGTTCGTACTACTTGATTTGCGAACCACGGTGATCTTGATGAGAATTCATACTAGGTAGCAGCCGCTAGCATTTGGTATTTTGCAATGATTACGTGAAATTCCGACCTCTATATGGCGCCCCCAAGATTCTGTGCCCGGGGCAGATGCCCCCTTTGCCCCCCCTTAGCTGCACCACTGCCTGACATTTAAAGTTGCCAAGTCGCAGCAAAATTATTGCAAGACTCACCACATTAAGTACATTGACATGCTTTCCAGATGCAGTTACATAGCTTTATTTACAAAGTGCATTGCAACAGCAGCAGGTTAGTAACTCGACAACCAAAGTTTTCCATTTGCACGCAATAACAATTTACACCTGTATGAAACGTGGCTAGAACAGTCAGCACAGGCATGTGCGCACATACGAAAGTGCGACGAGTTACGAATGATTCAGAGTAAAATCCTTTGGGAAATAACCCTTGAACGTGGAACTTGGCTTGTGCAGAGAAAAACGAATGCAAAAAAGGAAAAATTGAAAGTAGTTGTGTTATTCGAAAATGCGAAACCACTTATGCACCCAAAATACCAGTAAAATTGGTTTAGTGATCTTCTCAGATTTTGGGAAAGAATAACGACAACGTTTTCAGCCTACTTACCCCTCAATGTTATGCTGTAAATGCAACAACAGATCAAATCAAAAGCTCCACTTTTGGAAAATTTTTCTGAGTTTGTGGATACATAATCAACAAAAATCATTGAAACATCACAAAGACATAGAGGAACACTGTCTATGGAAAGAGATCCTTTTTCAGCAAAGAATCAGACACTTTAAGATCTTACAGAGTATATATTTCGCCTACGATATAGGCATCATCAGCTCTTATTCAAATAGAATCTAGACATAGAGGAATTTACAACTCTTTACAAATTGTCAGCAAACAATCTGCAACTGAAACCTACCGAAGCGTGATAGATAAAAACTGACTTGTACTTTTTACATTCTAACTGATGATAGCTGCCACGATGGAAACAAAGTGTGTAATTAAAAAAGAGCTACTGCCTTTGGCATATAATATTACAGCTGTAATCTGTCATCCGCGTGAAGGTATAGCCTACCGGTGAAAAGATTGTGCATGTTTGCAGTGAAGTTGTGCATAGTTTCAGTGCAGACACATTTACCAAACGGCAGAAACGCATTTGAATTTGTAACGTTTTAAAAACTGGTCACCATGTCGAAATTGATTCCGTGTTTTGAAGTTGAGCTTGCCATGAGAATTTCATAAATTGACATAATACAAACGTTTCACTTGAGTATATTGAAAAAACAAGAGTTCATAACAACAATCTGCAAGTTTCTTTGTCAACAGAGCCTCTATATTCATGGTGTAATTGTAGATGAAAAACTGACATGGAAAGATAATTGTAAACGGTTGTGCTGCACTACAGTATATCCAGATCACTGTAAGCAGGAATTATGTTGGTGTGATGCAACTATGTCCAACCTGCGGCCCGCATGCGGCCCAGTTCAGGTTTTCGCTGTAGTAAAATTATCCGACATTCCGAAAATCTGCCCTTACTTTGACAATCTTGATTTTGAAATTTTTGATGCAGGTGGTCTTCAGTGCTACTTTGTCACGTCTGTTACCATTGCAGTTAGTTTTTGAACGCTATCAGTACCTTAGGTTAAGATAAGTTTAGTTTACTAAGATCAAAGCACGCCATACAATGTGCGGACCTGGTTAAGATATTGACATGATTTTTGGCTCAATAAACCATTTGGGCTGGACATAGCTGGTGTAATGTATAAAGTTAAACATTATGTTAATAATAAAGTACTACATGTGTTGTATCACTGCTGAAAATTTCGCGAGTACAATATGGAATTAGAAATATTGTTGGTATTTCCAATATATGCGAAAACTGCAAACGTTTTATGTGGCGAAGTTAAACCATTTTCTTAACCTGCCCGCAACGCATTTTGCTTCCATCAATCATATAAACGCATTGAGCGTATGAAGCCTTATACTCCGAGCAACAGACTTTTACCTACGTCTGTAGACTATTCCCTTCATACTATAAGTAGCTTTATTCTCGGGATGTCTGCAGTCCAAATGAACCCTGGTGCTTCGCAGTCTACCACTCATGCATGCATTTTATCAATCGGACAACTTTGAAGTCATCGCACCACTATGCAACGTTGCTAGACAATGTAGCAACCGTGTTGGGGCCATCCATGCGTGTGTACTTTACTAGTATCACATACAGCATCTATGGTTGTTTTTCGTCAAAGTAATCGTGTTAGCGCCATCAAGCGTATGGTTTTCTACTACCGCCCAATATCCATCTTCGTGTCCTTTCATGCGTCTGTGTGTTCCTTGTTACTGTCATTATGCCTAAGTCTACTGCGTTGCGTGTGGGCGTGAAGACATTATGCAATGCAATTTCAAGTTCCAGGCTTCAGGACCCGAATGCTCAAAGTCCACATTGTCTACTATCTCCATCCACATTTTTTGTCTTTTTTTTGCGAGCTACCAAAAATTTGCCTGCATTCTCTTGGGTTGTCCGCTTATTGTTTCATATTTCAAGGGCGGTCTGTCTTTCTTTTGACCAGCGTGGCATATATCGCTTTTTTGCAAGAAATGATCAAATAGTATACTATAGCGCGAAACTCGTCCATTCATACTCACAAACTCATAATACGCGGTTTAGCACTTAGATTCGTTGTCGCCATGACTGGCAGCATTTGGACTTGCACATTTGAGGCCCTGAGGTCTGCATTTTTGGGAGTGAATTGCTATTAGGAAAGTCCCATCGATTAGTGCTGATTAGCAGTGATAACTAAAAAACAAAGTTTTCAGCAAATTCGCTTGTTTGAAGATAGACAAGCAAAAACTCACTTATAAAATTAAATAAGAATTGAACCTTACCAAGTAAGCAAGTGAGCCACGCAATAACGTACTAATCGATACAATTCAATTTTTGCAATTTGCAAGAGAAATAAAAGAAGAAGCACAATTTTTGACAAATATCTTTGCTGCGTTCGATTAAAAAGAAACACAAGGAAACCATCGCAACATACGGGCACTGCGGATCTCAACAGCAAGCGAATAAAATTCAAATCCAAAACCCACTGCGAATGTTGTGAGCAGGGTTGCAACACATACACAGTGATTTGCTAAACCCCATTCTTCATGGAGAGTTTCTTCTTTTTACGTTCAACGGCTTTAACGATGCTTTGCTTCAGTGCCTGAGGCGAACAAATGTTTCATTGCTTCCTGATAAATACTTCACCAAGTTTTTGACACTAACAAACAGGATGTTTGCTTCACTAGCTGTTATTTCTCTCAATTATAAAATTACGCAAGGAAGTTGAAAATATTACCCAAACAAAATGTTGATAAGATTTAGGCTTTGCAGATACAATCTACAGAACAGTTGTGACAGGGAGAAATATGTTTGATTATGTTGGTGCACGGCATCTTGTGCTTGGGCTCCAAAATAAAGAAAAACAAGAAAAACAGAGAAGAAAAATTCATGAAGGTGTAGCAAGGCCAAAACCGAATTAAGTGATTATATTTTTCCTCAATCAGAACTCAGCAAGCCAATCAAAAGCCAGATTTGCACATAATGTCGATAAATTTCACTTTGAAGCATGTTTTCCACAGACTCTACAGTACTTGTATTGATAAATCTAGTCCACATCTTTAAAAAACACACCATAAAAGTATCATATTTGTTACAAAATCTTCTTGATGCAAGCAATGCGTAAAAAATTTCAACCATTTCTACTCTTCCGCTCTGAGAAGGGTTCTCGCCATCATTCGCTGATGGCGCCCAGCATGGCGAGTGCATACACAGAACCGTCGCCAGAAACTTTTCAATAGGGGGCTTTACGTTTGGTCAGGGGAGCTTGACATTTTTAAATTTGATAAAGACTGTACCGATTTAAAATGCTTTATAATTCAATTTGGGGAGGCTTGGAGCTTTGTTTGTAGAAATTAAGCTCCCAAAAACCCCCGTGGCGACGAGACTGGTGATACAGTCGTAGTGATAATAGTAGTGGTTTGCATCTGACAATTTGTTTCGTAAACAGTGTGCTACTAACAGCGAAAGCAGACTGAACTATGCTAGTCAGTGTCAGCAATTAAGTATCTTCAGCTCTTTCCAAAATCTTTTCTTTAAGTTACAAACGCCTTTACGATTTCTACTGAAAAGAAAAAATGCATCTTGTTCATTCGGTCGCACTTCACCTGCCGATGACTGATGACGTTATAATACATGAGGTCACGCAGCCGATCGAACTCTTCCGTTGTGTAGCAGAACTTCGTTGTATCGTATTTGTTTCCTTTGCCAAATACCGGGAAATCGTTGAACGACAACCCAGAACTGTACCCTGAAAAGTTTGTTTTTCTCTGGATATCTCCAACGGATGACATCGAGTGCTACGCGTAGTAGAGCTATGTACGTCACAATGAACATTGTAGTGTTTCAGTCCAAAGCTGAATATGTTTTTCAAAAACGAACACACTCGGTAGAAACGTATGCAAATTACTGTTTATTTTTGGAAAAAGTTCCACCTCAAGCGATAGTTGCTGAGTTAACCAAAACTTTCGGACTGCTTAGATTTATTAATCTGATTGTCTTCAATTTGCATACCGTAAATTCTGTAGTTAGCTTCTTTGACTTACCGCTTGAAAATCTAGGCTTGTAGTTCTTCAGTTTTTTAAAGTTTCTGTTGCAAAGCGTGAACCACAAGACTGTGGGCGTCCCTGTTTCGTCTCCCTCGAATGCAAGAAACTCTTTGGGTTCGGACAAATCTTCGAGATTAATGTCGGGAAACTTCAAGCCTGCCTTGGTTGCGTGAGCTGCAGCGGCCAGCAAAGGCTAGAAATGTCGAAACGTCCTTAGTTTGTACAGTATTAGACAAAAATGACAGTGATAGGTTGTGGCGTAACTGACAAGGGGGAAAACCGCCCCCACTGGCAAGCTAAATGCAAAATCTGGGGCCTCTCTAGTTGAAATTTTAAAATTTAGTATTCTTTAGGTTGTTATTTTTTTGCGTTTTTCGGAGTTTTCAATTTGTTAGCTGTATCCACAACATCCAGAGATTCACTACCATTTCTTAACTTTTTTCTGAGTTTTGGTTAGTGGGTTCAGCTAAGCTTTGCCCACCCTGGCTCAAACTTCTAGTTACGCCACTGGTGATAGGAATCGCTGCAAAGCTATACTAAGATTGTGTAAAACATAGGCTACTTCCGCTTGCACCTACAGTACTTCTTTCCTTGGCCAAAACAATTATTCAGAAAGGTTAAAGCGTTAACTTCGGGTTGCTTCTCCCAGCACATGCAAGTAACGTTTATCACACTAGTATTGTCAAGATTACTGAGCTTTGGACTAGTTGCCATTCCATGGGTCGACAATCAAGTTACCGCTTTCACAAATTTCAGATTTTTCATTTTTTTGTTCCTACTATAATGGTATGAAACCAAACTGTGCGCGGTAGTTTTAGAGTCGATCCGAGCAGAGACTTGTCCTCCCGAGAACAGTTATAAACTAATCGAATAGCTTAATTCAGGGGTGCGAAAATTTCTGTGAATTTTATTAGCGCGCAGAAATTTTTACTAGAGCACACATACATAAGCTTTACTATAATATTGCACTTAAAATTTCAAATTCACCACTGCTACGTCGCTGCAAGCCCCGTTCACGCATTCCACGTTTTTGGTCGAGCGGCGCAAGTGAGTGGCCACATTTTTGCACCCCTGGGGTAACTCGAACATATCGACTGTGTTTCACTCGATCACAGCCTGTCATCCACCCAAAACTTTAGTTATTAGTGGTATTTATATAAAGTAGGAAAAGCTTTGGTCCAGTGGCATTATTCTATTTTTACCAAACGCTTAAAACAAGTGTTGTGATGCTGCGTTTAAAACCATCTATCAACTTGTTTTATACTACATCTATTTGGTGTTAAACTATAAAAGGATGCTACTGACATCTGAGATCTAGTGAAATAACACATGCGAAGAGGTATTACGGTAAAGAAAATGCGAGGGACAATTTTGTGTAATTGAACACTAGCATTGCATACGAGCCACTTTTTCACTGGATTCTACATAGTGTTTCCAATATGTCACATTGTTTGACGTAAACCACACAGGCCGTCGCCTGGATTTAGCAGCAGGGGGAGTGGAAAAAACAGAAGGAGGGGCCAAAAACCAGAAGGGGGGGACAAATATTTAAAATACTGTATTAGAAGTATGCAGCGACCAGGGGGCCAAACGTGAAATGGGAGGGCACAGAATTCGAATGGGGGGGCGGGGCACCACTGGCCTCCAGGCTGGCGACGGCCCTGAAACCACATGCTATCGAATCACTTTGCCGAGATTATCATTTGCGACTTACCTCATAACTAAACTCAGTGTCGGACTTATACTTGCTGAAATCCATGACTATGATCAGTTCAGTGTTCCTTTGCGGACGTAGAACGATGTCAGTTGGAACGTTCTTCAGGACCCCTGCACGTTGTGCCCAAATAAACCGAGTCAAAGCAACACTTGGTCAAAACAAGAGCAACTTGGCTATGTTCGAGGTAATTCGCACGTATAATTTTAGGTAATTCGCACGTATAAACACTAGGTAATTCGCACGTATAAACACTTGCTGAACACTTTTTTATTACTTATTGTGTCAAGTTCCGGTGAAAATTAGCAACGCAACACATACTGTTAAACTCATGGTCTTAGCGTGAAGAACAGAACCAAAGTACGTATAATGAAGCATTTTAAATTTAAAGTGGTGGTTAGGTTGAATTGCGATGTCATTTGCATTACAAGCATAGAATATATCCACCTATATGTTTGCTATTTTTGGTCATTGAATAAATTTGTTTCCATAGGTTTTATGATGAGACACTGTTTTATAAATAGGCGGAATACCTAAATTAGTTTGCTACCAGTCAAACTTGCTTCACTGCAAATGTACTGTAGATGTTATTCTTCTTTTCCGTAATTTGGAGCGAAATAAACAGATTCAAACAGACCCGTATTTTTCCGGGGCTTTACAAACCATGAAAGAACTTTAAGTTTTCTCTAAAAGAGAGATTAAACCATTATACTGCAAACCACAATGCTACAAAATCACTGAAGTAAGAATTAGTTTCATACCTAATAAAATATAACTTTGCATCTTGTTATAAGCCTCACAAAATAAACAGCTTAACTGAAATCAAAATCATGCAATACCTGCGTCAGCAACGGATATCACTTTCTTTTTTGTTGATATCCTGCCTGCTTCTTCTTCTATACATTTTTCTTCGAGCCCTTGATGTCCCTCTGAGAAGAACAGGCAACTATTTAGGAGTATATTGCCTGTTTTGATGGCTTTGTTAATTCACGCCAACACCCTCGTTGCTACAGAAATCAACACACAAAAATTTGGCGGCAAAGTAAACCAAGCTATACATTTTTCATTTTTGGAGAAATGATAAACAAATTTGAATGCTACGTAGTACTAGAGCTCTACATGTTATCATCTAAGTTAAAACGTTTGTGAATCAGTACCCCTGCATTTTCCTGCAGTTTGCCATGATCAAAGCAGTAGGTTTAAGAACTTTATTTCTAAATTGGCTACGTTTTTAGGAAAATAACATGCATCTATAAAAATCAGGGAGCCAATTGGTTTTCTCATTTCTCGGCAGATAAACACTCGAAAAGTAAACAATATTTTGCCTTTCGTATGGACAAACCTGTCATCCCTGAAAGTCAAAAGTATCGCTAAGCCTCGAACCAACACTACACATTCGGCAGAGCTTTTGTGTTCATGTAGTGTTGATCAGCATATGAATTGACTCTGTTTACCTTAAAAGGTTTGCCACGATGAAATCATGCCATTTTTCAAGGATTTGGTTTAGGTATGGAGTGCCATACAAGCAACACTAATAGGGATGGGTTTAGGACAGCGGTTCCCAAACTTTTTTGAACACGGCCCAAATCTGAATTTGCTGAACAGGGCCGGCCTTAAGCCGATGCGGCTGCATTGGGCCCCACGCTTCCGGGGGCCCCACGCCATGTGTTTGGATAGTTGTTCATTTTGCCAAATACTCCTTGCGCTCAAATTCCGTATAGACGGCTTATAAAATCTCATTGATAGCAAACAATGCTCTCGTTAGAACGAACATTGACACAAAAGATGAAAAGTTAAGCCCGTAGACCCAGACCTTCTCTTTTCGAGTCAGAAGACTCCAACAGTTGGCCATTCAACCGTTGCAGCAAAAATTGTTATATTTTGCGTTTTTTGTTTGGTCTGTACTGGACACTGAACCGTGTCAGCCTGTGTCTGGGCAGTCGGCCAAAAGATGTTAAGTAGCATGCAACGCTAGCTGTGTCAAAACGTTTGTTGGTCGTTGTTCTGCAAAAAATTGCAAGATGGGGCCTTCGCGTTGGGAAAAATGTCTAGTGCGCCAGACTTTATTTTCACTGTGGCCACAAACTTTTTCATTTGTGATGGCCCTAATGTTAGCTTTATCGAAAACTGTGGGATCCTGCGTCGTGACCCAAATCACTTTCAACAGCTAAGCGTTGTCTTCCAATCGCTAAAAGCCCAGATAAGTTAGATTTGAATTATGAATTTCCCTAAGATGTAGCAGGAACGACTTTTTCAAGTTGTTGTTTACAACGCAAATTATCCAATGAAGAGGTGGTGCGATGCAACTGAAATTGGTGGTGCGCTCATCTAGAAAAATTGGATATTTTGCTTTTTGTAAACTTTTTTCAAGGTTTATGTCGCGTTGTCCATTCAGTGGTGTAGAGCTGAGGGGCAAGTGCACCCCCAAAAGTTTTGGTTTGTTGAAAATTCGGGTAAAAATCCTGAAAATTCGGGTACAGAGGTTTCGGCATGTTTGTTTACTACTTGGTTACCTGACTTATTTATCCGAAAAAAACAATATTTTTGATCCAGTGCTAATGTGCGCTTAGCTGAGCATGAAAAATCCAGTTGTCATTTACAGGCGAGTGTTCAATGGTTTGAGGCTGAGCAAAGACTAACGATGGGTTGCTCATTGGATTCAAGTCATCACATTTATCATTTGCCGCTCCACCAAACTTTCATTGTGTTTGGCTATTTGCGAGTGTAAATACGTAAAAGAAACACTACTTATTTGAATAAGGACTGAGGATGCGTAGTTTTACGTGAAATCGATTTCCTATTAAAAATCTTCTGATCGATTCCTTGCTTACATCCATCGTGCAAAGTACATACTTTAAAGTCCATGTGCATCAACGTTAAAGGACACCCCCAGCTCCTATACCACTGAATGAAAGCTTCAGTGCGGCTTAACTAGGCAAGGCAAAAATTGTGAATGTAATCCAGCACACTCGTTCCTGCTCATCATATCGGGCGGCTATATGCTTCTATTTCATCAATCAACCATGCGCATTATATATTGCGTTTGGTACGTTTTTTCTACATTCTGTGATGTAATAGTTGTGAAATATTTCTAATTCATGAAGGACAGTTTGCACTGGTATCCAAGTCCATGCATTAAGAATGACTGTAACATTTTGTGCTTTTGGGTAACTTTGGGCAGATGTATGGTTTGCTCTGTAGTGAAGCCTTTTTTTATGTATTGCGTCATACAGAGTACAGTTTCTCGTGCGCCCAGACTTTTCCTTCAAACAAGAATGCGTCTGCGCTTGTGGTTGCCGAATGTGAGAAAGGTTAATCAGTTCATGTTAGCAACTTTCTCCATGTCAGTCATTCTTCGCAGGCACGTAGTCAAGTTATAAGGTCCCGCCAAATGAAAAGAATACTTTGTGGTATCATCTACATACAGATCAATTCTAATAATTCGCCGTGTTTTTTGATATTCATATAGGCCAGGGGTGGCCAACACGTCGATCGCGATCGACCGGTCGATCGCCGAGTCCCAGTTGGTCGATCGCGCCTAATTTTGCATTGAATTGACTAGATACC
>JGI24021J15306_10003265_pt1 | contig 18206 bp, 13 predicted proteins | sample Ectturendosymbi1_FD_15306 | JGI IMG/M metagenome (IMG submission 15306)
CTTTTTGTGACTTTCCCTTAATCGCACGATCTGGAACACGTCACGTCACTATCAGTTTGATTGTGTGTGCGCCGCACACTTCCTGTTAATGAAGAAGCTGAGAATTACTGGCATTTGAATACGTAAAAATTAGTGTTGACAACAAAACAGGTTTCGAAAAATTAAATCCATGCAGCATATATTAGTAGACTTATAACAGAAAAAATCGTCTAGCTACAGCATTTAAATTTTTTTAATTTGACTCTTTCGATGCCCCCCTGCCTTGGATGCCCGGGGCCGGCGCCCCGTTCCCCCCCCTATCTGCACGCCACTGGTTACAGCAACAGTCACAAAAATTACGCTTCTTTGGCAGCATTGCCGCTTTTATACTCATGATTCCTTTCATGCAGTATAAAACTACGTAGCTTACCGCCATCAGCAGTCACTGTCTCGCTGTATTACCTGCCAAAGACAGGCTTGCCAGGTACAGAAGGACCATAAATGCCAAATTGCACATCAAAATATGCCAGACAGCTTCGAAAAATGCCGAAAATCCAAAACAGGCCTATGGCTGTCAGTTTTGAATTACCTGAATGAGTAATGACAAAAATACAATGTTGCTACCCAACCAAGCATTGAACCATTGCAAATAAATGAAAAAAAAATTGTTAATTTTCAAAACTGCCATTTCTTGTTATAGAAAATGCTTGATAAAAATACCTATGAATGTTTCAACCAATGAAACACGATGTAAATGCAAATATGCACTATGCATAGCATAGGCGTAGTCAAGGAGCCCCCAAACATTTTTAGCATATCTAGTCATTTTCAGGGTTGATAAAAACCATGTTTTTTTCAAAAAAAATCAAAAAAATTATATTTTTTTTATTTAAATCGGATTTTTTTGATTTAAATCGGATTTTTATGATTTAAATCAGATTTTTTTGATTTTTATGATTTTTTTATTTTCTGTGTAGAGGGGGCCACCAAACAAGCAGTAATTTTTTATTTTAATTAAAGAGTTTGTTACACTATAGTTTTTTGTGCTGTGCTTCTTGCAGTACACCAACAGTTGCTATGATTGACAAAACTTTAATAGCTTTTATATCTTGTGTTGTCATGAGAAGTCTCTGCCTTTTAATAATAAGTGAAACCAATTAAAATACTAATTAAATGTGTCATAAAAATCACACAAAGCTTTAAAACTGCGTATGGTCTTTCGCTTGTTTTTGTTGATTTTGTCACTGATTTAAATGAAAGGATTTAAATCAATCAACCCTGACCAGAAATAGCTGAACTTTCATTCAAACCTTTTTGCGCTTATGCAAAATCCCTTAATGCAAAGAAGTTCATAACACCAGTACCGGTGAACAAAATTAAATATTTATTGAAATGCCAATACTGAAACTGCCAGTTTAGTAATTTCATTGCGCTCATGGCACACATGCATAAAAAATTTTAAAGACCTATAATAATAATATTTCTGTTTCATGAATCAAAAATATGTTCTATAACTATGTTTACTGTCAACAGCCTCCATATTTGATGGAATTTAAATGCAATTTCCACTTTATGCCAATCTACTCTCTCAAACTTATGGCATTCTAACAGTTATGACTTTTGAATCTGCAAGGGTTAATGATTTTAGTCCACATGTCATTTTTGCAGTTGAATGACATAGAATCTGTGACCTCGGGTACGCGACTTTTCGGTCTGGCCGCTTCGGTCCGAGTCGCTTCGGTCTGGGGACATTTCGGTCCGGGACATTTCGGTCTGGGGACATTTCGGTCAGATTATGAAATCTTGCAGAAATCTTACATGTTCACATTTTAATGCAAACATACTTAAATCAACGAGAAGTTTTATTAAAAAAAAACTACAAACATGATCCAAGATCCAACAGTTAATCAGTATCAACATATAATTTACATTATCATCAGCAAGCAAATTAAATCATTATCGACATTTTGCAATTAAATACAAATTCTTCAAAGTGACAATCAGGGCCGGCCTTAAGCCGTTGCAGCCGCATTGGGCCCCGCGCCTCTGGGGCCCCGCGCCATGGTGTTTGGGTAGATTGTTCATGTTTGCCGGATACACCTTGCGCTTGAGAATTCAGTAGAAACGCCATATAAATTTCATTGTTAACAAAGAACGCTCTCGTCAGAACCAATTTCCTCTCGAACGTTAGCAAACGTGTTCAGTTCTCGTGTTAGTGCTGCACTGTATATCTGCGCTCTACCACGATCGTAACACGGTTGACTGAACACGATGACGTCATAAAAAGCACTTCTCAGACGGGCCCCGCGTCTAGGTCTTGCATTGGGCCCCGCGCCCAGGTCTTGCATTGGGCCCCGCATGTGCTAGGGCCGGCCTTGGTCACAATTACCATTCAGATTTAATCGCAATCATGACTCCTCTAAAGGAGTTGGTATAACACCAGCTAGAGTGACATTTCGCCTGCCTACAATCATTTAATTAAAGGAATGTAAAGTTGTTTATGTACAGAAATGTCGTGACCGAAATGTCACCAGACCGAAACAGCCAGACCTAAATGTCCTGTGACCGAAACGGCTCAGACTGAAACGGCTAGACTGAATCAGCCAGACCGAAAAGTCCTGTTCCGTGTGACCTCACAGTTGCTATGATTGATAAAACTTCAAATTGTTTCAACTTGTGTTGTCATTAGAACTTTTGGCCTTCTACACTAATACTGTATAGCAGACGTTCCCAACCTGGGTTGCATGTACCCCCAGATTTACATTTGCCTATCTGCAGGGTACATTTATTGTACATTTGCAACAATTTAAATTAGAGACTTGGAAATGGAGTATACATTTATAGTTTCAAGATTCTAAAAGTTCTATTAAAAATTCTGCAGAATTTTAGTATTTTACTCAGGCTTTTTGTCATAGGAAATTTTAGACGTAAATGCTCATCTATTGAAATGCTAAAGGGGTACATGTTCAGAGAAAGGTTGGGAACTCCTGCTGTATAGGCTATGTGAAAACCTATTAGAATGCTAATCAAATGTGTCATAGACATCACACAAAGCTCCAAAACAACATGATATTTTTGATTTTTAATGTTTGATTTAAATCATGATTTTTATTGCTTGATTTTAATCATGATTTAAATCGCTGATTTATCACTGATTTAAATCAAATGATTTAAATCAATCAACACTGGTCATTTTGTGCTTTGAGAGGCGGTATCCCGAACAAAATACTGTCACTCGCCCAAAATCAAAGATTTTGGCCCCTCCCACAATTTTGGGCTGGCTACGCCACTGATGCATAGTTTCTAATTTCTTTGAATCTGGTACACAAGTGTCTGATATGTTAGATACGTAATAATTCCACAACATATATAGGAGAAAATGTAGTCACAGAGAACCTACAAAAAACTGTTAGGCTTTCAAGCTTCAAATGGACTAAATACGCCATATCGCTACTCAAAATATCCCAAATAATATCACCGAATGCTAAAAAAGCTGAAAATAATCTAAAAATTTAAACTCAAAGGAGATGTTGCAGACCCCGGGCCAGGGCCTGAACATATTCACGAGAAAAAAACTGTTTTTTTTAAGTTCGATTGTTTTCCCGTTTTGTCGTCGACTTCATTCTATGAAGCTTTCTATTCACACATATTGAAATTGTCACCTTGACGACTAAGAAATATTTCTTGCATCGTGCATTATTGTTCTTATTATAAGTCATAAAACTGCATTTTCGTTGCAGCAAATGAGTCAATGAACTTTATAAAGTCAACAGCGCAAGAGGAAATATTACCACCAGTCAGAACTTTCTGCTTTGATCACTTCACAGTTGAAGATCAAATTGATACCAGAATAAAAGTACGGCTAATCGAAGGCAGACTATCTGCCGAGAGTCCCTTATTCGAAACCTGCGTTATTGGAAGAGGGCATAATGTGCATAGCAAGTGTTTTTAAAGTTCTGCAAAGCTACGATGCAGGTTGGCTCGCCGGAAAGTTTTACGTCACAGATCATTCGTCAAGCGCAATGTCTTCAGGTCACAAAGCTCTCGATGTGGTTCGCACAAGTTCATAGCGTTCAAAACAATATTGCAAAGTCCGCGCTGCACAGATTGGTTTGCATAAAAGCATCAGTTTTAAGAACAAAAGTTTAACAAACTCCAATAAATTAATCCATATTGTGACACTGCGTCACAATAAGGATGACAAGTTTTTAAAAAATGCCAAACAACTTTTTATACTGCCAATACAACTAAAATTCCGAAAACACGACAAATTATGACGTACAATACATGCCAAACAACACTTTATCATGCCAAACAACTTTAAAAAAGCCAGATTTATAGAATTTGGCATTGCAAATGCCAACCTGGCAACACTAGCCAAAGATGTCTGCCTTCAACAGTCACTTGCGGCAAAACGACTACTGTCGTAACTTGACGTAAACATAGGAAGATTCATTGCCATGTTATTGTTACGCAATAAAGACCATCAGTAGAGCAATCTGCTTGCAAGTTTCGCAACCTACTTCTACAGGCGAAGGAGCAGACATGAGTGAACTGCAATCACATCACTGCATAACACCAGATCAATGAACCTGGCTCTGGGGCGCCGTTTGTAAAAATATTATATCTGACAGATTTAGCAAAAAACTGCTATCTCTGGCAGAGATAGCTATCTCTGCATGCAGGGATGTTATCTCTGGCAGAGATAGCTATCTCTGCATGCAGGGATGTTATCTCTGGCAGAGATAGCTATCTCTGCATGCAGGGATGTTATCTCTGGCAGATATAGCTATCTCTGCCAGAGATAGCAGTTTTTGTGCTAAATCTGTCAGATATAATATTTTTATAAACGGCGCCCCGTACCTGGCTCTTGTGCAGTGTGATTGTAATACCGGCAAATAAACTGTCATTGCAAGAATTAAATCAAGTAATCGGAATTAAGTTGCTGACTTCAGGTTTGAGAATATTTTTTGTTCTTAGACCTAGTTTTCAGGAGGTAATGCCCGTTCTGCCCCCCCCTGCTGACGCCCATGGTAGCAGATGCTAGCATTCGATATTTTGTAAATCGCAGTAATTAGCATTCGCTGACATTTGATATTTCGTAATTATTACGTAACATTCCGACCTCAATTTGGCGCCCCAAAAATTATGCGGGCGCGAGCAGATGTCGCCCCTTTCAGTGGCGGATATTCAGGGTGTTCAAGGTTTTCGGTGAACACCTGAAAATGAAGAAAAGCATTTAAAAAGTCGTTTTGAGGGCATTCATTAGCGATTAATGACAAGAACTGCCTCTATTTATATCGTTGTCTCAGCCCACGGATATATTTTTTAACACGGTCGAACGATTTTTAATTGTCTGCTCAAGCATGACTGCAGGTTGTTCAGTAACACTCGAATTTGAATAAATAAACAAGGAAAAGAAACCCCAGTGGAGCCAAGCGCTTTTGAAACAGCCAGGTTGTTCACCGTGCCTGGTGAACAACTTGGTTACGTCGTACGTTGTTTTGCTAGCATTTTCGCCTAATCTGCACAGTGGCAGCAAGCTGTGCAGTAGGCTGGATTCCTTGAAGTGTACTTGTACAGTTGGGTTTTGCTTCACGCTTAAATAGCCCACTTTGGCTAGGTAGGTAGTGCGGTTTCTTCGTTTGTGTGATGATTACTGTAACAGTTTGAGTTTGACCGATTTAAAAAAATGAGAATGCACGAAGTGACGAAGCTTAATATTACTGACTTAAATGGTGGTGAGCCTAGGCTCACGTGCAAAGTAGCCTAACGCTAAAATGTGGAATGTTGATACTGGTCGCAATCGGAAAACGGATGCTTCCTAACACGTAAGCCGGTTAATTAATTTGATGATTCTGTGTCGAAAATGTTATTTATTTCTTATCAGTGAGTTCAATCGGAAAGATTTTGGCACGAGAAATAAATTTAATCAATTCTTGTTCGTGCCCGATGCTGTCGACGTTCTAGGGTACGTGCTGCGCGTGGTTTGATTATATGATCACATGCCAATCTGTTCAAGTGTTTGAATGCCTTGTGGTAGGCGGGAACCACCACGGCTGGTGAACCTTCGCAGTTTTGGGCTGTTTGCGAGCCTGTTGAACACCCTACCAAAATGACCACCGTGCGCCACTGCCCCCTTTGCCACCCTACTGACGCCACTGTTTCCGAGACTACCTATCCTATTCTCTCCCTGTTTTGAGCTTTTAAGACCCGACTGTAGTTGTAGAGGAATGAAAAAGAGTTCAGCTTTGAATTGATATTTTAGGTCCTGGGTTCCAAACTTTTCTAGGACAGCGTACCCCTTTAGCATGCACCCCTAAAATTTTTTATGACCGAAAGTTTGAGTAAAACAACAAACATCTGCTGAATTTTTAATTGAACACTTAGAATTTTGGAACTATAAAGGTAGACTCCATTTTTGTGCTTAAACTTAATTTATTGCGGCTGTACAATCAATGTACACCTTCAGATAGGCAAATGTATCCCCAGGGGTGCATGTACCCCAGATTGATAACCCCTGTTTTAGGTTATCAAAGCTGAGTTACGTGCTTATCAGTCAAAAAGCACACCCCTTTCACAAAAATAATCTAACATTACCACCCCCTCTATTTAAAAAAGGCGTAAGAATAAAAAACAGTCTGATTTTGCTGTATCCTCGTTTTTTAAATTACGACTCGTAAAACATACTGACAACAGAAAACACTCAGTCGTACTGTTTACTTTCACAAATTAGTGTTTTTTAGAAACAAACTAATGACTTTTTTGTTGCTGATTCTCTGAAATTTTCCGCTCATACCTTGGCACATAATTATTCAGAGCTCCGCACAAATCGTGCGAGGGGTTCAAACGGTTCCATTACTTGTTTTTCAAATGAAGTAGCAAGGAAATCCTGGTTCGCACAAACATGTCGTTGCAAAAGGCACGAGAATAAACAGGGCTTTTATAATAAATTTCCCGCATCAGCATAACCAACAGAAGAAATGGTAATTGCCCTCCTCAATTCCAACAATTTGCACCAAAATTTGTCATTTCAATTAAGCCTATGTTGCATAAGCCAAAGGAATACTTCTGTGCAAATCAACGAAATTGCTTAAGAAACCTATCCCACTTCAGCTTTTAGTCGAACCTGATCAAAGCAGCATGTTTAGCCAATTGTCCATGATTAATCCAACGTTTTGCACGACGTAAGTGTAAGGAAATTCATATCATGGCTAACCTTTACCTAAGTTTTAAGTTCCGGGTGGAAGTTAGCGATTATGAAATACAAACTTTTATCTAACCGCTTGTAATCACTAACCGCAAGGAAAAACAAGGAGTGACGCTTTTTGCAGCTGTATCTGGTCACGTCTTTAAAAGTGCTCCGTCAGCGAGTGAACACGTTCCTTTTGAAATGAACAGAAAGACGGCTAGAAATGATTTGGCTGTAACTAACGATACCTTTCGCAAGAAGTAGGACGCAAAAGCTGTTTCTAGTAAAGTCCATTGTTGCGTCAGCGTCATAAAGCGGCCCTAGGGTGGTCATATTGCGGCCAACGGCTTACTTTATAAGTACTAATTTGGCCCTCGGAGCAATTACAGTTTGAGACCCTGGTTGAGAGGACACGTGTAACTTTGCCCAATTTATGCCTACAGTGTTTTCCTTGCCATATTTGTGAATTATTTGTTAAATTATCGGTAGCTAGCTAAATACCCGATGGTTTTGGGAAGCAAGCTTGGTGGAAGTAGTATACAAAAATTATGTCGCAGTCGCATTGCATAACGTTGACACAAATCCATTTTTCAAAAATTTGGAGGGCTTCGGCCTCCCTAAAATTTTTTCGCCCCCCCCCCTGGAAAAATGTTTTGGACATAATTTAAAACTATTGGACATAGTTTAAAAAATGTTGGCCGCTTTCAGAAAACTCTCCGCCCCACCTGGTGTCCCAAGCTGGTTACGGGCCTGCCATCACTTCACCTGATGATCTCTTCAAACACGGAATCGGTGTTGATTACAAACTGATGGGCTGTGGCAAAAGACTTAGCTTCCAACTAGGCATACCATGCGTTCTGTTTTAGCCGGGAGAGTCCCGGTTTTATGGCTCTTGTCCCGGCCAGTCAACCAAAACGTCCCGGTTAGGCATTCAGTCAGCCATCATGAATAACATGTGGTCTGATAACAGAAACAGAATGCCAGAGCAGAATGTGAAAGCCCTTACCACCTGTAAAATCAATATTGACTTTTCCTAGCGTGATTTTTACGAGAAAATACAATCGAACAAAGACTTCTTGAAAAAAGTGTTGTCTACAGAAAAGTATGTTTGGGCGAATGGGGAAATTTACAAATGCTTGAACATTTTTTTTCTTGGTAAAATTTATTATTAAATTTTTTCTTTCTTGTCTTAACTGTAGGAATCCGAAATAGCTACATACCCCAAGTAACACATGAACCACATTTATCTGATAAGGCTCGTTGCTCTGAGGCATCCCGGTTTTCAATCACAAAAATATGGTATGCCTACTTCTAACTCCCAGTGACGGATTTACGCATAGGACAAAGAGGCCATGGCCTAGTGGCCCACGCAACTCTTTCCTATGACGAATCAATATTAGCTAAAAATTTGCGAAACTGCACAGAGGCATAACTTCACAATTTACCTTGAATCGAGCGGAAATGCAATAGTCTGTTCTAGACTCTTATCAGTGCAGTAACAACACGACAATACTGTGCATCTGGGCGTGAGAGAGATGCAGGCCGTCGGTATGAAAGCGGTTACAGAAAAAGAATAAAAAAGAAAAAAACGGTACTTCACTGGTGTTCAAATTTCCACTGACAAAAAGCTCGCAACAACGCAAGACCGCCAGACACTGGAAAACTCCGATGAAAAGCAATATTGTCTGCATGGATCCTACGTTTGGTTGTTTTTACAAGATTTCCCGCAAACAGTGATTGCTTGTTGAAGCTCTGTATGTTAGTTAAATCAGCTAGAACAGTTTCTCGTCAGCTTTACTTGGAAAAGCGTGTCTACATTGGGTTTATTTCATGTAGTTAACTGAGAGTGTTGCGACAATTCTCTGCTGCTGTGCAAAACTTGTCTTCATGCTGTTTACCATCGGCCTATGACATAGAGGATTAAAACACTATATTTTGTATTGCTTGGAAAATGACAACTTCAAACGGCATAAATAAGCCCTGTTTCCACTGGAGGGATTGTGATTGTTTGGTCCATAAAATATGTGATTACTATTACTATAAAAAAACGCTAGAAATCACGGAAATTTAACGAAGAGAACTTCTGAACTACACGAAAGAGCTATAAATTCCAAGAAAAGATTGCAATGCCGTTTGTTTATCAGAAGAATGTAGGAAAGGCTTCAATTTCTGTTGAAGATCTAACGCAATTGTACAACTAAAGTCGGCACAACAAAAGAGAGATTTCTGAGGGGGCACCACATATAAGAGAGTCATACTTTCACGCTTTTCAGACAAATGGCCAAATAGGTCACACTTACGTGGAGCCCCAAAAACTGAGATGGCCTAGGGCCCCGCGCTCCCTAAATCCTCCCTGCTAACTCCACTGAAAATATATTTGCCGATGAACTCTGAAATCAAACATTCAATACAAACCAGTGCTGCAAAGCAAATGCTCACACCTGTTCTTGCAAACGCCCAACGAATTCTGTGTTTTTATAACCAACCAACCCCGAGGAAATACTCAAACTAATTAACGGATTAGATTCAAAAACGTCATGTGGATACAATGATATTCTGGTGCGTGCTTTGAAATAATCAGAATGCATACTGGCACCTCTTCTCTCGAATGTTATAAACGAATGTATATGTGACAGTATCTTTCCCCACAGCCTAAAAATCGCTAAAGTAGCATCAATTTTTAAATCGAGACACAGTGAAATTCCCACGAATTACAGACCCGTATCAGTATTGACATACGTGTCAAAATATTTGAAAAAGTTCTATACGTAAGACTAAACGATTATTTTACGATAAACATATTGCTGAATTAGCATCAACACGGATTTTGCAATAAGTATTCCTTATTCCTGGCCATTGCAGACTTGGACAAAAACCTGCAAACCTCAATAAAAAAACGTTTGTCTTGCGCAGTTTTCTTAGATCTAAGAAAAGCCTTTGATTCAGTGCATCATTACATACAGTTGACAAAACTGCAGCACTACGGCGTAAGAGGAAACTCGTTTAAACTAATACAATCCTATCTTTCCAACAAAAAATAGTACGTTCATGGTGGAATTGCTACATCATCTGCAAAAAAAATTATTGCTGGCGGCCCCCGAGGCTCGATTTTAGGCCAATTGAACTTTTGGTTATTTATAAATGATTTACCAAATTCAAATGTTATGAAAACTACTCTTTTTGCTGATGATACAGTTTCCCTTAAGAGACACAATAGTGTGGAAAAATTGCAAAAATCGATTAATTGTGAAATGACAAAGGTAACTGATTGGCTTACTGCAAACAAACTCTCACTAAGTATTTCAAAAACAAAATATTTGTTAATAACAAATAAACATGACAGCACAGATTTATTTGAAATGAACCTAAATTTCAATGGTAAAGAATTCCGAATTACAAGCACCTTGGTGCAATTGCAGCAGTGCTGGATAGCGCGAGGCCTGTAGCATTTCAAGAATGCAGAACCCTAAGTTAAAAAAACACCTCAACACTCGCTAAATCATAAAGTGTGTTGGCAAGGCATCCGTGTTACTAGCTTTACCCTCTGCATGCTCTCTCCAGTTCGCATCGTGACATGACGGTCTGACTGTATCGTGCTGACCGCCAGCTGTTGCCAAATGGTTGTCACCTAAATCTGCTAAATGGTGTTACAAATCTGCTAAATGGTGTTGTCATTTGTATTTGGTGTGTGTTAAATGTGACGTCATAATTTGATGTCATATTCATGTTTTCCAAACCAACGTTTTGGCGAAGTTTGCGCTGACCAGCCATANCAGACAAAATAAAGACAATTGTTTTGGATAAACTGAACTATCGCGGAACACAATCCATGTGTGGTAGACGAAAGGTCTGCAAGAAGTGGTGAGATGCTTTCTGGATGCAGACGATAATCCAGATTCCCACCAAAACCTAATTATTACTTTTTGGCCCATTTACAATGTTCCTTGAAATTTGCATGCAAATTCTTTCTGCTAGAAAGTCAGCCAATTNCTAGACTGAAAAGTTTACAGTCAATAGTGAGAAAATCCTGCTAGATTCAGCAACAAATCAGTTAAAATGGCAACACTGCTTACCGCAATCTTATGCCTTTTTTATGCAACTGCACAAAAAGAATCAAACAAGAATATCTAGACACAGACAGCATTCAAATGAAAACCTTCGCTTACTGAAGATGGCACGGGCCAGCACTTTTGCAGCCCGGCCCGTGCCTCGTAATATAATTTAACCTCAAAAGCAAAGTAATTACACTTAAGTTATCAGTTCATTGTCCTTTGGACACTAAAACCATGTAGTCTTTAAGGAAGTGGCTATAGGTTCGCCAGCGGACCTTCACTTTTTAAAAACCTATTCGTTCACCGCCTGTAACGTGACACTAATGTACGACGAGTATGCACAAGACTGTATTACACTTTGACATGCTACTTGCTAGTAACTTACTAAACCTAAAGCTTAAATCCTAACTTAAACTTAGTCCCTAATCTTAAACCTAAACCTTACACCTTGGCGACAGCGACATACTATAAATGAAAGTGTTTGTTTCTTTGACAGGGTTGCCAACTTGTCTTCACCAAAAAAAAGAGATCTTGTCCCACAAAAAGACAAAAAATGCCAGATAGTGGTCTTAAGACACGTACGCATAATACATGCGTAAACAAACACAAAACAGACATAAAAACTCATCAGAATCATCGATATAATACAATTTCAATCTTTAGAAACATTTTCTTTCCCTGTAATAACACTGTCGTTCATTTGTTTTTTATTAAAGACATCAAACGTTTTTTGGGCAACAGTAAAATCTTTGCAATACTCTTTACACCCTGCATGGCCATAGACTCTAGTCAAAAGAGATTTGTAATGAATATGCAGCTCAGACAATATTTTGCCAGAACCAAGCCCTTACTGACTGAAAAAAGCCAGATCCTTTTAAAACTCAAAAATGCCAAATGCTTTGAAAAAAAACATAATTTCACTCAAAATCTGGCTTCAAAAATACCAAATTGGCAACCCTGTGCTTTGATTGATTAATAACATGGTTCATTAACCCTACAACCTTGAACCTGATGGTTTGTCGCAAGTTCATTGAGCGTGGGCGGATGAAACCCCATTTCGAAAATTAAAAAACAATACTTTTTTCAATTTAGGTTGATGACAAAAACTACACTGAAAATGTAACTCTTATTACGTTGTTTGTGTACTAATAAAGTTACTTCGTACCTTAATTTTATGCTGTCATTGATTAAAAGGTAAATACAAAAAAATAACGAAAAATTTATGAGTGATTAAACTTAATATTTTTTTTAATATGCTGAACCTGAAGAATTCTTCATGTTCCATGCTGGTACCGAGGTGTCTGAAGCAAGACCTGAGTGAATTATAGCCCTTTAATGCCACTGCAAACTATATGGGAGACATGCAAAAATTGCCAAATTTTTATCTGAATGAATGCATGTGTATTGTTTCATATGACTCAGCTGATATTCAGAAGCACGACAAAAACAACAGTTGTCGATCAAATAAACAGAGTTAGTAAAACAATCAAGCACAGAACACGGTGAAATGAACGCAAAACCGCCTTCCTTGTGCATTCACAGCAGCACAACACAGGTGCGTTGCTGTCTGCCAGTGAGCTCCCTGGTGGAAGTGCACGGCCCAGTGATGGCAACTCAAGCTGCGTTGTAACACAGAAGAATGTGTCGTTTTCAATGGCAATGCGTCGCTTTCAAACCTTCCCGCCGTCTGATAGAAAACATGTACTGAACGCATGCACTAAACGTGCAACGTCAGGAGAATATCACCTGGTAAATGCCACAAAATCACACACATCTACACAAAGCGGGTGGCTTCAACCCGAAAGCACGAACCTTTCCCAACAGCGGAAAAGTACAGCGCGGGTGTACGAACTCGCACCAGCGCGGCAGTCCGACTAACACCCGCAGCTACTGAAGCGTTGAGAGAACTGCTGCGTTTGTTTACATAATCAATTAGTACGGGACCCGTAACGTGGGGTTGGCAAAACCCCAGTTCAGCGTCGTAGGGTTAATTTGCGTGGAAACAAGTGAAACGGAACATTAGCAGAACAGTAAAATGTATCGAACTGTACCAAAAAAAATTGGTTGTTAGATTTTGAAACTTTGCTAAAAATAAAAATTTTCGCATATTTAGCGAGCAGACCTCAGCGGCCCGTAGCGGTCCGGAATGACGTCACCATTAACAAAATTGTTAGCGGACTGTTTCAAAACACTAGCGGACGGCCCGAAGACTGGACTGTTAACGGCCCGTGCCATCTCTATCGCTAACTACTTATGCTAAATTTGGCAAAATACTGGCTACTAAAAGAAGTCTTACATAGAATGTAATAAATAAGATTTATTACAGAAGACCGCGGGGCCCCCAAAAGCGCGGGGGCGGTAGAAATTGTTACATTTGCTACTATTGTTCATCCGGCACTGAATTGCAGATGAAAAACCGACATGGAAAGAGAATTGTACACGATTATGTTGTAGTATATCCAAATATATTGGTGTAATGCATAAAGTTAAGCATTATGTTAATACCCAGTAATTACATATGTTGTATCACAGCTTGATAAACTCACGAGTTCGATATGGAATTATTGCTTGGGGAAGAGCAGCCAATATCGTGATATCGTGACTCATGACATCTACAGCCAATATCGATTGTTTTAAATCGTGCCATGAGATGTTTGAGCACATATCAGCCTGTGGCTCGTAAAGGTAGTAAAATTTAAATTGTAGATGCCTTCAGTCTACAAGCGCAAAGCGAATAATGTGCCTACCGAACTGCAAACGAATTTCCGTTCCCACGCATACATCGACTGAGAATTATTTTCCGCCATACATGTCTGGACGCGTAGTTCTCAACTTGCTTAAATTCCGTGACACCATTAGAGTGCTGTACTAGTTCTTAACTTTTGACACGTTTCCAGCCTCCCACTCCCTCATACATTTTATAAATCGGTGTACTTGGAAGTCATCGCAGTTCTATACCTTGGCGTCATTCATGCGTGTGCCATGTGTGATTCTGGTTCGTCAAAGTAAATGTGTTAGTGCCATCAAGCGTATACTTTGCTACTACCTCCACGTATATATCCTGGTGTTTTTTAATGTATTTGTGTGTACCTTGTTGCTGCGATGCATGCTATAGCGTCTTGCGTGTGGGAGTGAGGACATTATATGATACATTACAAGAGCTTCATAAAACATATAAAATTCTCGAACTGAAAGATGTTAACAATCTTGAAGTGAGCAAATTCATGTAAAAATGCACTAACTCTCAGGTACTGGCTACATTCAACAATTGTTTTAAACTCTTAACAGGTGTTCATACGTACAATACGAGACAAACTAAAACTCACCAATTTGCTTTTCCGAAAGCACGTTCAAACTCAGGTGCGAAAATATTAAAGTACAGTGCAATCAAACTTGGTTAAAAGTTCATTTAGTAATAAAGAATAAACCGCGTTTGACACTTTTTGCAGGGAAATATAAAGGAAATGTGTTACACGGGTACTGGAAACATTTGTGTTATGCTTTTTTGTTGCTTTGCATTTTATTAATTATTTAACGCTGCTACTATGAAAGTCGAATAATGAGGTTATACTGGTATATCTTACTCCGTTTGGTGTTGTTGTGTTTAGCAAAAATTGGTCGCGTCAAACTCTTGTACAAAGTACTTGGTTTCCCAACAGGTAAAGTAACTATACGTACGTATGCATTTTGCTTCTGGCAGTTTGTTACAGTAGTTTGACTCATCACATCGACTGAGAATTCGTTTCCCAAATGCATGATTGGACGCCTTGTTCTCTGTTGCGGCAGCTAGCCTTCTAATCGCGAGCGGTGGGGGCAGTGGCGTGCAGGGGTCTGGTGACGCCCGGGGCGACTGCTTGATTGGATGCCCCTTTCCAAATTCTAGTATTGAGCAATGGCGTATGGTGTCCTTGTTACTGGATATACGTTGTTTGTGACGTCACCATATGACGCAGGCCCGTAACCAGGAGGGGCGCAGGGGGGGCGAAGCCCCCCGAAAATTTTTTTGCCCCCCTGGAAAAATGTGTTGGACATAATTTGAAACTATTGGACACAGTTGAAAAAATTGGGCCCCTCAGAAAACTCTTCGCCCCACCTGGTCTCCGAAGCTGGTTACAGGCCTGATATGATGTCATATTCACGTTTGCACACCAAGGTTTTGTCGAAGTTTTTTGACACAACATGCATATTGAGGGACGCCGGAGCAGCGGTAGAGCAGGGGAGCAATAAAAAAGCTGAGGGCAATGCAAACTTATAAAAAATAAAAAAACATCGTTACCAATTACATTTGTTTCTGTTCATCAACAATATTGACCTCAATTATAATAACAGAAATTATAGAAAATCATTCTTAATTTTCTGGGTGCCCGAATAGCTGCAATAAATATGTTTCAAGTCGATCTTGATAAACTATGAATTACCTATGATGCTGTTATTAAAAGGCACATCCGCTCCCCTTGCCCTTATTTGAAAGGGCAGTAGGGCAAGGCCCCCGCCATGCTTCTATTCTTCGGCGTTCCAGTGCATATTATTCTGCACGCACTCTCTGTACTCGTTGTATTATGTGTCGCTGCAATGAACATAAATTATCAGCGGTCTCCAAAGACAGACCAGTTCACAACTGCAAAAATATCAGGAAACGCGTTGAAACAGGGGAGTAGAAACAGGGGGACCCTCAGTGCAACGTCAGCGCAGTTAACAACTGCAAGGCGAATAGCAGTCGATCAGAAGGTATGCGGCGGGATGGCGGACACCCAGGGTTGACAGTTTGAAACTTACAAACTACAAAAGAATTGAGAATGCGCATAAAGTATGCAAGAAAATTTTCGTTTTTTATTATGTGGCTGTTATATGTGCAATTACTAAGGGAAGAACAGATATGGGCTTGTGTGAGCCGTTATAATCAATTCGCCTGAACTGCCAATTAATGACCAAGCTCGAAATGATGCACATATTGCAAGCACAGGTGTGCGAATGCATCAGCACACACCCAGGGTTGCCACCTCAAAAAAACAAAACGACAAACTTGAGATGCATCACAAAATCAACTAAACCATGCATGAAATAGGACAGTTTTGAAATTTGGCTCACAAAATCAATTAAGCGTCCATAAGTATCTTTAGGGTTGATGTAATTGGACCCAACCATAAAAACGCCCTGATTTTTTTGAAAAGTCCATTTAAAAACAAGCAGTAAAACCCACCAACAATCCCACTCTTTTCTTTTCCATTGAAAAACGTAGTATGAAGTAAAAAGTAAAATAAGTAGCACACTTGTACAGTTAACTTTAATTTTTTTCATGAAACAAAACGAACAGCAACGAAATTTGAAGGACATGAAAAAGAGAGAATAATAATTTGAAGAGTTTGAGTAAATTCTGCTGGTTATCTTCTTCAGCTCTGTAAAATTTATATATATATTAATCAACTTTTCTGCCTTTTATGCATCCATGCTATTCCTGATGTTGAACCGTACCGAACCATATGTTGAAAAAATACACTGTCTAGATGCTGAACTAGCAGGGTATGTGCATAAACTTGACGTGAAACTGCAGAGGTTGTGTGGGAGTGGCCTTTCTCTGTTTGCTGTGCGCATACTTGCCAAGCCTTACTACTTTGGAGTGAATTGACCAACAACACTTTGAGAAAACAAAGATGGGCCACATTTTTTTATCCTCAAATTTGAATGCCATAATACGTATGACAAGTTATTATTGTGTACTTCTGAAAATGGTTATATTGCATCATGCAGTAAAACAATTCAGAATGGGGTTTTTGTGTTTTTCTTTAAAGAAAAAAGACCTGTTTGTTTTCAAGAAAACCAAAAACTCGGATTTAAAAGAAAACCAAGGTTGGTTGTTTTTTCAAAAAAACGTTTTTTTCAACCCTGATTATCTTTCAATCCTTTTTTTTTGATATTTCCTTGATCGCACCATCTGGAATAAGTCACGTGACTGCAGTAGCAGTTTGATTGGGTGTGCGCCGCACACCCAGAGTATAGGTCCCTGGTGTTGAAGAAGCTGAGAATTACTGGCATTTGAATACGTAAAGATTAGTGTTGACAACAAAACAAGTTTCGAAAAATTAAACCCATGCAGCATGCATTAGTTGCCTTTCAGTGGGAAAAATCCTCTAGTTGCAGCGTTTAATTTTTGAACGTCCACTCTTTGGATGCCCCCCAGCAATGGACGCCCGGGGCCGTCGCCCTGTTCGCCTCNCCCTCTGCACGCCACTGGGTGGGGGAGCTAGCCAGCAGAAATTTGAGAAACGCGTCCTGACAATCTTTCTATTCTATTTGAATAAGAGATATCTTAGGCTTCCTAGTTGAATAAGATTATCTAAATGCTGAAATGCATGGTGTGTAGTATTAATAAGCCATTTGTTTAAACTCCGGTGTCACCATTATGGATGCAACGACACCAATATTGGACTGATCTTGTGAAATTGTGAATTATCTACTTCATGCTTCACAATGCCTGGACAAAGAGGCAAATGCAGCTCATGTGGAACACCCAAAGAAACATTAGTAATTGAATGCAGTTCCTGTGAACAATGGCTCCCATACTGCTGTGCCGGTGTGTCTGCTGGTGATGATGTCGTTGAGTTTGAATCTGTACCCTTTTACTGTAGCCAGTGCTTGTCAACAGACAGGCAACAGTCTTGTAGCTCTCAAGACCCAACCCAATGTTACCATTGTCATAGCCAAACAGGCTCAAGGAAGAAAAAGACAATTCAATGTTCATAGTGTGATCGGCCCTTTCACCTCTCTTGTGTGAAAATTTCAAGACGTCATGCCAACAAACCTCCTGGTTGGTACTGCAACACCTGTGACCCCATTCTCAATCCATCACATCCCCAAAAAACTCAACTATTAGCACCCCCCTGACTGACCCGGCTTCCTTTGGCACTCATATTCAATCCCTAAGATCAGTCAACCACCCTATCCACCGCACCCCCAAGGCAGCACGCCCTTCTTTTGCCTCAGGA
>JGI24021J15306_10003266_pt1 | contig 18202 bp, 12 predicted proteins | sample Ectturendosymbi1_FD_15306 | JGI IMG/M metagenome (IMG submission 15306)
TTTTATTTTTTCAAAAATTTCAACATTTAAACTTTGAAACAGTGAAACTTAAGTCATGTAAATCTCGTTAGAGACAAGGTTGCAAAAATGCATAATTTAGTGAAGTACAGAACTGATTTTGGGAAAATTTCAATGCAAAAAGTCTAAACTTTATAAACTTGGAGGTGAATCATTGATTTTTGCGTCGTTTTGAACATCACCTTGTATTTCTACTATGGAGCCATTAATGCCTTTTATATTTGACCCAGGTTTAGAAAAAATGTTGTATTGCAAAAGATTTAATAAATTTTATTATGCTTTTTGCAGTCGTTCACATTTTGTGACCAATGTTGCAAAACGTTATTTTTTGCAGTGTCTGGGTATGGTTACCGACCAGGAATGACATTTAGCCAGTCACTGAACTTCAACTCTTACTGCTCACGTTATCCTACAGAATGCACTGACTACTTCTCACTTCTTATGGGAAACAATTCGTATTATGGGAACCACATTTTTGCGACGGTGAGGTGTTCTTTTATTAATGTAAAATTGTGTTGTTGCAGTGCTGTAGCTTAGTGTGTAGCTCTCACTTGCACATGGAACCACCTCGCCCAAGGCATTTAAACGAGATTATTTTGCAGATCCTTCTATTTTTGATGGTAATATCGTATTTGGTGTCCTTATATTTTGCCTACCGAACTTGGCGAGTTTTCAAGCGAGACATGTACAAAGAGAGAGACCCCAACGCTCCATTGCCACCCCCATCAGCTTGGGAGAGGTTTCGTTTCCGTCTATCCGAAATGAAAATGCCTACGTTTACTGGCATTCGGGACAGGTACTACAAGCCGGGTAGCAATTTATCCTTGCAGTAACTTATGTTGCTTCCATTGCAAGACGTTACAAGTCTTCGCTCACTTGAATGAAATAGGATGTTTGAAGGCTGCGGCAGTTGAAAATTATGTTGAACAAAACGGCGCTGCGGAATAGTTCATTTTTTTCGTACGAGTTCGGCAAACGAAATTTAGTCGGAATAGGCGCGTTAAACTCAAACGTTGTGCCCAACCATTGTCAGGTGTTAGTGCAGTGCCAGTAGAACTTATGTGTTGGAATCAAGGGATCGCTACGTGCGTTAGTTCGCTCGTTGCCTGGCCTTGAAACGATTTGGCGAAGGCCTGTAATAGTCTGTGACTGTGCAACCAGCGTTGAATCCTTTTTTTGCGACATAAAACCACGGTCTGGTGTCATTTTTGGTCAACCACGAATATAAAACTCGGCTGTGCTGGGCATGCACATTCCAAAGCATATGCAACCACTTAGTTAACGCTGGAAACAGCAGTGACGGAGGCGTGGCCAAGAAAGTTGACCTGCCAAAGGTGTCCAGCTGGCAACAGTCTAACGTTGTTTTGCACCATCCGATGCGATGTTGCGCTCATCATCATTACTCAAGGTGAACTGATTGAGCGCTTGATTGCACAGAGTTGGAAGAGCAACAAACCGTGGCGATGGTTCCGCAAACGCCGTCCCGGCCAATGACGTAGATGTGGAGATGGGTTCATTTTCGAGAAAAGATACTATTCCCTATGAGAAAGATGCGGATGACAGGCTGCTCAAGCCGCCACCGTACTCAGAAAGGTAATGCGCTTACAAGTTTTTCTTCAGCATGCTCTGTGTCACCTTGTTCATTATGAGTTGTACTGTACGATGCTGTCATTGTAAAGACAAGGCACCGCCGCATATTGTCTGTCGCGCGTGGCACGTTACCCCCAAGCTTCCAAAGTAATTGTGCTAGTTTCTGCATCTGACGAGCAGAAGAAAGCTCTTCGACTTTCAGCTGCAACGTTACGGTCGTTGCACGTGATGGTCTGGTTTCGAGCTTGGATTGAAACGTCATGATCTTGAGCTGTCGTACGTCACGGCGTAATAGGCGTTTATTGGTTTTTCGCAACGGCAGACCTTCGCGTTATGCTTCAAAAGTTCCACAAAATAAACATGAAAACAGATTGTTGTTTCCTTCTTCCCAATCCACTAAGAGATCTGCAGTCGGTACCGTACACATAGGGCTGCTTTAAACTTGACTGTAGACGAAGTAGTTTAGTTNCTTGTTCAAAAGTTATGTGGAATGAAGTTANTGAAATCGCTNTGGTGAAACCAGTCAATCACTGCCGGTAACTTGTGAAANCCAAGTCACAGTGTTTAAACCAAGGGTGTGCCGTGATCAAACTAAAAAAATGCTCATTTGCTATGGTGCAGATGTTAATGGAAAATAACGAGAAAATGGTTTGACGTTGCGGTACATCAGACCGTTAACGTTACCTCAGCAATAAGTACAATCGAAGTCCAGTACATGCGTCTTTCAGCGGTTGATCGTTTCACTTGACCTCAGTCTTTTTTCCGTTCAGTCAAAGTCAGTATCTGCTGAAACGTAGACGACAGGAAAGATCTGCGCAAACACCCAACACTACTGGCGGGTTGTATGCATGAAGTTAATGCATAACGTCTATTGCGCAGGAATCGTTTTGACTGCCGTTAAGCTGCTGTGCCATGACGGGACGTAGCATGCCAGAACTTTTTGGCGCATATTCTCAGGAAAACGCGCATTGCGATGTGGCGTTGCGTAACGGTGTCGCAAGTATAGGTTTGTCATCGGGCTTGCCTTGTGTGCTTACCCACTGCGCCTACGAATTCCCTCCGCCGCGTGCCGACAGCATTTTCACGGTTGATTGATTTGCAAAAGCAAGCTGACGTTGACAATGGACGCCACGGAGATAGCCCTCGCTACCCTTTTCTTGTTGGTCGTTATAGGCAACAGTCAGCGCCATAGATTTCTTTCGGGCAAAAAGTGGATCAAGAGCTGAACAATGTGAATTATTTGATGGATGTTGCTAGAACTGGCAGTGTGCTCCTTATAATGCTGCCTTCTGAATATCGACATGTAATACAGATTCCAACTAAATTCGGTTAAAAGTCACAACCTGTCGAGAAACTGCGCAAGTCAACAGCTCCGGAAAACTTGGTTAAGTTGCAAATTTCTTGACTGTTGCGTCGGGTTTTGCCGTGAAAACCTCAGCTACTTTTTTGTCGCGAAGTGTTCGTTTCGTGTTTCGTTTTTGCTGCTTCCTCAGCTGTATTTTAGCGCTGCCTTTGGTATTACAATTTCACGTTTGTATTTTGACCTATTGAAAGAAGAAATACAAGCGTGCCCAATTCGTAATAGACCCTGTCGCAGGGGCTTTCCTGTGCTTTTCCGCGATAATGAAAATCACGTGATGCAGCAGTTGTCGTCAGGTGTCTGTCACTGGCTCTCGTGTTATTCGCTGGGACATGAGCGGGACTATAGTCGCTGGCTAGTATGTTGTGTTTTCAGCTCCTTTTTTTGAGCGTTTGGGTTTCATGACTGTCGACGGGCTGAACAAGGCTTTGCCACTCAGCCGTAACGCCCCTTTTTGCTGTCTTGTCATAAGATGTTGAAACACTGACGTAACAAGTACTTACCTGCTTTTATTGCGTCGTTATCGCGTGCTGGCATCGCTGCGATTCAGTTCTTACAGGATGACCGCTAAGTTCACGCAAGGAGTTGTTAAAGGACACACGTAGCGGATAGCTCTCTCTATTAGAGCTTGGCAGTGTTCATCGGCGAAAAAACATTTTTTTCCAAAATATGATTCAAGGGAAAAGTTTTCTCAGAACGTCGAACGAGGTCGCTATTTTAGTGCAAAGTGTGGCATTTCCTGAAACTTTTTTTCAAATTAACTTTTCACTGCAGTTAGTCGGTGATTTTATGAACTTAAGGGCAGGCTTTTTGTAGTCATTTACCATAGTGTTAAGTTTTTCTGCCACGGCATTCCACTAACTCTACTGAAAATACGTAGATCAAGTTCAAGTATCTCTGCTCAGTCGTACACTGTTTCCTTTTCCTTGTCGGCCTAAGAAAGCCACTTTCATTGTCAATTTGTACTTGGCTTGGACAGGCTAGCAAAGTATCTCCTCAACTATACCACAGAATTCTTTGCAACTGCTGAAAGCCCTTAGGTTTTGAGGAATTTGTCGCTAGCAATGTGGAAATCAATTAGAAAGCTTTCGCCAACGACCAACACTGCAACAAAGATTTCGTAAATTTGATAAACGTCACAGACGTATGTCATGTTTCTAAAGTTTATTTTCTTAAGCTTGCGGTCACCTTTCGCATTCGGTTACCTTCTCTTGCCTAATGCTTTTTGTGTTTCCCGATTATTGAGATAATAGTGCTACTGCTTTTAGCACTCGCTAAATGATCACGCTCTTAGGTGTTTCTTTGTGGCTGCCCGTAGTGCATTTGAGAAGCACCTATATTTGGTGCTGCTATGTAAAGTCCTTTCCCTCTGATGCAGCGCAGTTTCGAGTTTGCTGTAACTCTATAACACGCAACATCAAGGACAGAAACACGGGTCTTTGCGGGAGTGCTCACGCACACAAACAAAACTATTGCTTTCTTCGCTCGCACCGTGTGCATGACGATGAAATTCGCTTGGTGCGTTCAGCTTCCACGCGCACCAACCCGCATTTGTATGCTTTACATCCAGTACAGCGCACAGCGTCAGTCACAAGTCGGCACGATCGCACCGCAGCTCAGACAAGGACAGGCGGTCGCGGTCGTCGTCCGAACCACGCAAGCACCGCGACGTTGAAAGCGAACGTGGACGCGATCGCGACAGCAGCTATCGTGGATCTGCGAAAGACGAAAAGCGCAGCGAAAGATCTCACGGGAGCGGAAAAAGGTGACTGCTGTGTTTGCCTGCAGGCGCGTGTCCCCTTTCCTTTCGTTCAGACTTTGTGTCATGTGAGGATTTGACGATTTGCAGTGGTCCAGCTCGACTAAACTACAAACGGATGGACAATCGTGCCATCGCTGTTATCTTGCATGTTTAAAATTTCCTAAAGAGGAATTATGGCGTTTTCTCTGAACATTTTTTTGTGGACAGATCTCGAAGATCGGGCTCCGAGTCGCGTTCGAGCAACAAAGACGATCGCAGACGATCAGACAAACGTCACGACAATGCAGCAGAACCCAGGGTGAGTTAATTCAGTGACTCCTGTTAGATTGACCTTTTAGCGGGAATCTGAACTTCATCTTATAACGCTATTTGAAGCGGAGTTTCACGGCAAATTTCACTTCACCCATTCGTCACTGCTGTCAGCAGGACACTCGGTATCGCATCTAATTTATTGTTCGGTAGCATTGAAATGTATGTTAGGATTTCGGATGGGACGCGTGCACTCATTCGCTTATCTTTTGTTCCACTAAGTTCCGTGCGATAAATCCCTTCACTAGCGAGACAGGACACTCTCCAGTCTGGTTGCTGGGATGGGAGACGACAGTGTGCGTTAATTTACCTGGTGAATGTTGGTTTTGACTTAAGTACCTAACGAACGCTCATCCACGCTTCTGTTTTCCTTGCTATGTCTCAGGAACAACGGTGTAATTTTTGGGGTTGTGACACCCTATACATACTGTAGGTAAGTTAGAAATCCACCCTGGTGTAGACCAGGGATTCCCAACCTGGGGTACGTGTACCCCTAGGAATACATTTAGTTATCTGAAGGGGTACATTTAAGGTTAGCAACAAAAGCGAAAAATATATTGGTATATTATTTATTTCCAAATATTCATACGTATGTCATTGAATATTATTTTCAAATAGCATCATGTGCTTATTGTTAAATATATTAACTTTGAGACAAAACAAAGCGGAATCTACCTTTATAGTTACAAAAATCTAAAAAGTTCTAATAAGAATTCAATGCATTTTTGTTATTTTACTAAGCCGCTTTGTCGTAAGAAATTCAAGGGGTACATGCTCATCTGTCGAAATCCTGGAGGGGTACATGTTGAGAGAAATGTTGGGAACCCCTGGTGTAGACGTTCTCCCACTATCTGTACGTCCGAGGTCACCCATGCAGGCTTCTGTCCATTTTGTCCACGAACAAATATCGGACTGTATGGCTTCTAAAATGCCGAGCACTGTGGTGCAAACAGGGTTCAGTGCGTCGTATCCTCCGCTTGAAGTTCACCGATCCGCCATTTATTGCCTCTGTAAGGCAGCATACGAAGCAAGGCCCGTTTCAGATAGCGAGTGCAACGTTTAAAGCGGACATTTGGTGACCGCCTTAATGTTTTGTCAACAACAGATGGAAAGACCAAAACACGGAACCAACGGTGCCGCTGCGGTATCGACCGCTCCCGTTGCGTCATTCGTTATCTGAGCATACCATTCCTGTGCGGCACTGGATGATGCAGCTGCTGATTCGGCCAATGTGTGTTTTGATATGGATTGTACAGCTGACGGCCTTTTCATATGAACATGTGTGTTGTTTGCGTGCGGAATCAATGTTTCTGTAACGCCGTTTTTACTTGCACTGATTTTTTGATAATTCTGTTTTACTTGCACCCACCACATCACACTGCTAACATCCTCTGTTTTTACCGATTGTGAACAGTTTTTACTGTAGTGACGTCACTCATTGTGATGCGATCTTTTATAAGAAAGCTTTACTCGTTTGTTTTTGAAAATCGTTTGTTCTGCACAATCCAACGTCGGGAACGAATCTTCTGTTGTGCTTGAAAAGCCGATTTATTGCCTGCTCTCCAATTTATTTTGCTTAAAGTCAGGCCCGTAGCCAGGTTTCAAGTTTTGGAGGGCAAAATACGTTTTTAGGGGGACAAGATTTTTGTTTTGTGTTTAAAACAATTTTTTTCTGGGCACAACAGAATTTGGGGGGTCACTGCCCCCGTGGCTACGGGTCTGCTTAAAGTGCCCAGTATAATCGTGTTAGGTTTGAAAGACTGACGCCAACTTCACTATGAGCAAGAATGAACATATTGCCACGTTTGAACTTTTCANATGATTTTGNTGTTTACAATATTGATTGCCAANCAATTGCAGCGTGNTGTAGTGCTTTTCTTCCATTGCAAATCTTATGTAAGATAGTAATTAAAAAACGCCTTCATATATTACACAACCTTCTTACATTATTGCAGGGAATCAGACACAATTAAGAGTGCTTTGACTGTTGAAGCGTGCAAAATTTTTCGTCATTTATATATTTGCTGTACATCCGTTCTTAATGGTGCTAGTGCTTGTGTTCACGATTGTGCTTTAATGGCTTGTTTCGTTTGTTGCTGATATGCGTCGAGGGTGGCAACGCCAGGCCCAAGTTTTTCGTACGTACAAGCGTAAACGTTGTGAGCTGCAGCGTCTCGTTCGTGTTTGTCTGCCATTTAACCAACTACGAGCATACAATTTGTTGGTTTTTCCTCCACAACAATAGCCATAAGTTGTCGGATCACAACGGCTGCACTTCGACCTGAAGGTTTTTGAAGGATTGATGGCGCGTTCTCGAATTCTGCCTCTGCTTCTCTCACTGTCTTTCGTGCAAAACCACTCGCATTGCGCTTCTGCAAAACTAAAATCAGTCCAGGACCCAGCGACATATGCCTGACCAGGTTTGTTTGCTCTGCACGTTTCTCTTGATCATCGTCGAACTACATCATGGTGCCCGACGAACTTTTTCATATGTTTCATTTGTCAAGAATCGCGTTTTTTCTGTAAAACTGAGCCAAGTTTATTGCGTTGTTTCGTCTTTTAGTGTTGCTTAGTGCTTGGCATCAAGGCTTGCCACCTGATCAGCATCTGGTGGTTGAGGTTTTCGGAAGTCTGGTTTGTGCCGGGGGTCTTAAAACATGTATTATACTTAGGGTATTCTCAAAGAACGCTTGCATTTTACGGTACAAAATTGAGTTGAAGGTTCGTGTTTCTGAACCGGCTTTTATGATACAGTGTTGGATTGCCGTCTAGCCGTGTTATTTTCTTTGTATTTCGCTCTAAGACAGTGGTTCTTAACCTGGTTTTCATTGAGTCCAGGGGTCTGTGTGATAAGTTCCGGAGGTTCGGCGTAGGTCACGTACATCGTTCATTTTATGCGTTCATAAAATATATATATGTTATGGAGAATCATATTTTAATTTTCAATTACGCAAGGGTTCGATGAGTGCACAGATGAAACTTGCGGGTTCATTATATCCAGTCCAACCAGGTTAAGAACCACTGCTCTAAGATGTTATCTCAATATCAGTCACCTCACGGTCAAGATGTCGTAAGAGATGACGACGACACTTCGTTACGCTTGATTAATCACATTAAGGTTTAGATGCTGGTTCTGAAGAAAAAATCAGTTTCAAGAAACCTGCGCTGAAGGCCGATGTGACAATGCAGCCAATTTGAATAAAGCACGTAATGAAGCAAAAACTGGCTGGGAAATGATTGCCGCCAACACGTTAAGCGATTTAACACATTGTGTAACGTTCGAAAAGATCCTTAAAACAACGGTGCTTATTTTGGCGTCCGTTTATATGCAACAATTTTAACAACACTGTTGCCTTTGTTTTAATGATCCGGTGCTGCACGTTAATGGAAAGATATAGTGCTATATCCTTTCGCTGTTGGGTCTCCTTTTTATTCCGTACGGCCAGTGCGCTTTTCCTATACGCCGTCACGTCGTCGTCGTTAAACGATTAATCGGAAAGATCTGGAAATTATGGGAAATAATGACTTGAGACAAAAAAAGGAATTTAGTAAATTTTCATGAGGCCGTTCGAAGCTGGTTAATCGTTTAACGACGATGGCGTGTAGGAAATGTCCAATTTTTCATATTCTCCCATTCCACCACCCTGCTGATAGAAATGGTTAAATCTGCAAGAAAGGAAGACTGGGAATAAATTGAGATACGCTGGAAAGACACTTGTTAGATATAATTTTCACGTTTAGCTAACTTAAGCCAGTTTGATGAATGCCCTCGCACATCACCTATCAAAGAAAGTATGATGAAGATTAATTATTGCGGACGTTTCGATGAGGTACAGATACTGTTCTTTTCTGTTAAAAAATTGTATTGATGATCCAACTCAGTTTTTTTGCAAGGGTTGCCATCGCGCCGCAGAGAACATCGGGGGGGACGGGTATTCAGACACAAGGACTGAAACCTTTGTTTGCCATTACTTTTAAGTGATGTTTGTACGTGGCATTTTGTTACTGTTTAAAACTTATTGTGTCTTTTCCTGACGTTTCTACGCTCAACCATTATTGCGTTTTGAATTTTTTAGTTTGCTTTTTTAGCGTTTTCAATTCTTTTTTTTTGGTTTCTGTAGTTGATTGACAGTTTGTCTAATAATATGTAACCTTTCAAGCGTTTAAAGGAGCACAAAAAGGATGCCTTACGGTTTTCGACAAGTCATTTTTTGCAAATCTTGGAACGCCACATTTTTAGCCATTGAGGCGAACCCGCGCATAAGCCTGTCTTGCTGCCCTATGTACATAACCGCACCACGTTGTGTTTCAAGTTGGCCGCTGTTTGAAAGTACGGAAAGAAAAATGAGAACGTACTTTAGATCATCCAGTGTGCTTTCATTGGTAACATCACGCAGGAGTCGTAGTTATTCGGTCACAGGCGAAGTGTTACAACGCTGATAACGTCCCTCATAGATTGGATGGTTTTATGGTCTCTTACTGTGGCCTCCAACCATGGAAACCGACAGTGGAGTGAGTGACCATACGCTCACCTTAATTTTATTTGTTGTCCCCTCGGATTATCATTTCAATATGATGAAGCTGGAGTCATAGCTATAGCAAATGTGAAGGCCGTGCAAACAAATAAAGCGAAAGTGGGTAGAAATTGGACAATACTTAATTTTGGAAAGGTTACAATTTGTGATGACCTGCTTTCGGTCATTCACAGGGAAGTCTTGGGCAGTCGCTGCAAACAAGTCAAGCACATTCTGTTACTTAAACTATTTTGTCCCTAGCGGGTTTGATTGCAATTATGCTCCAGGTTTGCTGTAAGCTTTCGAGGAATCAGCCTACAAGGTTCTGCTTTCATCTTATTACGATGAATTAAACAAGCACCTATCTGTATTCAAGTAACTCGCAAAGGTGACAAGCAAGCGAACCAATGAGCAAATTTTAGTCGTAAAAATTGCAGATTGAGGATACGTAGTGTTACGTGCAATAATTTCCTACCTACCAAAGTTTTGCCGATAGGTTTGTCACTTTTGTGGAGACTATAGTTGTTTGGGTTTGTTTACAGTTAGGAAATCTCACACCCTTATGTTTGGGCTCCTGCAACGACTTGGTGGGATCAGGGTCTGTCTTCGACCGAAACTCCCTTCACGACATTAAAAAGTTTTTGAAAAATCTCTTAACTGCGTGAAACCAGTGCAGATTTCTTCGACGGACAGTTAAGATCAAATGCTCAAAATGAAGTTTTTCATTGAAATTTAATTGTAAGTGGTTTCGCTTTTGTTGTGAACGATCACATTTGTTTGAACAAGCAAACATGTTTTGGTTTTCAACTTATGGCCAAAAGTCGATAATTATCCCCTAATTNGTCATTAGCGGNTTAACTAATTAATTTACGTTTTTTTGGCCATAANTTCCCAACCACAATGCTAGAAGGCCAATCAAGGGCTCTATATATGTGGATTTTCGCCTGGTATATTTAAAAGAAAAAACAAAGNAATTACCCCTTAAACTTTTTTCTCAGGCCCCGATAACTTCATCCGAAAATCTCTTAACCCCCCANTCACTCCTGACATTATCCCAAATGTTCAAACCCGAAAGCTCCCGGATTTTTTGAAAGCGGACCGAGGAGACTTTCTGCATCTGTGGAGGGTTTTAACAGCTCTCTAGCTCTATCGGTTGGAAAGTTATGACTGAACAAAGCCAATGTGGTGGCTTTGCCGTCCTTAAAAGGTAGTTATTTCNTGCTATTTTCATTGTTTGAAAAAAACACTGCGATTTTTACTAAAACTGATTGATAGTTTGCAAATTACTTTTTCAAATTGATATCATTTGTAGTACCCGTCTCGTTACGCTTTTGAGATGTTTTGGGCTTTGGAAATGGGGAACAATCCTTCATATACTTCTCGTTTCGCGGCTGTTGCCTTCGCTGTTCCGTCGCCACGGTNGGGTTTTGGTGGGCTTAGCCGCCCCAAAACAAAGCTCCAAGCCTCCCCAAATCGAAATATGAAACACTGTAAATCAGTGGAGTTTTTGTCAAATTTTGGAATGTCAAACCCCCTATTGAAGACTTTATGGCGAAAGTTCTGTGTCTTCGTGGTTGGTGGTTATTCGCAGTTAACATAACATGGTGTGTGTCAGAAGTGAGAGTCAAACCTACAGTACACCTCCATTCGGAGACCAGAACTTGAGTCATACCCCACTCAATGCAACTTGATATTCTGGAAAAATGCATCATTAAGCCATTTAGGTATAGTCAAATGTCGATCCCGGGCCAGGGTATCTATTGGTGGCCTCGTCTTACACTAGACTAGACGTGGATTTAATTGTAAAAACTGCTCTCTTTGCGCAGAACAAATGGTCAATATAGGTGAGAGCCTCTTTTGCCCACGACGCGGTCTTTCCGTCCGTGGTAAATGGCCGGTTCCGATTTGCTTGAGCTGAACGGCAAGCCGTATTTGCCAACTGGTTGTGGTTGACTATTTCTCGTGCTGGATCGAAGTCAGTCACGCCACTGCGCTGTACGACTGCAGCAACCTTAAAATCAATCCGGTCAACTCTATTTTCTCCCGTTTTGGATCACCAGAGCTTTTCATTTCTGATTATGGTTCCCAACACAAGTCTTCGGAATTTGTGCGTTTCATGAATGAGTTTTCGATCACCCACGTGACTTCCAGCCCATGATTTCCTTAGAGCAATGGAGAATCTGAGCGTGCAGTACAAGCTGTAAAGGTCATGCTTAGTGTTGCCCTTTTGCTTTTTTAAGGCCAAATTTGTAATCTTTCGCCTTCTTCAACTCTTGAATTTTTTTCATTTTTGAAAAAAGACCAAGGCAGATTTAAAGATAATTTTGACAGATTGAAGGACACTGGCAGAGTGGCAGATATCTGGACACCGTTTCTGGAAACAGAATGATAAATATTTATNGGAAACTCTGCGCCAGAATTTTTTAATTTTGCTGTTTCACGCTTTCAGTTTTGCTGTTTCAGGTTACTCCTTNGTAACACCAAAAATTTTTGAGACCTTTATTAATTGAGTTAGCTTTTGCTATATATGTACATATTGTCTTTTAAAAGTGCTGTGCAACCTGTATGGGTGTTTGAGTGTCATTGTGGATTTATCTTGCATTTGGCTTTTCGGTGCTTTCTGGATTTTTTACGGTTAATGTGGCCTTTTTTACTCATGACAATCTGGCAACCCTGGCCATGCTAAATAAAAGAACAGATTCCTATCTCCTTTGTTAGCTTACCGCTCTGCCCCGTTTTGAAATGGTCTTAGTCCAACCGAACTCATGCTTGGTAGGAAGCTGAGAACTTCTCTGCTGGTGATCCCACCAGAACTTGTGCCAAAATGGCCAGATTTTTGAATTTGTGAAAAAGGGTGATGAAGTCGATCAGATGAGACAAATTGATCAATACAATCATGGAGCACAAGCGCTGCCCGAGTTGACCAAAGGAACTGCAGTAACGACTAAGGCCTTTATTCGAGTAGCCGTGGGGTGGTGACGAATCATGCTGACACGGCCACGTCTACGTTACTGAAATGCCCCAAGGAGTTTTGAGAAGAAATCGTCGAATGCTTGTCGTCGTACCTGAAGATGACAACGCCACTCATAACAACGATCCTGTAGACCAGGGGTGGCCAACTTGTCTTCGACTGGAATCGACTAGAAAATTTCTTGATAACTCGCGATCGACCCGGTCGGTAATAAAGTGGAAAATGGCATAAAAAATGTAATAAAAATGAATATTGATTGAAAATGTTCTTTTTAGGTATCATGTCAATTCAATGTAAAATCAGGCGTGATCGACCAGCTGAGACTCAGCGATCGACCGGTCGATCGCGATTGACCTGTTGGCCACCCCTGGTCTATATTATGACACACATAAGCTCATCACTAAAAGACTGATCTGGAAACTATAGAAAGTGTGATTTGATACATCTTATAGTCGTACGTAGCCGCAGTATTTAGCAAGGAAAAAAACTCCCAAAAGTTTCTCTTGATCTCTTATTTCACCACTTTTTCTAAACGTTTTCCACTATTTTGATGAGAAATAGGTGAATGACCAAAATTCATCTTCACCCTTTTGCACTTATGTTCTTCTGAAGACTGAGCCACTTTTATACGCAAATAAAAACCACAACTGGCATCAAACGTAAAATTCTTCATTGGAAACTGGCCCAATGTAGTTTTTGCCCGATTGTCCAGTTTTTTTGCGACAGGGCCATCGCCGTTGCTGCCACGCACTTTGTATTGCTGTGACTAAACTAATCAAATACATCATGTACCCAGTAATTACTAAGTAGCAAGCAAATATCTAGTAATAAGCATCAAACAAATATCAACCAAGTACTAATCTTCTGGTTGATACAAAGCTAACGCTAACTTTAGAAAACACGACAATTAAGGTGTGATCACAATCAAGCGATCATTTTCTTACAGATTTCCAAAAATCTTAGAAAACTACACAAAAAGTAACAAACAACGGATCGGTGCAGCAAGATTCGCAGCGCCGTGATTCTTCTTTGTCTCAAAATTTCGACGTTTGCTTTTCATGCCTGAGGTGCATTACTGCATAAGGAGAGTTGGAAAAAGCTGCAAAACTGGCCTGAATCTCTAGCCCTTTAGATACTCGTGGCATTGTGTTGGTAGGCAGAGACAGAAGATGAACAACCTTCACCTCGCCATAGAGGTTGCTGAGTTCGGAAAACGTTAAGAATAGCTACTCACTGCATGTGTGAATCTGCATTAGTCCTACAAACTCCTTGGGTGATTTTTTACCAGTTATTTGTGGTAAGCAAATTGTGCAGAAATTATATGCAAACTTGTTTTGAAATCTACTTCACAAAATTGCGTTATAGGCCATAAGATTGTTTTTTTACGCACACTCGCGGTCTGCCTTAGAACCGCATCAACCTTAGAATAAACATAAGCATTGTAATGTCTTCTGGAGACATCATTGCGTGCATTTTGTACCATGACAGGGTAGCAAATCTGCATCAACTGCAAAACCGTTGGACTCAACCGCTGATATAGTGCCAGAAAAAAAGTTGGAAAACGCTCCACCAAAAGGATTGCATGCCTTGCCGCAGCCAAAAAAGGGAAGATTTTATGTTCAACGTTTCACAAAAGCGACCACATAAATACTAATTTTTGACGCAATATCAAAAAGCAAAGAAAGGTCGTCCCCCTGCGTTTGCTCCAACAACACCACTCTGCTTTACACTTGTAACATCATTTTGAAAATTCGTGTTCTCCTCCCAAAAGCCTTGCTGTGCCCATGGGCGCAATTTTGTTGTAAAATGTGGTGGGGACAGGTTGGCGTGAAACCAACATATTACGAAACCTAGAGAAAATGTGGAGTGACATGGCATATTATATCTCCACTGTCTGAAAAACTGGGGCACGCATCCCCCGTGTCCCCCACCTAATTGCGCCCATGGCTGTGCCCAGTTCTGGGCATGGTTGCGGAGTCCGTGTCGGAGTCTCAAGGAATCGGAAGTTTTTGGGTGGATCCAGAGTCAAATTCCTAAGAAAACTGGGAGTCGGATTTTTTTATCCGACTCCGGAAGTCCAATTGAATCATTTTTTACATTGCAATCCTGAGTTAGGAATCCCAACTCGTGCCTGTTGAAATGGTACAAATTCTTTTGAAACTTTTGTTTAAACAGAGAATTCTTGCTGTGTACCACGATTTCCATTGATTGCTAGTTGCTACATATTTGTTGACCGCCAAACGTCATTCACGTTATGTTAAGAAGTCGGAGGTGGGAATTGGAGTCGGTGTCGGAGTCGGAAATTTTGGAAAGGTCGGAGTTGCAGTCTAACATTTTACCTCCGACTCCGCAACCCTAGTTGCAATTGAAACAGCACATCAATTGCTTGATAGAGACAAATTCGTCTGCGCCAAGCAGATGTTACGNTTTAAAGGTTTCAGCAAGTTATTGTAAAAAGTTTATTAGTACGTNAACGTAACAAGCCACCTCGAGAATAATTTCTCGCCAGAATGCGTTGGTACTTAGTGTCACTACGTTTTTGTTCACAGACCATCAAAGATAAGAATGCAGCGGTTTTCATCTTTGAAAACACAGGACAAGCAAAATCGGTTTGGCGGGCAGCAGTGGATATGCACATACGCTACAGGTTGGAAGTTAGTGAAGCACTCAAACCAGGTTTTGATTTCAAAATGACTCGCCCAATGGCAAAGCTTGGAAAAAAGCAAGTCAAAATAAAAGTTGTTTCTAATGATCGAAATGTGCGGCGCCCTCAACTGGCAGCTATAGCTGAGGCTTCACCAATCGGTACACCACGCAGACGCAGCTTGTTGCAAAACTCAAAAGATAAGAGTGAAGAATCTGTAACTAAGCCAAAAGAAGTAGCTATCGCTACTCGTCATGAAACAGTATCAACCAAGTCTGAACCGACCTTAAAAAAACACACTGAGCCGAAAGTGCCAGTGTCTCCTGCAAGATCACAAAGCAGCAAGAAAGGAATGATATCAGTCAACCCAGTGCCGAAGCCATCACCGAATCTGGAAAAATTAGACCCTGTATCGGATCCTGCAAATGTCACGATAGTTAAGGAAAATGAAAATGCAAGCACTTTGCGCTACGACGACAAAGTGGCGTCTGCAATTCCGGCCCACGTACGTTCTTCTATCATCTCATCAAAAGCATCGTCAACAGACGGTTCATCTGTCGTCACAGATGACACCGATGTCTTGTGCAGCTCTTCAGTCGTAGAGAAAGCGTTTTCTTACACCGAAAAAGACGGAACTAACTCCATCAACGCTTGGCTGGAACTGTGTACACCTCGAGAAGAGCAAAGTCGAGGACGACCCGCGATAAGAAGTGCTCCAGGAAGTAAAAGGGCCAAGTCACGTGATAGGTGAGTAAAAGCCGGAACGATGCTGGCTTTTGGTTAAGATGTGGTTATGACCACCGCGTCACTGGTGTTCAAACAGGCAAAATTTGCTGTTACTTAACTTAATTGCATGCAATGCCATCTTCGAAACAAGACTTGCTTGTTTGTATCTGGTCTGTGAAAATCTCCTTTGTTGTTAAACCATTTTAGCACCAATTTGCGCAGTTGGCCCACACCAGTAAAAGCAATTAATTGTTAATGAACGTCAACATCTAAAGCAACTTTTTCTGAAGTCTTCATCACATGAGGCTGCAAAACTGCACCTTCCAGCCAGTAACGTATTCAGAACCGTCGCCAGAAAGTCTTTAATAGGTGAGCTTTACGTTTGTGCAGGGGTCTTGACATTTTAAAATTTGACAAAAACTCCACTGATTTATAGTGTTTCGTAGTTTAATTTTGGAGGGCTTGGAGCTTTGTTTGGATGGCTAAGCCCACCAAAGCCCCCCAGTGACAACGGGACTGAGCTTATTCATGGCCAACAATGTCAGCACCTTAGTCCTCGACAACCTCTGCTTCCCTTTAATTAAGTGGCACTTTTTTCACAAATGCGCTCCTTTCTTGGCTGTTCACGGCCGTCACACAGCAAGCCGTAAATGTTAAGCCAAACTGGATCCCATTTGCCGATTGCGCCTCCAAACGCCAAGTCTGAAGCTGACGTTTTTGCCAAAAGCATTTTTTCTCAATGGAACGATCGCAGCTTTGGTGAGTCTGCTGTGCTTATTTGAAATAAGTTGGTGGATTTTTCAGCAGGGTTTCCTTGACACTATCACACAAAAGTATACTTTTACCACACCTTTATAACTGCTGATAGCATTTGCTGATCCAATGTCGAAAGTAAGTTAACCATATATAGATAAACAGTTGTACGGCATTTTTGTATGAAATGCTGCTTTTAGGTGTTTCACGTAAAATGTACAGAACCATGAAGGAATGCAAATCGTCATTTATGCAGAGCTAGCAACAACACCATCCTGCAAATATAAATTTGTTCTTGTTTTCCGTGCTCAAAATGGCATCTATGAAAAACGTTTGAAACTTTTACGCCAAAAAGATGGCAACCAAAGGTCTGAAGAGAAAGAACACATCCCCAAAATTGCAAAAGGTCCGAGCTTTAGTTTTTAGCTTTTTTAGCAAAAGCTACAGTTAAATTTTAGGGTTTTGCTCCCGAAAATGCTTTTGCCACCCTTGTTGTTCTACTGTTTGTTGCTTGGCAGTCGATGCTCCTGAACGAATATTTTGTTTTCATAGGATTTTTATTTCCGTTTCAGATTTTTTAAAACCTAATTTTTGTCTTTCTTGCTTGTTCACTATGTCAGCTTCTTAAGGGTTGAGCAAGAATATCTCTAAAGCAACATGCAGTTATACGTGATGGATAGCTCCTCCTTGCTGACAAAACAAACTTGCCCTGTGTTCCCGCGTTGCTGAGCTTTACTTCACACCACGCGATGTGACTTTGTTTGAAGAACTGACGAGGGTTTGGATTATTTGTGCATTGTAACGTGTTTGGATTCTATTTCTGGCATTGTTGTTTTGTATGGAAAATGTTCAGAAAAAATGATGAAAAACTAAGCTTGCTTAAAGTTCTCAGCCGGCTGTCATTTTTTTTAGATCTATTGCAGAAGAGGGACTGCTTGACATTGATGATTACAAACCGTTAATACCGTCAAAGCACCCTGTGGTGATTCGAGCAAAAGACTTGCGCGACTTGAGCCCACCGCTAACTGTTCACTACGAAGACGAACCCTATCGACGAATGCCAACACGTTACAAAAGTGCTGACAATATATTGAGAAAGAACTGGTACTCACCACCCAGAAGCGAGGTGAGAATTAAAGCTTGATGATAAGCCATTACACCTGTGAAAACGATTGCCTGAGTCGTTGGACTTTTGGCAATTACGAAAGTTGTCGTCAAGTGCACAAATGTTTCTTAAATTATCCCTATGGGGCACCGTTGGGGCGTTGTTCGTAACACAATGTGTGCTACAATTGATGAGAAGGCTGAGCCTGTTTGTTGTTAGAAAGCACAGATATTCGAGGCTCAATACGTGATAATGCACAGATCAAGTCATCTTCTACATTCGAGCCTGCATCCATTTTCTGTCTCAAAATGCCTTCAGTATCTGTAGGCCATATCGTGCAGTGTGCTAGAGTCCTTCGCGGGTTGGAGGAAGGCCTACCCGCATTTGCGGGGCGGTTGCGAGAACCCACAGAACTATGCATGCGGGTGTGGGGCGGGAGCGAATTAAACT
>JGI24021J15306_10003268_pt1 | contig 18194 bp, 9 predicted proteins | sample Ectturendosymbi1_FD_15306 | JGI IMG/M metagenome (IMG submission 15306)
GCGGCGGGTCCAGCTGTCCGTCAAAAGTCGAGCATGCACACGCAGCCTTTCCGACACAATGAATTTCTCAGACGCGCTACTCACTGTAATTGCTCCGCAGGTCCGATTTTTCGCCCCGCACTCTTCCGTTTCGCAGCACTGCAAGATGAAATGAAACTCCAACCTTGCTGTAGAGCCGCTGTCGCCGGGGAGAGTTTCCTTGCTCCAGAGGCTTGTTACCGTCTCCGCGGCGAATGCTTTCGATCTGCGTCTCGTTTATTGTGGGCCTTTTAGGCTTTCGCTTGTTCTTCCTGCCCCTCTTTTTGCCCCGCTTGTGTTTTCGTCGCCCCTTTCCCCGCTTTTTGCCTCGCTTGCGCTCTTTTCTAGACTTCTTGCTTCGTTTTGGTTGTTTAGCGGTCAAGTGCAAGGAAGACAACGACGAAACGTCGGATGAGGCGGGCTCTGTTCTGGCCAAGGCCAGACGCTTTTCTACACTGATCACAGTTGAATTAGATTTTATGTTCAGTTCACTTGCCATGTTTCGCACCGCTTTGCTCGACTGCCGTTTTTTCAAAGGCAAGCTCAGCGAAGGTTGTATCAACCACAGACAAAACACTAGCACCGCAGCCATCTTTATCGTAACTGACGGATCCCACGCGATTAATGTCCTGAAACGGACTCTCCAACGACCCGGCAAGGCCATCGGTGAGGTCCTACTCGCGGGCTGAGCACTTTGAAGCGAATTCGTGCAATGACTAATGTAAAGGCGTTTGTAGAAAATGCATCTTGAAACACAAGTTGAAAGTTCTGAAGCAGTTGGCGGAGAGCACAGTTTCATGCTCGTACAATTGTCTGACTTGCGTAGGTGAAACGCTGTTCGGAAACGGGCAGAGTTTTTGTCCTGCGAGCAGTTGCAGTATCTGCACTGCCAGCTGGCCTCTCGCTCTGGCTGGAATTTACCGAGCCGGATGCAGAGAGGCTCGCTTTCGCAAGCGCACATGCTTCTAGTCAGGAAGCGTTTGCAAAGTACGGTATTACTTTCGCATGGACAAGACCTTTAGGTTGGTGAAGCTAATCTTCACGCCAGGCAAATCGTCTTGTTGCAACAGGTCGCGATGACTTGTATCCACTTTCCACTGTTCAACGACTTCGAAAATGTGCTGCACAGGGGAATCGTTTGCAAGCAGCACGCCAGATACCGGCAAAAGTGCTAAGTTTCAAATAAACTTGCTTAGAGAGCAGACTGTTAAAAAAGATAAACAAACACGTTCATTGAAATCGAAAAGGCAGAGCTTGTAGCTGTTGTTAGTAAATCTACCACGAGCAACGAACTAAAGCACTGACAGCAAACAATAATATTTTGCTTTACCCTGTTTACGCGAACACCTCAGGACTTCAGCGGTGCGGATCGAAAATCAAGGTCGCTTGATTATGTATTACAGACGCGCATACATTACAAAAAGCTCGACATACCTCGTGGTCATTCTGACGTGCGCTTCGCGAAATCTGTTTCTGTTACGCTAGTCATTTAACGCGCTCTTCGCAACTGTCCCAAACGGCTGAGAAAGTTCGGCTTGCCTTTGAACAAATCGGGGTGCGAACCGTCATTTTGACCTAACCCCGCGTAAGCGAAGTCGGCCGCGAGGTTTATTCTCACCCAAAGTTAGCGTTATCGCGCGTTGCTTTCGAACGTCGTCGTAGGAGCTGCGCTAGCGGCGGCTGTTTTGTAACTTTCGGCGCGGCGCAGCGTCGTAGAGCAGCGCTATCCTAGTTATTTTTTATCGGCAATGATACCAAGGCGTCAAACCGCTAACCAGCGCACCGAGACCAGACTTGTCTTTACGCCCACCATCAGCCGAGCTTACCACGTAGTCTGACGGCCGCATACTATCATGCTGGGCTATTATTCGTCGATAGTGTACCGATTAATGGCTTTCTTTCTTATTGACAACCATTACTATGCGTCTACAACTTTCTCAGGACGATCATCACATTCCTCGCATTCGCGCACTCTGTCGCTCACCGGCTGAGCGGCAATGATAACAATTTCTTTGACGCTTTTCTCTCGAAAACAATTGCGTAACCTGTCGCCATCATATTTCCTTACTATCGCTGCTGTCCAGCAGCAGTCGCAGTTTTGCGTTCACGCAGCTTTCAAGCAAGATGCAGAAAAACGTGTTATTTTCTCGCCTCGCCGTTTTGCAGATCTGATGCGACTGCGCGCACCGCTGACCAGGCCTCGATGTTGCGGATCATTCTTATTGACACCTCATGCTCGTCCCGGGTACGCCGCTGATAGAGCCACCCACCTTTTATCCACTTTGCGGTTGTTCCGTAACACACATTGCCCACCGCGCACGAAAGCAAACTCGGCGGGCGAGCAAATCAGGCTGCAGGTTTTACGCAGTCAACGCGTTTGCGTTATACTGTATGCTTTTTCCTACTTGCTTAAAAAGAGTTACAATCGTGCAGCATCACCTTTTTGTCAAGCGTGTTAGCTTGAGACGCATCCCAGCGTTAGCAACCTTGCTTCGAATCCACTGCAAAACTCTCCCGCAGCGCTTTGAAACCTGAATTCGGTTCGTTGTTAACCGTGCTCTTCCAAAATTTCTTACAACGTCTCATCTCATAACGCTCGCAAAATTTTTGAAACGCTCGCTATGGTGACGAAAGCTTCGCGGACGCTGAGTTCGCGAATTTTCCGTTTTAAACGCTTCGCTGTCTCTGGCTCGAGCCGAAGTCTTCGGTGCGAGTGGACCGTTCGCGACAAGTAACATTTGTGAGCCGCGGTCGCCACGTTTTTATAGCGCGTGGCTGTTTCGATACAGGTGGCGTTACAGGGCCGCGGCTTCCTACCAAACCGCCTTATTAAAGGCCACTAAGGCAATGGAGCTCATTATGCGCCTTACAATCGCAATCACTCGATGCGTTGTAGCCGTCGATAGCACGGCTGCCACTGGAAACCATGAACTGAAAGCACTCTTCTGACAAATGGAACGTCTTCATTTTGAAAACGATCAGTCGAATGCCATGAAGTGAAAACTTTTTCGAAATCTTTGAAGTTCAAAATCCTGTAACTTTTTCCACATTATTCCATGCAACAAAAAAAAGAATAAAGAAACAAACCACGCATGTCAAAAGTAACGCTGTAGAGTTTACAGCAAACTTGTCACTGTTCCATCTATTCGGTTTAGGAAATCTTATTAATGGTTTATTTTCTATATTACGAAGACAGATTTCAAAATTTATCATCAGTGAAAAGAGGTGCTTTGAAATGTCGGGAAGTAGAATTATCGATGGGGTCAAAGCACAAAAGGCACTGAATTGGTCAGAAATAATGTGCTTTATACACGAGTCAATCACGTAAAAGTTACAAATGTCAAAGTCACTAACCAAGTCTCATGTAATTACACCAGGTACGTACGAACTTTCAACTGTTTTATTGTTGACTTTTCCTTTCGTAAAAAAGTTTATGCTGTAAAATCTAAAACGTTTGTATATTTCAACATGAATAAATTTCAAGTGCTCAGTCCCGCCTTCGGAATTTTTCAAATCAATTTTTGTGCGATAAAATATCTGCCTTGGTTCTTTCTCGAAACATTTTATCAGCACACCATCATTGCCAGTTCGGGGCGTTGCTAAAAGATGTGCGCCAAGAGTTAAACTGATGTTCCTTGTTCAACCATATCAAGTTTTGTCTTTTTCAAAAAGTGCTGCAGAAGTTGTTGCAAGTTTCGCTCGAACAAGGATGAACTCAGTTGAACTATGAACTATGTTTTGAGAAAATGAGAGACAATTTACGAAAACTTTTTATTGGATAAAAACAGTGTTTTCTTATGAAAAAAGTCAAAACTTACTGTGCTTCATCTATCTTTTTTGTCTTGTCTCTCCTGTAATAGGAGCAAATTGCGGCAAAAATGCCAAAATTTTCATCAAACAAGTAAAGCAGCAATTCACTTGTTTTGGATAATTTATTTTATGAAGCTTCCTTGTAACGCAACTGAAACACCATTCTCTGCGGTGACTTTTGATGAGCAAGAATTTGCTAAGCGTTTCGAATTCCTTGCAGCACAAAAACGCACGCACGTTCTCAATGAACAACGCCACGCACGAGAAATTTGAAAGTGATGCGTGATAACACGTAAGCGCCTAGAGTCACGAATTTGTGGTTAGTTTTGAAAAGAAGGTCAGCAATCGAAGGTAAGGACTACCTTAAGTTTTGTGCAAAACGCTATTAGAGGTTCAATGACCACTTTAACAATTGCGTGTTTTCAAAGTTTGAGCTGGTGGTGAGCTCTTTCGACAAGTACGTGCTTGCATTTTGGCAAATAGCTTCAGTGTCTAGTACCAAAACAAAATGGGTCGTCAGAAGTGCTCACCTCAGAAACTACCTGATCTAAGCCTTGCTGGTCTGAACGTTTCACTGTCGTCTTACACCCAGTTCTAACTTTCTCACCCATTTACATAGCTGTAATGATGAATCCGAGCACAACAATGTCCTGCAGAACAACCTTGGCACGTCATATTTAACATTTCACGCAAGGAACTGCTCTCTTACGCTTGTACTGACCGAAACTGCGCACAAAAGTAACTCAAGCATCTCGCATCACCGAGGGCGTACCCTGGTAGTTTTGTCCATGGTCGCAGGCAGCGCGGCAATCGAGCTATTATTATACGGGCGTTGTGGAAAATTGATTTGTCAACGTCATCGAAGTTTAGTCGAACGTGAAAAGAGTTTTTGACGAATCTCAGTTTTATGAGATCATATGAGTTTTTCAGGAGAGCGGGAAAAATTGGCCGAAATCACATTCGGCGAGATGGTGGAGCTGTTTGTTGCTGGACGGTTGATGCACGACCTGGTCTGAAAATTGTCTCTGATCAAGCGCAGTGGACCTGCTGAATGAACACTGGAACGGGCGAGGTACATCAGATGATTCAATAAAGCAGATGGTTTTGGCCAAGTAGCAAGTCTAAAATCGCAGTGTAGCACCAGCACCAACCTATTCGCAATTCTCACTTTCTTGCCTGCAGCTGCGATCTATCCCATCATGACGTCCAGCTAGATGCAAGTGCTTCAAGCACCCAGTGACGTCGACAGAGCTAACATTCAATCGTCATAATCTGATTGTAAACACGATCCGCAAAATAATGCTTCAACTGCTGTCGCGACTCAAGAACACAGAAAAAAGAAACAAATCACATACTCAGTCCTCATTCGCGTATGAATGGGTGTAGCTAAATTTCAGAATCGAAGCTTTTCAGTTGAAACTTGTAGCATCTAGCTTACAACAAGGCTTGGAAAAACTAAAAGTTTTTAAAGCCCACCATTATCCCGAGTGGGTTGTAGTAATTAGCAATTAGCGGGGCAGTTTCAAATATTCTATAATGTAGAGTACTAGAAGGTCCTCTTTGTCCAAGTGCCACGACTATGTGTATGTAAATTTCAACGGTGCTACAAAACGAGTCGATGCAGCGAAAGTAGTTTAACTGGATGCGACAAACTGGTGCTAAAAGAAAATCATAGCTTTAAAACAACGGCTGCAGGACTTGGTTTAACTTGCAATAATTGAAAGCTCTAGGTTTGCCGCTTTCGAGGAATCAGCCGACTTGTCTCTGCTTTCATCTTTTAGCGGTGATTAAAACTTGCGCATGTCTATATTCAAGTAACTTCACTACACAGGTGAAATAAGCAAGGAATCAATCACAAATTTTAATAGGAAATCGATTCACGTAATACTACGCATCCTCAATCCTAAAAGCTTATTCAAATAATTTAGGACTGGGGATGCGTAGTATTACGTGAAATCGATTACCAACGAAACTATTTGCTGGATAATTCCTTGTTTGTCTTCCTTGTGGAGAAGTAGTTACTTCAACTTGCAGTACTTTTGATTTCGATTTTTCAAGCCAGAAGGACATCTGGAATAGAAACAAGGTCTGCAGTATCCCCTGACATCTCGTGAAAATTTGCGAAAACTAATGTCAAATATAAAATGAAAACCAAAGAAAAATCTTTAGAAGGCCATTGATTTTTCCTGCAACGTAATCGCAAACGTCTCCTTGGATTATCATGTTTTAAATGATGACACAACCTTGGCTTAAATGACACAACCTTGGCTTTTTATGTTACCTGTAGTCTCGTTATCTTGGACAACAGGTGACTAACCGGTATACCGGGACATAACCAACTAAACCGGAATTGTCCGCGTCAAACCTGGGCATTTGGTCAACCTGACCTTCAGCCTGTCCAGATTCTAAGAAAAAAGTTTTGGGGAGAAACTAAAGGTTTAGCTGCTGCCGATGGCATAATTTTTAAAACGTAATCCACTGCCACCACTGGTATACGGGAACCATTGTTTCTCCCCCCTAGTTGCGGTCCTGTGCTTGCCTTTTTTGAAGTCGTTGACAGATTTTTGTTGTTTGTCATGAGAGTACGTGCTACAGATCGAGGCAAAGATAAACTGACGTTGCTTCGAGATATAAGTTGTGTAATTTCCAGCTGATTGGTGTTTGTTTCAAATAACACTTATCGTCACAAAAAGCGCCACTCGCTGAGACAACCCGTCATTGAAAATTTTTTAACACGATGCGAATTGTTGCCAGACGTGTGTGCGCAGGTCAATTAATTGTTTTCGAAACCTCGCGGCACAAAGCCACCTGCGCAAGATTTCACCGAGGAGTCAGAGCTTTTTGTTCTAAACGCCATTGATACTCAACGCGTCAGAAAGTGTCGGGTGTTATGCGCACTTGAACTAATCCGATTTGAAAAATCTTATCACCTCTGGCGACACGTTTGGTAGATGTGTAGTGGCCTGCTCGGCTTTATGATAAGTTTGCAGTCGCGGCTTCCTTTGTTCTGGAGCATTGCGACATGGCTTGAAAAGGGCAGAAAAGAGCAGCGGAGCGGAGAAAAGAGCAGCGGAGCGGTGGTCAGACTGGCAAGTCAAGTAGAAACATCTAACACCGAACCTTCTGCAAAAGTGCAAAAGTTCGAGTAACGACTGAATGTGAGATCTGAGGCACCTGGCAATTCAGTAGCACTTGCCGAACAAAGCTGTTTGTTTTTCATGTCAGCTTTTCAGGAGTCTAGTTCCATGCATTTTTACGTAGGACTTTTTTCTTGATCTGTGTTTACAACTGTCCAATTCACAGATTCTTTGCAATCACGACTGTTTTTTTAGATGGACGCCGTTGGCCAGACTATGGTTGAACGTAAAAAAATGTAAAAGCATTTAACCCACTCTGAAAGCTGGCATACTTAAAAAAGGGCACAATGCCAACAACCCCTTTTGAAGAGAAAAAAATTGTATTTAAAAATTCGATGGAGATATTTGTCTCAAGTTTGAAGGAAAGAAGTTACATTTTCTAAACATTTTTGGAATGAAAATATTATTAAAATTTTACAAAAAAAATCCAATTTTGAAAACTTTTTATCTCCTAAACCTGACTCTTCACACACATTTTGGCTGCGTATCATGCTCAAGATTCGCAAGAATTTTGCTTATGAAAATTATTGCCACATCGCGTTGAGCAAAAGTTGCTTATTATTCTGACACTGCGTCGTTGTTGTTACAAGCAACACGCTGAACAAACGCACGCATGGCTGCATTTTGCTTTGCCTTCAACGTTTTAAAAGAACGGCGCGTACGATGTCATTAGCCATCGATGCTACCCCACCCAGAAAAGCCCTTTCTCCTTTGCGTTTCCGGCGCTATGGGTCTTCAATGAAGTGAAAGAAGCGATGTCCCGGAATGAAAGCTTGCTACAAAAACGTTGATCCGTTTGTTCGCGGGGCAATCTAATTGTTGTCACCAGTTTCTATTTTCACGGACACTTAACCTTGCGGCCGGCAATTTTGTTTATTAAAACCCTGCTCTTTCAACAGCGGTGGGTCGTTCCCGTTTGAACTTGTGCTAAGCTTCGTTTTGTACCACTTGGCGAAGCCAACACGTGTTCTTGGCAGACGTTTATGATTAGGGCGTTAATTTTGTCGTCACTACCGCACCACTTTAATCGGCCTTGATGTTTCGGCCATTATTGACGTTAACTGTGTCGCCGGAGAAGGCCATTTAGGAGAAACCATCCTAAAACAAACACCGTATCTAATGTTGTGTACAGAAAGACAAATTTGCGAAAAAAATAACACTGCAATGATTTAATGAGTGATTTCGTATATTAAAACGTATCCAAAACCTGCGAGAACTTTTTATATAGCAGAATGAGAAAATCACCGATCACAAACCTTTTGGAAACCTTGTTTAACAACACCGATTTCATTACTTTGCGGTTCGCTACGAGAGAGAGTCAACGTTTGTTTTGGATTTCTTAGTTGTAGGCTGCACTTATTGAACGTCAGGTCGTGATTGTACACAAGGAGAACAAAGCGTTGAAATGTCAAGTAAGGAGCTGCAAATATTAGAAAGCACAATTCACTTTTACAACTCACACATAACTTTTGGGAGACTGATTTTTGGCTTTTTTCCTTGCCGCTGAATCACGAAAAGCAGACATTAAAGTCGTTGCTGGCGAGCTCCTGTGAAAACGCAGCACCGCTGGCACAGGGTGCAAGGTTTCCAAAGGTCCTTGTGCGCATGCGTTTTGCGCAATTTCTAAACGCATTGACGGGAGCAACATCGACGAAAAATGATTGCTTTCCCATTTGCAGTTGTCGCGCACATCAACTTCCTAGACTGAATTCCGACCTTGGAATACGCGTGGATAGTTGCAATCAACTGCTTAAAGGGGTCCGGACCCTGTAGAAACGTCCTGGCTTTGGAAAATGAAGACATAGCTTTGCTATAAACCATGTGAGTTTCAATCCGCAGCTATAGGCAAGCAAGCATTAGCAAGTTATTCTTTGAATTAATTAATACACTAAATGGTGCTGATCGGAATGAACTGCTTTTGTTGCAGTATCACGAACAGTCACCCAACTGCCAAAAGCGACCTTGAACAATGTCTGAGCTCTTCTGCATACGATCTTAAACTCGTGCAAAATATGATAATCACTTTACAAAGGCAAAAAATCGATATTGCCAACCAAAAATAAAAAATTGTAACTGATTGCTTTGGTCTTCAACATTGTCCAGCCTGGACAAAAATATCTTCTTTACTCTTAAATTTTGAAAATTTGCACCTAGGTTTTATTTGAATAGGAGCTGACGATGCCTAACTAGTAGGCGAAATATCTGCGCTACGAGATCTTAGCGTGTGGTTCCTTCCTGGAAATGAATCCTTTAGCCCTAAAATTGACAGACAGGGTTCGAATCCCACGCGGACCACATCGAGAGCTTGACGCGTGCTCGCAGCGTTAAATGATGCAGAGGAAAGTTTCAAGAGTGCTGCTGTCAATGACTTGCCATCGCACTGCAGCAATAACAAGGAAAGTAGCCGTGTGGTCTACGGCACATGGTAAACGGAAATGGGCGCCCGCAGCTTACGTGTGGCACTCTAGTCTAGAGTATGATGATAGGTTCTTTTCTGAAGTTTTTAATTGGTTGCGCTTTCACTGCCTAGCCGCGATAAAAGCCAGACAGATTTTTGGGTCGAAGCATGAAGTGTAGCTATTACTGTATTTTCTTCTACTTACTTAAGTAATTTGTAGAAAAAAGTCGGCTGTAGGGGATGAACCCGTAAAATGTGGTCCGAGTCCTGGAAAGGGTGTTTATGTCTAATGTACCGTAAGGCCTAATTGACTTAATGGATGCGGAGCGGAGGTGTCAGTGCAAAAAACTGCCCAACCTCTTTTTAACCCGTGCTATAGAGTTTTCCTTCCTCCACTGCTTTCAAAATACCTAAGAAAAAGATCTGAGCTCGAATGCTTTTCATACGATCTGCTCTGTGGAAGCTCCAGATCCTTGCGCTTTGTCACCCTCTGGCGAAGTGCATTTCTAAACTCGCAACACTGCTTTCCTCCTTGGCAACATCATTGGCCAAAGTGAAATCGTGAATTTCGTACATTGCAGCGGTAATTCCCCCGGCTTAGCGTTGTTGTTATTGTCCAGAACCGAGCATGCAACGCACAGCTAAAGCGGTGGAAGTGAAATGCAGGTGTTTGGTGTTTTATTACGGTTTTACGAGAAAACACGCGGGATGCCCGACCACAAGGGACAATGCAAAGCCCTTAAATCCATTCGTGCCGCGATCGAACCCGTTCCGCGACTTTGCGTTTCTCACCACGTCAAGCTCACCTCGATCCGGATCACGGTAGCGACTAACGTCGGTTGCCTTTTGAACTCGAAGCTGAGGTGGAAAACAACACGATAGAGCAGGCCCCGTGCCTGCGGAACCCAGATTTTTCATGTTTTATCATTGACCTTTAAAATTTGCGACGCAACAAGACAAAAACCTGTTGTCAGGTGCTTGGATCCCAGTTTTTTTGGATGTTTCAACAGCATTGCAAACGTGGGTTTGCAGTTTGCACCCCAATTCCAGACGGACAGTAGCCAATTTGTTCACAGGCGTATTGTAAAATATTTTGGAGAAACTCGATTGGAATGCCATGTAGGAGTCTTTGCAATTTAAAGATATTCCGAAATATTCACCACGCTTCCCGGGCGTGGATTGCGCTTTCCATACACACAAAAAACGCTGAAAGCTTTCGGTGCAGTTGCACATGTAAATGTAGTGGAAAGTCTACAATCAGGAACTTGTTGTCAAAGATGCGGCGGCAAAAGTTCTTCTATTTTAAGACGGAGGTTAAAAGTGAATATTTTAACCCGTCAGCTTGCTCTAGACTAGATCTTTATTCTGAAATTTTCGCAGCAAGGAAAGGCTTGAAAAAACTTTTCCCATCATGAACGCGGCCAATTTGTGATTTGACGAAAGAGATTGCTTACTTGAAAACATCCTAACGGGTTGCGACCTCCTACAGGTTTGGGATACTAAATAAGTTAACGACAAAGTCGATTATAAAAATAGAAACGTCATGCTCCAAAATTAAGGCATCAATGGAAATTGATGAGAATTAGCTCCCAGGTAGGGATTTAGTCCCTCATCTGTCACTTACAAAAATCAATATGGAAAGCAAGGATTATTTTTGTCAAAAGCCTAATAAAAAAACACAAAACAAGAGTCGATTATTTGAATTATTGTTTAGTTAACATGTCTGTGTCCACCAGTAATTACAGTTCAGGGTAGCTACGTAACTTTTATATTTCGACATTATTTTATATTTATAAAATTCTTTAGTTCAGCCTGGTTGTGTCCGCCTGATCCTTCCGCAATTTCATCTTCATCTGACTTTGAGTCATACTAGATACCAAGAATTTTGCGGACACCGATTTTAAAAGCAAGAAATTCCTGAATGGTATTCCCTAAGGTTACATTCATTACATAATTCTAGAAACATAGTGTATGTGGCGCCAATTTGTAATAAGATTCGTTAAAACAACCAGTTCTAAAACAGAAAATGTTGCATCAAATAACTTTTTGGCACAAAGCAGTGCCGGAAACAGGTTGAATATTTGTTATTTACAGCATATTGGGGGCGGGGTGGGAAAAGGGATGGCTTGCCACTTCATAAAAGTTGAAGTTATCCAGCGCGCGAGTTCGCTCGGGGTCCATTGTTAAAAAGGCGAAACGGTATTCAGATTTTACAGCAGCTTGCTTGTAGCTCCCGGAAATTCGCTAGTTCGTCAAGAATCCGGCAATCTGGCTAAATCTCCGACCCGCCACACGAACCTGATCTTGCCACTGCTCGAAATATTTTAACGGACAGAAGCGTTTGCAACTCACGTAAAAACACACCGCGTTTCCTGAAACAAAATCCGATACGATGAAGGGCTACCGGATCGGCTTGACGGTTTGCTTTTGCATTTAAGCGTATCAGGCTTGGACTTTATTGCCGGTGACCTCATGCAACCATCAAAAAGCCGAAAACGGGAACGATTACTCGGCTCACGTTACGTTTTGTTCTATGCGAGGCTGACGGACATTCCGCGAAAGATAAAAAAAGAACGTTTCTGGAATTTCGGCTTCATATTGGCAGGAGTCAATTTTCAACCTGATGTAGAAAAACAATGACCCTGCGACGAACAGAAAAATTACAGTTAAAACATTTACTTGTTTGAAGCCTTTAAAATTTGGGCTGATTTCAGGATGTCCGCGATTGAAAAAACTGTTGCATAGTCTGTTGAAACGAGTAGTGCGGAAACACTGCTTCAGAAAGTGCGAGTTAACCTTTGTATTGTGCAAGTACACGTTGAGACCTTCGACGCGACTCAATGCTTTGCTTTCTATAAAGCTTTCTACAGAGAAAATTGGCATCAGCCATTAAAGTCTTAGCAACAGTTAAGAAAATGTTTCCTGCAGATTTTTTGCTACAATGGGTACCTTGCTGTAGCGGGAGCTCGCTGTTTTTCTGGTTCCTTTGGAAGCTTGCTAATTTCAACTTGGTCCCTGCCGGAGATGCAGCTAGTCTTAGCTTAACGACGCCAATTTATCGATTTTCCGAATTTCGCTCGATTTTATAGAGATCTGTTCCAATGCACGACACCGCCAAAAAACGCTGCGTTCCATCCTGTCCAGCATCATCAAAGCATTGTCCAGCTCGTTTCGAAATCCGCCTAGCGCGCCTAAAAAACAACAAGCTTCAGCAGAACAATGGAGCGCTGGTATATCGGATGATGCCACGCGGGAGCGATGGTCTTAGTAATGCTTCGGCTGTCCCGGGTGAAGGCCTGCAACAAAACTATCGGTTGTCGCATCTCGTTCACGCCAGCCAACATCCGACAAAGTTTACAGGCTCATTGGGATCAAAGATCTCGCTTGCCGTTACGCTGCCAGGATGGATTGAGCATGCTTCGTCTGCGACAGCTTGTAACCTCTTCGGCAAAACAAGGCTGGATTGCTAAATTGTCTAACGTGACGATCAAACCGTTTGTGATTCACGAAATTCAGCAGAAACATGCGAAGAAGACAAGAACGCGTGTGATGGGGGGGACACAAANACTGGCCGCGGTGAGTTTTGACGAGGCAGCTCGTCTCGCGACAACAATCGCATCGAGATTTCCGGATATTCTTTTGGAATGCCAGCGTCCGCTTCGGCCTGGTCGAATAGTGCGCAAGTAAAACAGTCCGAAAAATTAATTGCAGCCTGACGTTCTACAATAGCAGCGTCTCGTGTTCTGGTTCAACTGTCTTTGGCTTTGTGCTTATCGCTTGGAAAAGCATCACCAAAACCATTAACCGTTGTCTCCGAAATTAAATCAATATTTTTCGCTGTTGCGAAACGTTGAAGCGGTTGCGCGTTCACGTTGCAATAAGATACAGATTTGTAAATATTTAACAGTAGTTACCCAGAAACAACGCCAAAGCTTGGTATATCTCGTTGTTGTCAGAAGAGTCGCAGAAGTACAGATTTTGAAAAATAACATCTATTTTCAATTAGCAGGCAGGACACAAAAATCATAAGGTTAAGTCAACTGAACGATAAGCAATAAAACTGTATTGGGTTTAAGCTCAACAAGAGGCACTTCCGGAAAACAGACCCCGGTTGTCTATTTTTAAGGCTGCTGGGGGCCGCCGTGTCGTGACCAATCATTCTTTCGAGGTACCTCAGCGTTCCTGCAAGTGGATCGTGATTTGGCGCTTTGTCAAGAGGACACCACCTGGAATAATAAATCATCGTCGCTGCCCGACAACGGAGGGCGAGCAGGTCCTGTTCCAGCTCCAAAGAAGCCGCTGTTGTGTCTCCCAGCTTCCGACACCCCGTAGGTCGCCTGTCTCTTTGACTCAACGGCAAATGTTCCTACAGTAGGTGTCAGCTCACAAAAATAATATGGCGCTTTTGCTTCGACCTTCTCCTTTCAAACCAAAGTTTTGGTCGCCTACTGCATCACAGATGTTTTGTTCGTTCGCAGATAGACGGCGTTCTGTAAAACGGAAACAACGAAAATAACAAGTGAGGTAGAAATAAAGTGAGCAAGCGAGGTAGAAATAAAGTGAGTTTTGCGCCAGCGCAGCACTTGACGCGCAGTCCACTTCAGCTTTGAAACACTGGCCTGGTCGTCCGCACTCCACGAAGCGATAAAATCAGCACTGCTGGCTGAACGCCGATTGACTGGTTATGGAGTAAGGCATACTGTCATCGGGAGAAACAGGCTACTCGACGACGAGTACTCCGCGCGGCTGACATGAAAGGCCCACCCACAATAGATGCAAAACCATCGTCGTTGAATTACTGCACGTCAAACACCGGGTCACGTGCCAGCGACGCCGATTAATTTTCACCAGCGGTCTGACGCAAGCGACTGGCCGTCGGACTAACGCTGGCAAGATTTTCTAACGTCGCCAAGATTCACGACCTTGGTGAAAATCACAGGTGGCCAATATCTCCATTTGTTTGTACAACGCTCTAACAGTCCGAGGATATTGGGCGAATTGATCGCTAACAACTTGAACATCTGAGATTAGAATCCAGTTTTGAAACCTTGCAACGGTTCTTAACCAAGATAATTTATCGGGGTATTCGTCGTTTTTCATTACTGAGCGTGTTCGTAAGCAAGGTTAAGAGTTTGTAGGAGTTGTCTTGAAAACTACGTGAATGACGAAAAATTCACCAAGAAAGTAGCATTTTTTTGTATAATATAAAGTCGGACGTAAAAATTAATTTCTCAAAAGTTTCAGAGTGCAGATTTTCAGGTCTGACAAGCCTTCTAACCGCCCTTGCTTTCGCATGAATTCACAGTTGATTATTTCCAGGTAATTAGTGGGACTTTCGACAGAATACAAAGATCCTTTTTGAAATAATCCTCGACGCTGCCAACGAAGTTAAACAAAACTCTAACTTCGCGCTACGACGCCTTCAACACGGTCCCTTCGCTGGGGGGTGTTTTGGTGGGGTTAGACCCCCAAATAAAACTCCAAGCCCCCACCAATTGCAATTTTTGTCAAATTTTAGTATGTCAAGTCCCCCTGCACGAACGTAAAACCCCCCGTACTGAAGACTTTCTGGCGCCGGTTCTGCTTCGCAGCGTCGGTTCAACATCGAAGTACCAGCACCCTTGCATTGGTCAGTGGTGCCATGACCCCCACTGCAATGGCAGTTTCCTGTTGCTGACGCATGTGGCAAACGAAAGAAAATTTTGGCAGTGGCGAAATTTTTTTTGTATTTTTTTTAAGGTTGCTTTGTTATGATGCAATCATGATATACTGGCATGACCAGTCGACAACAGAAAACCACGAAAGTGTGATGTCGACTTCAACAAACATTTGTATTATGTAGAGGAGTCTGCGCACAGGTCAAATGATGAGCTTGCAGCTCGGAAAACTAGTTTCATTTGAAGAGTATCGTCAGCATTAGCAAAGGAATAACGATCGTGCTTTGCGCTTTTACCGATAATGAAAACATCAAAACGAATTCGGGGACATTTTGTCAAAGGCATCTGCAAAGAACTAACTCTCTGAGATCCATGGCACTCTAAGATGATTCACGCCTTTACTGAGTAGTTTTTTCTCGTTGCCTGTTGCTCAACATTTTTTCAACTCCAAGTTTCTGTCCGTAATCACTGGGGCGCAATAACTCCTTGGGCGTTAACGTGTCTAATTGCGAGGTTGTTCTTAATTAAAGCGCTTCTGACATCACCCTCGGGTCGACTGTAACGACGAACGGCTGTGCCCGCTCTATCCCAACAACAGCATGCTATCCTTGCAGTAATTTATTNTTAAGCCTTGTGCTGAAAAGTCTTCATTTGCCGAAAATATGCGTATTGCAATTTGCAAAAAATGTCGAGCAACTAAGTTACGACGTGGCCATGAAGGCAATATTTGATTTCGCCATGTTTGATGATTTTTATATTAAAAAAAATGTGATGTTGGGCTTGAAAAAGAGTTTCTACCGTGAAAGTGTCAGCGTTTGGACAGGTTCTGTTGTGAAATGGCGCTAGGTGCTTCCTGACGCGTCGCTTTTTGCAATTTTGGCAAAATAGAGAACCTCTGGTTGTTTTCTAGCTGCCTGATGTTATTCCGAAACAATACAACGTTGTTCCGAAACAATACAACTAAAAAGGAGTTTCACCTGCTGCAAGCTGCTGGCGTTTCGCTGTAAAGAAACAAGATGAGAACCAAGTCAGGCTTGAGACAAATGCGGGGCCACAATTCTTCGAAACTTTTGAAGAGGACAAAACAATTTGTGGTCTGCAGAATTGATTCTGAGCAAAAAATTGCAAACCGCAAAGAGGTTTTCTCATAATGCAACGTTTGCGATTTTTTTGGGTAAATGTCTACTATACACCCGCCTCCCGAAATCACGGAAGCGAGCAGTTATCTTGAAACAGTTGCCAGAAACTTGGACGATTGCCTTCAGAGGAAAGCTTATTGTTTTTGGCAGCGAGCTTAAGGTACCATGCGTGAGGCGCACAAGTCAAGCTACTTCTGCGCCTGCATGCTCAAGTAATCGAATGAGTTTACGGTTAAGCTGATTTTTGTCAATATTTGCATTGCCTTGTTCAGTTTAAAAGGAGTTTTATTTACTCATCAGCCATCACTATCGATGGTAGGGCAATGTCTGCAATTGGTTCACTAGCTGCCAAACTTCATTTACGCACCGTAGGGGAAATCAAAGTGAAAACATGAAGCAAATTAGTATGAAACGTATGAAAACAAGAACCACCAAGTTCGTAACTCCAAGTCAAATGGGAATAGCTGCAACGATTACAAAGAATACTGATAATCACAAGCAAAAACAAAACGGTCGTTGTATACGCGCAAAATGGTTCTGGAATCTGAAGAACAATGACGTCTTCAGACCGTTCATTTCGAAGCTTGATGGAACAAATAAAGGGCTGAGTGTTTTTCATACTCTGCATAGTGCTTTGCAGCCCACGCTTACAGGCTTGGACAAGCGCAGCGAAAACACGGATTTCAGCTTCAGGAAAAACGGTATGGGCAAATCGGGTGGTTAGTCGGTAACTTAATTTTGTTTAATCGACTGAGTTCCAGAGGCAGTATATGCCGCGCTGCGTGTGTTTGGGGATAGAAAACAATACACTTTCAGATTGGATCTTAGGTGATAAAATTAAACTCAAAATTTTCTAAATACCAGTCCTAGGTAACACCTGAACGGGACGGGAACGAGCATCCTTAGTCAGAAAGCTTTAATTTAAAGGAGATTCGGTTTTGCTGGGAGGAAATCACCCGCATGAACTTTTTTAGCATGTATTTCTAATTCGTTTGTCCAGGAAACAAAACAACTTGTCATACATTATCACTGACAATGAGTAGTAGTGGGGAAATCACGTCGTTGCAGTTTGGTTAAAAGGAACGAAATTGTCATCGGTTACAAGGAAAAAAATGGTTACAAGGAGCAAAATTGTCATCCGCGTGGGTGCTTGGTTATGAATCATACATCATGTCGCTTTGATGTCTTCGCCCATTTCACCACATTTTTCGTGCAGGCTGCATTATCCTTTATTAACGATGTGTGCGCTTTATCACAACTAGCAACCTTGTCTACCGTGACGGATGCTAACGTGACACCAAAATAGCACTATTACTTGCATCAAGGCGCTTTTATTTACTTTCACTTTGTTTTTCTTCGGCAGAGGTTCCGCTGCTCAATAGACCCATTGCTGATGCCCTCTTGAAGCTGTGCGCTTACTGATTGCTGGTAACAAGCGTACACGACCTAAAATCGGAGACAAATGTGCTATAAGCCTACTTGAGAACATCTTTGACTTGTCTGCCTTATATTTCGCTTGTGAAAGTTCACCAGCGCGATGAACGCTGTTATGGCGCGAGCGTTCTGATTCTATAATTCAAAGTTGAACAATAATGGCGGTGCAAAAATACCCTTGCCATCAAACGTTTTCGTGACGCCGCTGCAACGCTCTTACATCCAAGTAGAAGTGCGGTAACAAAAGAAAACTTGGCAGCTTGAAATTGTTCAAGGCTGTGTAGCAGCCTACTTTGTACTTTAAATGCTTTGCTGAAGCTTGGGAAAAAAATGGAAAAAATCCGAAGCAAAAAGTAGGACATTCGCCTCGCGGTATAAAAATCAGCACTCGTCAGAGTGGGTTTAGAATTTCACAACAGACTACACCGAGCTTGTAAAACCTCCGTATTGTAATGAAGGTGAAAGCCGTCAGCTCTGGGTGGGTTTTACTAAGTAATATGTAGAAACTTGCAGACGCATCCGTCGTCGCAGGTAACTGCAAAGCTGCGGAAGCGTAGCGTCTGCTGAGAAGCATCCCGCAATACGACCGGGTTCTGTTCAG
>JGI24021J15306_10003271_pt1 | contig 18185 bp, 9 predicted proteins | sample Ectturendosymbi1_FD_15306 | JGI IMG/M metagenome (IMG submission 15306)
ATGCCAGTGCTTGGACCGGGGGTGCATCCATGTTGTTTTATGTTTGTGCTTCAGTTGGAATAATGTGTTGGTCACAAAGAGACCAAACTCTGAGCAGGGACTAAGAAACTTATGACCATTGCTGTTGATGTTACCTACGCCGTGTTTGCCCATGACATTTTCCCTCATGGTAGAATCAGAGCCAATTCTTGCATTGAAATCTCCAAGTACGATGAGCTTGTCCCTGCGAGGTACCTAATGCAGGCATTAACGTGGATCGCAGCATCGCGTAGTAGTGATCTTTAGTCTCATCGTCAGATGGTAGTGTTGGAGCATACGTGTTGATGACAATGGCATATCGATGTTTTGCGAGGGGAATTCTCAGAGTCATCAGTCGTTCTGAGATCGCTACCGGAGATTCAAGCAGACTCTAAAGCAGTTTGGTACGAATGGCAAACCCGGCACCGTGAATATGCCGGGAATTCGCTAGAAGCCCTTCCAGAAAAAAGTATAGCAACTGGCCGTTTCATTCAGTGAGCCTTCATCTGCGATCCTAGTCGCGCTCAATGCTGCAATATCAATGCTGTAACGCGACAATTCAGAAGCTGTGAGAGCAGTTCGTCGGCGAGGACGGCTAGAGTTGTGTGCATCCATCAGGGCTCGTACATTCCAAGTAGCAACTTTGATGTGCCGAGATTTTAATAATTGCTTGCGCTGTCGACTGCTGGGAGGGATGCCCTCACGGTCCCAGTCTACCGTTCGGGTCAACAATGGAACAGACAATTTTTGGGCCACCTTTTCTAGGCCCCTCCTCTTGTTGAGGTGAGCAGTGTGGATCCTAAATAGGGATGGTCAGTCACCCAGAAAGTTGCCGAAGGAGCTTGCTGTTCCTCTCCCAAGCTCCAACGATCATCTGACCTGAGCCGCCTTCGTGGGAGTAACAGACTAGAGGCTGCCAGGCTCATCCAAGACCTGCCCCCGACACCTGCTAGATCCTCGCCGCAGGTCTTTCGGGATAAAAGGGGAAATATTTTGTTGAGCAGAACTTGCGTAACTGATGATTAAGGTGGAGGAAAGATTCGCAGCCTTTGATCTACCATCTTGGCCCCCCTGCATGCATGATCAGTGCCATGGGTGGGCCCAAGACAACTGAGCTGCAGTGAGGTTGCAGGAACCTTCCAGTAACTCCCATGTTTGGATGCCTGTGTTCGCGTGGTTCCAACACGTCGCCACCTGCCCTTCATAGCCGGTTGGATTCTGGACCCTCATGCGCCTGATTCGCCAAGAGGCAAGCGCATGGCTTGAAGTAGAGTGTCCTTCTCATATGCCTGCCGCCGACCATGGCTGAGGTTCATGCCAACCCCAAGTAGTTGCTCAGATATACCTCTAAGTACTCGAACGCGCCACGTCGCATATCAACTTTTGTTCAAGAACAGGGGCACCACGTGAAGGCGTTGCTACGGGCACACATGCGTAGAAGAGGCCATGTGCAAGTGACCTGCTTGCTGGAGTACCAGAAGGGACCCGCGGCGATCCTTACACCTGGAAAGGAGAGGCTGTGGGAGACGCTTACACTTTTCTCAAGATAAGCAAGCTCATCTGTCTAAGATGAACAGGCTCATCCGCCCCTCTCGGATTCTAGGGACCCGATTTTCTCTTATTCTAGGGACCCGATTTTCAATTCTTGGAACCCGAATCGGATCCCTAAAACACCTTAAAAAACCCTGACATCATACAAATTTTATGCTCTGTACCCCCAAAAACGGGGATTTTTGGAGGGAAACTTTTGTTTGTGCGTAGAAAACGCCATGCGCTTTTTAGATCAGTTTTTTCTTCATATCAAGTCTTGGTGTAGGAAGAAGCTTCACATATAACAACAACAACAATTTTATTGTTTGTCCTCAAACACTAGTAAACTTCTCAATGCAGACACAGTAAGGTCGGGAGGCGGCGAAAAGAAACTCCGGTCATCCCGTCTGCCACCAACCAATCTCCTGTTGTCAAACACCCAAATCGAAACACGCCCACTATAGCCCTGCGCAAATCAGCAGAAGCGAAAGCAAACAACAGGACATAGCTTTAACGTTACTCAATCACACTTGTAGAATCCAAAAGATGAGCAAGACCAACCAGAGCATAATGCGAACTTAACAAGAACGTTGAAACAATGGATACGATACACTTGCAGATAAGTTTCAAGCAAATGTTGCTAGATAACATCACTCTACTGAACATCAATAGATTGCAGGCATCATCTGTTTATATAGTTGCTAATTAAATGATTGGCGCATTTTTTCTTAAACAGCAACAAAGGTTTAGATTTCATATCCGGTGGAACTTCTTGCCAGAACTTCGGTCCCCAATAAACTATTGATTTTTCCCCGTTTCTATTCTAATTTTCGGTAACACGTAGTTGCTTTTATTGGAGTGTCTGGTGTTATAATTGTGTTTCCAATTTACTCGTTCAAAATTTTTTGAAATATTGTCCGATAAGTGCTCACTGTTTACTATGTTATGCATGAGTTTAGAATTTCCAAATTGAAAACATCGTTTAGCGTCAACAGACTTCATGGTTTAGCGTCAACAGGTATAAGGTTTCGGTAGTCATATTGACCAAACACGTTTGCACTTAAAATCACATTGAAATGTTAAGGTAGTAAGGTGAGGCAAACTGGGTAGTATATACCCCAATTTCCTATGCTCCAGGTTCAATGTTCACAGATATTCAGATGAGCATAAATGGCAAAATATTCGCTCGTTTCCATAGTTTGACCCATTTCTCCTTACCTCATTTCAGTACTTGAAATATCAACAGTGATAAACTAATTCGTAAAAGCAATAAGTCATTCTTTTGTTTTATGTTTTCGCATCGGTTTCCTGGTCAATTTTTCTCTTTCTTTTTAAGGTTTGCCTTTTTTTTATGTTTATCGCACTCATCGTTTTCACAAAGTTAATTTCTCACAAAAGCATTACATCTGTAAACTATTAGTTGTAACGAAAACTGAAAGAAATTGATTCGCATGTAGTTTGTTTTGAAAAAAACTGCAATTTCAAGTAAAGATCTTTTTTAAGTGCTTCTTTCATCCGTATTGCTCGACGGGTGTAGAGTTAAAGCTCCTTGACGGCTCTGGTTACAAAATCAGCCTTGCGATACCTGGGATGGTCTTCGATTGTTTTTATGATCCGAATAACCCTGAAGAAGCAATTATGCAAAGAACGTACACCGGTTGGAGCGTTTTTCACAGGTGAAATGCCGTGAAACTTGAAGCATTGCTTGCGTACAATATTTCTATAAATATTTAACGAACGTTTATACGTCTGCACGTTATGATCACGACCTCTCGTCAACACTGTCTATAAGTGCGATCGGAAAACTAGATATACATATATATGGTGGTATTGTTGGTGATGCCTTTTGTTACCGCGCAATCGAATTGCTCTCTAACAACTTCTCAGTCATTTGCTGATCGTTTCATTTCAACTGCCGGCTGATCTGTTTCCTTCAGAAACTCGATGTTTTGTGAAATTTGACAATTAGCTGATTCTTTCCGAAAGAACACAGGTCCATAAGTCAAGTGCCTTGCAGGAAGACTTTCTTGCTGAACACATGCTTCAATAGACAGTGTTGGTTGGATGACAGCATTCCAAGCGTATTGACTTAGTTCGGGCCTGGTCGACTGCTATGACAGATAGCCAATGTCCGTACACTCATATACTGTATATGTTCGCTTCTCAAAGAGCGTACTTGCTTGCAGTATCTTTTGGCCGGTGGTTTTACTTCTTCTTGGGTTGACAATCTTCTGCATAATATATTGCGGCATCGCAAGAATCAGACTCGCACGAAGTCAGACTCTGGAGGTAAATCATCTTTGCAAAAATTTTAAAGAAAGCATGATTGATAAGAAAAATAAAAAAAATGATAAGAAAACCGCCGTTTTGCGGCGGTGTTCATGAACACACTTAAAATTACCGAAAAAGCAACGAGTTTGTTCAACTCTGAAATACCAAAATGAATAATGTTAAAGGTAAAAACCTCTTCTATGCAAAGAATAGGAGATGATCACTTTTTATGGCAAAGAGTTGTAAAAAATTGCTTTTCAAAAATTGACACTTTAGATTTAAACTATAAAATCCACACAAATCATTCAAGCCCTAAAAATACCAGGTTTAAAATTGTAGCAAGATATACTTGATGTTTTCACAAGTGAAATTAAACAATGTTTTCTCACACTATCGTTTATGATCTAGGTTGGGTAAATTGTATGCTTTCGTATAAAAACACACTGGCTGAAGAAACTTTGTTATGCGTTGTATCTGTTCTAGGCTGTCATGACGTAATGGGAACGGTGTAGATAGTCCATCAACTTCTTTGAGATGCGATGCAGTGTTGCTTTCATGACCGTTCCCTTCAACTTTACAAAACAAGTACCCGTTGCCGATAGTGACAGGCTTGCTCTCGCGATCGCGTGACAAACGGTTCATAGTGGGTTGATGATAAGTTGTCCACCTGTCATCACATAGATCTATCTTGACGTCCTGAACGGCCGCACAGCCACGAGCCTGCACGTTTGTCCTCATTTTCTCGAATCCTTACTTGTTAAAAAATACTTTTCACTGTTGCTAGTTTGCCGGTTTTACCCTAGCCTGAAACGCTTTTCGGGTTTGTGATATAAGCGCCACATTGTTCTTAAAGCAATTTTTATCTGGAACCTTGGCTGCCTACCTGGATTTACCTGGTTGCTGAAAATCTTTTGGTTAAAACTTCACTATAATTCTCTAGCAGTAATCAAGTATGTTCAAAAATTACTTTTATTAATCAAAAGAACTCTGCGTAGTGCACCGCAGAAGCAGCTTTTAACGTGCAAACTTTCACAGATGAAAGTGTCGGTGGAGTTTTATACTTTATTCGCGAGTATCAAAATCAATTTGCAATCTCGACGCTGCTTTGCATTGATAAATTTTTGACTGAAATTGAGCAGGTTTTGTAATTTTTACTTTATCAACAATGTTACCAATTCCATTCACAAACAAATCACAGTCGCTGAAGTTTGATGAAAAATTTCATAAAAATTGTTAAGACACTTACGCAGTTTCTTACACAAATATCACGAGACTGTGGAAAAATATCATATCGCTTGAGTTGATTGCTAAGGACCTAAGCAAAGTTTAAAACTTTGGACTTTAGGTCGACAGCCACAGTAAGAATACCACTGCATACAATATATCATACCGTACGTGACAGCGATTTGCGTGATGACGGTCATGTTATACCAAAATAGAGTTGGCTGTCTCAGTAGGTGTTTGTCACCCTGCTGCTTACAAAAACGTTTTGCAAATATTTGTGCTTGGTAGGTATCAATAGTTATGGAGTTCCTAAAAAGCTGGGAAAGCTGTATTGAAAGAAGAGATACCTAAGGGCAGCCAGCTTTTTTGAAAAATTCTGTTAAGAGTTTCTCAAAGAGTACCAATTAAGCCCCAATGTTTTGGCGACGCGGCCAAAAAGTAAGACAAAGATATTTTCCCCTTAAAAGTTGGACGATGGCTCCCCCATGACTCCACACCACTGAACACCAATTCTGTTCAACAAACAGTTATTCTTGCTACCGTGTGTGCTTCAATTCATTTCATTTAATTCAGTTGAAATACTGGAAAAAGGAAAAAGTGGAAAAAAGCATTGGTAGATGTTTGAGCTCTTTTTGGTAAACATTGTTGTTTTGGTGCAAAAATTGCGAAGGTGTAGTGAATTTCTTGCCAAAGCCAATTTAATTATATTGTAATGTTGCAAATTTTAACAAAGTTTTGGTGCTAATGTTTTAATTGCAGACGAAGCAATTTGTCCACACAAAAAATTGCAGCTTGAGAACAACGGATGGGAGCTACGGAGCAGCAACCACAACTGTTATATACAGCGCAACATTTGATGCATAAAGCTGTTCGTATGCCCTCAGCGAAGACAAAGCGCACGCAGTACGCTTGTTGGTTGATGCGTGGTGGCCGGCTGCGCATTTGCACGATTGCAGTATTTCTGTTGCTGTTATGGTAAGGTCGGCACACGATTGAGCAGTAAGTTGATACGGCATTGCCAACAGGAACAAATGTTGCGGTCTGGGAGATTTAGGGTTGTGGTGTATTTTGCTGTAATAAAGTCAACGGACGTCCCGGCACTGTCTCGTTAAACTGCGCCGCAGGAATTTTTACGGTTTATGATTACCTCGGAAAAATTTTCTGGCAAGACGTAGAAGGTCACAATATTTTTCCGCTCTCATTCTGGAGCGGCCCCAGCGTCAGCGTATCTCATCACGTCGTGTGCGGTTAAAAGAGGCTGATTCGCACACATGTCCTTATATCGGAGAGAATTTGCAGCCTCCAGTTCATGAGTGGCCGTTCTCATAACTTCTATGGACCAATTTCGGAAGTTGAGGGATCACTTCGTTGAACGCTTTCGCCAGATGCGCGGCCTGGGTAGTGAAAATATTGCTTTTCGCCTACACTCCCAACAGTAAGTCGTCAATTACGTTACATAAGTCCTCAACTGAAGATTATTCACTAGAAATCAATTGTACAGATATAGAAAATAAAGTGATGATGCCGGCGTTCACACCAAGTATGCACAAGCCTGCTCGCTGACTGAAATCGGGTGCAGGTGTCTTTCGCCGTCGAAGACCAACAGGTGTTTCTTTCGTTGTTCTCTTCGCACCAGCAACAAACGTTCGCACGTGGCCGACCTCGACGGGCCGTCTTTGTATATTTTACTCCGTACCCTGTGGCTCGCGCAGCACCGCATAACCGACCACTCCACGTTCTTGCGCAAAATTCCTGAAATTGTCCTTATCAAGATATTTCAGCCGCGCAGCCTAAACGGAGACAGTTGCTGCAAATATGCTCGTCAGCGAAGCCAATAAACACTTGCACTGTGCGTTAGAAGCATTGCTTGTAATGACATGACTGCAAGAAGTCAACGTTCAGATACCAAGGATTGCAACAGCAGTGCGTACGATTTGCAAAGCAGGACTTTGCTGAAGCGTTTCTGTTCACATTCGTATTTGACATTCACGGAAAATGCTGCCTGTTGAAAGTTCTTTTTCCAACCGTATTTTCAAACGAAAACATATGTTTTGTTCTGACAGATCTGTACAGCGTGTTGGTTGGTTTTCAGTAATTTCAGCTGCTTTCAAATCGCAAAACGTTTAGACTCCATTTTTACCTCCCACAAAATCACATTGATCTGTCCGTAGCAACTCATAATCTCATTGGGTAACGCTTCTTGAACGGACCACTTTCGTTATTTTCTGACAGGCAAAGTTGTACAGAATGATGAATGGTAACTTTCTGGTAGTAATTCCTCCTCAGCCAATATATGGCAAAAGTTGAGAATTTTACGCCTGTGAAGCGGCCAAGTGCGTCTGGGGCATAAAATTCTTTATTGAAGCACGGCGTTCTGTGAGATGGTGCACACTTTTCCCTTTTGACTAGATAAAGAGTTCTCAGCCGGATATATCCATACCTCTTTGGAGCACGGGTCTCGACCTTGGTTACTGTTATACATCCATCAATAAATTAATTTTTTTTGATGCTGGGACAGTTCTGTGCACTTATCCCTTTGGTCCCCAACTAACCATGGAACCACCTTCTTCAAAATTCCGTCTTTAAAACAAGTATATAATCTTTTTATGCTTTTCACTATGATTTCCCTGAACTTGGAGACCTTTTGCTGTCTCACTGAAACGGCAGATCTCGATCCGCCACTGGTAATAATGATTAAGATTTTGCCTGTGAGTGAAAATTAGCCTGTCGTTTCCTATCTTATAGGCGCTGCAGAATCTATCAATCTATGTTTAGAAACTTGACACTACAGTCGTTTGCTTGTGTATATTGGTGTAAAAAGTTTTGCAAATACCATTTTATGTGCGTTATTCCATTTTTCTCTTATCAATTTACAAAAATAACTTTATTTGACTTTGCTGGAAAGGATTGGATTTTAAGTGAGGCCTTAGAATTGATCATGTCATAAAATTTTTTGTGTTTATCTCATGTATTTGGCCAATTCGTGAAATATTACCCCAGCTGACTGTCGATGATAAATGCAAAATAAAACCATGTACTTAAACCATTCGTTTAGGACAGATGCAGAACATAATTTTTGGTGCTCGAGAAAGACCAATCGGGGCCACAGCTGCAGTGACACAGGTTTTGTCCAGAGCACAGAAAGCAAACTGTCCCCGTGCTATTCTAGCCAGACATGCCCTGCAGTGATTGATGTAATTTAAGCAATTTTTGCTCACTTCGTAATAGGGTTGCCCATTAGATACTTTTGTGCTCCATGCTACAGCAAATTGTTGTTGGCCCAACCCATCCCATGGGAGTCGCAGGAAACCGCTAATGGATGGTACGTTATACTGCGTGCGTTTCTATTGTCTAGCCTCTACAGATCCGTGGCTAAAACACCGAAGGCGTCCAATTCGGGGTGGCAATAAAAATTGGGTAACCTTTTTTTAGTTGTCACCTTAAAAAGAGTAAAAAACTTATAATCGGGGGCTTCGCATCACTGCCCCATGGTACTGAGCCCCCTAGATCTAATACTTGCTGTGATGTGAGTTCAAAACTGGTATTCAACTTCAAAAAAGTCATGCTACGTATAACTTTACGAGGGGATATGGGACACATTTCAAGTCCACTGTACCATCCATGGGACAAATCGTATGGGATTCCAATTCCCATTGACAAGCCTCCTTTGTACGGAACGTATCCACCGCAAATCGAACAGATGGAACAGTGAAACATTGTTATATGTTGCTACCAAAGTTGTGCGTCGACATTTAGGACGAGATAAGCACGTGGAATAAGCAAGCACATTTTTATCAATCAACGAATTTGACAAAGACAAAAGTAAATCCGAAAATACTGTAGTTCAGGTGCATTAAGGTTCAAATTCATTTAACTGTAAACAAAGTAATGCGATGGGAACCAAATGACATTTTGACAACGCATTCAATGGACAAACAACTTTTGTTCCTAATTTTGCTGACTTTAATAGCTGATGAAGCTCTGTTTCCTTTGGAAGGAATTGTAGATTACAGGTTACAGCTCAGTAGAAAAAATAAACCTACTTTTTGCGAGTCCTCGTCATAGTGAAGTCATCACTTGCATTTAAGACTCTACAGTTTGAACTGTGATGAAATATACACCTAATTTAAACTGCTGATCAAGTACAGCTCTTTGACGTTGTCATTTCATTTTCTAGTTGTCTAGTTTTGATAGTCCAGTCGTTTAAACTAATTTCTAGTAATGAGTGGATATAACGTAAACTTTCCCGTAACTAACCTTAGCATAACAATTTCGTGGTCAGTATGTACCCAGTAAGACATATCGGTAATTTTGACCAAATGTTTAATCAGGTTTATTGCAGCAAACCTAGACGCCATTTTATCTTTTACCTTTCTAAAGCATTGGAGCTGAAACACTGCAGGTTGGCGCTTATTTTTCTATCTCTTTTGTTTTTTGTATAAATTCTTGTGAAGTAAATGATCCTGCTACTTTATGTTGTGACGGTTGGGAGCGAGGTACAGCTTGGTGCTTTCTTTCATTCTGCAGTAACTTGAATGCAAAAACTTATTTTCATACCGTAATTTTAAATATATTTCTTGCTTTCGGCCGGTACAGCAGCACATATCAATAAAAGTACGTCAAAACATGTCTTTGAAGCTTTGAAAAAAATGAAAGAAGGTAAAATAAATAAAAGCAGAAAAGGTGAAGTCTACAGTGAAATGTGAGGCAAAGTTGGTGAGCACAATCACGAAACGGGAAAGCGCAAGAAAATCTCGCCCCGTTCCAAATCAAACCAAACACAACAGCAAACAATTGAAACCCGTTTTTGATGCAACAGCGCGGCAGCCAAACGTTCGTCGGCAAAAGAACTTTTAAACTTGCTTTTATGTCGCCACAGTGTTCACTCGCGTTGGCTGGCCACGTTTTTGTTTGCGTCGGTGGTCGAAGCACGCTGCTCTGTTAGTTAGCAGTAACGCTTTAAACGACAAGAAGATACACAGTTTAGACGACAAGTCTACCGGTCCCCTCAGCCGTGTGACTATTCTTGTCGGTTCGGTGAAGATCCGAATTATTATTTCGTTGTCAACAGGCCAGAAAAAGAGTGTTTTGCGTGCTTGCTTGCTTGCTTGCTTGCTTGGTCAAAGGAAAAGTGTTCAAAGTGTTTGGGCGGTGAAAAAGAAACCAACCTGTAAAAGAAACGCAAAAGATTTCAGCGTGATATTCAGCGTAATGTTTTTCACAAGCTATACTGCGTTTGAAAATAAACTACTTATCCTAAATAATTCTGACATTCCTTCACCATCACCCATAGTTCGTAAACATCTATCGTTCAAAGCATGTTTACGCGGTGCATCTAAAAATCATAGCAATCAAGCCGGCACAACCTTTGGCCGCAGATTAATCTCCGAGGTGGGTTCTTGTTCGTTCGAGCACAAATGTATTTAGCCGATGATCGGCTCTGACCTCACCTGTGGTCACCATCTTCTCGCCCGCGCAAGGTTGTGTAAGTGTCTGCATCCGAAACGCTCGTTTTGCGAAATGATGTCTACCGGCGCCATAAATCCGCAGCTCGAAATGTTCACGCATCTTCCGTACGCGTCCTTCACGCACCGTCGTCGGTGCCACCTTGGTCGGTTCCTGCGCCAGACGAACGAAATTCAATAAGCAAGCGCTGACAACCTGATATTTCGTCGAACGCGCTTGACGCAGGAAAAAAAACGTCTGCAGCGACTAACTTTTAATCATGCATTGCCGTGTTATTAACTGCAGCTGCATAGCTAGAGCATTAACCACCGGCTTCAGAACAAGCACATTGCAGCAACACATGATGCAAGGGAACAATCAAGAAGCTTAACTCACACTCTGTACGCCCCCCTTTTAACGTGCTTCCTCGGTTGGCCGGCGCTGAGCGACAAAACGGTGTTGTAATCTGCAAATAAAATGTTTCATAACATTGGTTACATGAACTTTATTTTGGTTTATGGCGTTTTTGGCCAGGTTCACAAAAACTTTTTGAAAGATTTTATAAAAATTTTCCACACTGTTCTTAATAGGCTAATCATCAAATTAAAAAATGCGAACAATTATCTACAAAACCAAAACTCGATTCAAAAGAATGGTCATCACCTTGCGAAAGCGCCTGCATCAGCTTCGGGATGAGGATGCTTGCCGTTTCGGAGTCGAAGTTTGACTGAAAATTGTCCCCGTTTTTTCCTTCCAAGGATCTTATCAGCTTTTGCAATAAGTTGCTTGGGTTCTGCAAATAAAAGACTTGTTGCATTCATTGCAAAAAAATTGCGGCGCATAATGTACATTGGCTCTTAGGTTCAGAAGATTGTTTCACGAAGGGGAGCAATTTTCACTAAGGGGACAAATTCACAAGCTTCAGACAAGAGCTCCGCTCCTTAGCGTCGGTTTGTTGCACGATTAGCTTCCTGCAAGCGAGAAAACTAAATTTTATCAAAAATTCTAGTTCATCATAAATTTACTTATTCAGCAAGCAGTCTTGCTGCGTAATTCACAACCAATAAGCTATTTATGCCTCACAAAAAGTTATCTGTATGACTACACAACAAACAAAGCAAATGCTTAATAAAGAAATATTTTTACATTCGCTGTATTTGCGCACATTGAAACATTTTTTCAAATGATAGCCATTTACATATTTTATGAAAATATACATGCTTTCCCTTGATACTTCTCTTGTGAAAAGAAAAAATTAAAGCTGTTATCTCCGCCTTTCGTAGTAGAGCAAGGTTCACACATTTTCCCCTTTTCTTGAATTTAATCTCAAGCGACAGCTAGTGGGCGTAAATCGTTGTGGTAAATCTATTAATGGCAGTGAAAACAAATATTGCTGCAGCCTTGTGTTGCCAAAAATGTTGACGTTGTTGGCTTGCAAGAGATTTTAACCCACCCAATTTTTTACACTATCTGCTCTACTAAGCAATTAGAATGGGCACGCGTGTAATAAAATGCGGGATTTTGGTGCAATGGTTGCTTGCTAGAGTAAAAGATGCAATTACATCGTTACATCCTTGACAAAGCATCAGGCAACATGCCTCTCTTGAAATAATAATTCCGCTTTAATGTCTAGAGTTCGAATTAATACGCTGATTGCAGAGCTGGAGTCAGCTTGTTCCAAGTAAATTAAAAATTTGTCATCAATATGAACGTCCGAGCAATTTTGCTGCTTTTATACAGACAGCGTTCGCGCGCTGACAGGTTGTTGTCTTCACGACATATCTAATCATCGACTCTATACGCGGGTTTCACTACGACGCGACGGTCTAGTCTGGCAATGGCAGTAATCCTAGATATCATGTGGTTGAATCGCACGCCGGCGGAGGACGCTTTTGAAGAGCTGAAGGTCCGCTGAGCTAATGGAAGCAATCAGTTTGCGTCACCACGCCAGCTTCTCACACGACACGAGAAGGGTCTTGAAGAATAATCTGCCTGTGACGCAAGCTTGTTTGGATTAACGAAAGGGGACATGCCTTAAAAACTATTTGGTTTATGTACGCTCTGCTACAGGGGTTTGGAAACATATTTAATAGCAAGGGTTGCGTGAATTGTGGAATATCCCTGGCGGGCCGGAAAAAAATAATTACTTTTATCTTAAAATTCTTCCTATATGGTCCTGAGAACATAAGGAAAGAAAACTATGAGGGCCGAGAAAGACTTCTCTTGACTTAGTCTCTGAGTACCTGCTTATGACGGCGTTTCGTTTTGACGCGATGTTGTGTTCTAAATTCAATAATAAATATTCTGAATAGCATGCGGGTCGCATTTGGCCCACATGCAACAGGTACACATCCCTGCTCCACTATGCCCCTATAAATAAGCATTGCTTGACACTGGTTTTTCAACGCCCTTTTCAATCTTCCGGCGCCTGACGGACCTTAAAAACGATTATCTTCAGCATTGCTTATAACATATCCTACCTCAGGTATCGGAACTGCTGCAGAGATCCCAGCAATAATGGTCGATATTACGATGCCCAACAAACTGGAAATCTTCATTTCGTCCAAAGTGTCTTGCTTCGGGTCAATTTTTTTCTTATTCGAAAAACGTCAGATATCGTCCAGCTTGACGAATACAGTATTTTCCCAATCCAAAGAGGTAATAATCCTTTTTATCGGGCTAAAGCAACTGTTTATCTCAAGTAATCACCAATCACCGCTCACAGTCTTTTTTTCTTCCTCAGATGAACTCGCAGAAAGTTCTAGGTTCAGGAATGTAATCACTTTACGGTGCACGGCTTCGTGTGAAGCAGGCTTGTCTTTGACTGCGAAGTGGAGTATGAGCTCTCTTTTGCCGCCAGAGCGTGTTTTTAAGGATCTAGTCCCCGCGCGTAAAAAAAGCCTCGCCGCTGGCCCGAAGAGTAGAAAAACAACGCACCGAAGTCGGCCGGCCAAGACAAAACTAAAAAGTGTGCGGCACAGAAGCGCGCCGGGGTGCCTATCTTTAAATTATGCCCACCAGGGTATAACAATAAAAATTCTTTGCGTTAAACAACTTGTGAGTAATGCGGTAATTTGCGGTTTAACCTGTAAAGACTTGCAAAACCACTTGACTTCAGGGCGTTTGGCTTATTGATAATTGATGAGAGCAATTCCTGTTGCGTTGCTCCTTGCCACAAAAGCTCTCGGACGCTTTTGACGTCACAACACATAAATTGACAGCACAGCAGCAAAGAAAACCGATAGATTTGTGGTGGTCTAATGACCTGGCACTAACTGACGAAGAAATGCTCATCGCAAACATTTATCTCGACGTTTCTGCGAAGCCATCATTTCTCAATTTAGGCCCACAGATGAAAAGTTGCGATAAAAACGAAGGCGCCTGGCATAAACATTTTGAAACGTCTCGTCACCAGTGCAACATCCTTCCCCGTGAATGATTGACATTTACAAGGAAGGTCTCGCACACGGTCGATGCACCTCAAGCAATGAACGCTTGACCTCTAGGCTGGTCATATCAATTTTCTGCCTCCACGACGACTTTTCTGATTGCTGCCAGTCTTCGTGTGCAGTACGGCATGTAAGGCTTCACTATATTTTATGNACTTTCTGCCTAACAAGAACAACTGCTTACGAGTTCGAATCAGCTTAANTCAAACTACTGTTTTCGTCGGTGAGCACTCACGCAAATTTCTACAAAAGTTATCGAAGCAGATGTTTTCACAATAGATGCAACATTTAAATTCTACCAATTTTTGTATCCTATTTCTATTGATGAGTTCTCGATTTTCAACAGCATTTTGCCTGAGCGTCTTAGCAGTTCGTAAAGGATGTGACTGTGTTGACTTCAACAAGCTTGACAGTATTTTTTCCCAGTCTTATGTTTCATTTTCAAGATGCGCAACTTTACAAATATAAGACTCTGGTTTCAGCAAGGAAGGTGGCCTCGGACCAAACGAGAAAATGAAGCTGCTGAAGTGCGAATTGACTACGACGTCCTGTCCACCGGTCACAGAGGCATAGTTTTCGCCGCTTCCAGCGGTTGAGATTCCGTAACGTGTGAGTGAGCCTTTACTCACGGGAAAAAATTGTTTGCGACTGCTTTCTCTGCTTTGACTTCTTTTCTGGAATCCAAAAATAACCTAAATCCTAAATAAGTGGATAAAACGGCAGGCAAATAAAATTATGTCAGTTAGCTGTGGCTGCGTTTACGCGAACTTTTCGAGTAAATGGACAACACTGAACTATTTCAATTCGCCTGAAAAATGTTGTGCAGATTTTGAGTGCGTGCAGACACGCGATGGCAACATATTTGGGCACATCTTGTTCTTCAATTGCGTCCTCGAGGAAAACGCGCGAACAGACCGGAAAATTTGCTCTGGCGATGTGGCAAGACGCCGCCGATTTTCGACGCCCGGCCTACCCTTTTCTTCGAAGCCCACGATGCGCGATGGCGGTGGTGCGAGCGAGTAAGTACGCGCATTTAGGATCACTTGTTTACCCAAACTGTGAATTTAAAACGATTACGTGCAAATAGTGGCTAACGCGACGAGTGCAAGCTGACATATAATTACTGGGAAAGCTTTAGCGACAGGGAATCCGGTTGTAGAAATTCTTCTCCTTACCGTTTCTTGCCATGACCTTCATTTACGGCCTTCATGTAAGCCGATCTGCCGAAGATCGCCTGGGAAGGAGGCGTTTTCTAGCCAGGCCTAGTTTGAACGGAGCCCTGAAAAAGGTCAATGAACTCTTTGTCAATGTCGACAAACCGCTTGCCAAATAATAAGCAAGCAGGTCAAGCTCGTAGGGCAGTTAATGCTGAGATTATCGGCTGCTGCAAACGCAAGACATAACCTCCACAGCTGTAAAATTAAGTCCTACCTGAAACTCAACTTCAAAACGACGTTTGTGACTCTTAGCAAAAAAGCGCAAAATATCCGGCCAACAGACTTGGAGAAACTGAAGTTAAACACAGTAATGAGGCGTTAATATTATGGCTGTTCGAAAAGTTAACTGACTCCTTTCTGTTGAGACGTTCTCCCAAGCTTACTTAGGTTTTACATGATAGAATGCGTATTCCACTTTTAATAGTCAGAATTTACTCTGACTGGCAAAGTCAGTCAGACTTTTTTCAAATATTTTCAGGTTATTTGAAACCTGAAACAAAGGTTTCAAATAATTTATCAAAAGCATGCAAAACCAAAATAAAGCATTAGTTTAAGATTGCCATTGCATTTTCAAAGATCTTCCGTTTTCGCTTTGTACCTTCTTTCTGTTTCACGTGTAAACAAGTAACCATGGCCGCTGAATGACGTCTTTGTCATGAAAGAGCTACATTCCTGGATTTAAAAACTATCAACTTTTTGAATAGACAAGATAGGTCAACTTTCCTGAAGGGATTATTTTTGCTGTTAAAAAACGCTTATAGCTGCAAGTAAACTTGATTAGAAAAAAACACAAAAAGAAGAAAAAGATTAGAAAATTTAAGATTATTTACATTGCATCTCTTGACATTAAGTGCAAATCTTCAGAAAAACTTCACATTCTTTTCCGCATTTTTCAACAGCAAGTTTTGTATTAAATAATTATGTCTGCATTTACCAAGTTATTGGTTGGAGTTATTGTGAAAGATTTTGTTTCCCACTATTGTCATTTATAGTGTATTTGTCATTAGCTACAAAAATCGAGTTTATTTTCAAAGCTTTTCCAATGTCCCCCAAATCATTCTAAAGTTTTGACCAGAATATGCTTAAAAATCAACATGGTGTGCAACCTCTTTTTGAGGATATAAGTTACTCAACTGCTCTTCAGATCTATCAATTTTATTCGAAAAAAAATAATTGTGAAAACAGCAAAATTGCAATAAATAAAACTAAAATACCTGCAATCACCAAACTGCTTCTAAGTTTCAAGCACATTTTAGCGTATGTGCAAACCTACGATTGTTTTGAATCGCTGAACAGGGTGTGCATTGTACAAGTGAAAAACTAGTAGAAATAATTCTGAGTGCAAGACATAAATTGACATTTTGTTTGCAAAAAATTCAAAACAAAATTAAAACCAAACGTTGCTCTGAAAAAGGTTTTCATTTGCTTTTAGTTATTATTTTGCACTATTTTTGAAAAGCCATTCATTTAAACAGGGCGCATCAAAGTTAACCTCTCCAGCTGAGATTAGCACAAGCGCACACATTCTTTTTTATCATTAACATGCAAAATGTATCTTTAAGAATTGCATTAATGCTTCGTTTAATACAGTGGCCTTCAACACTTTTTGTACAACCGACCCCCTCCAGAAACTTTTTTTGAAAATCGCCCCCTACCTATAATTTCTGCGTTGTCTGAAAATAATATTTTATTTTGAAAATAATTTCAGTGCTAACGAAATATAAACGGGCTATATAGTTAGCACAAAACAAAACGAACAAACAAAATGAATGCAAATGCATTTATAGAATAAATGTTATTCATTTCCTAAAAAACAGCTGGTTCCAAGTAATACGAACCTTGCGATGGTGTTTATCTGCAAGCTTTTTCAACGTAGATTGCAAGTTGGTCGTTTTAAGTCTTATGGCGTTACCACCGGTCTTGTTCATGTCAAAATCATTGCGGTATTTATTACGGGTGTGCAATACTTGGCAGAAACCTTTCTCAGAAAAATACGTCGTGGGAAACACCAGTAATAATAGCTTCACTTTTCCCGAAAGTTCTGGAAAACCCTTACTGCACTAGATCCAAAAATTTAAACATCCGTGTCTATGAAATACACACGGGCTTCATCGTCGCTTTGGGTGTCAGTGAGACGCTCCTGAATGGTGGTCGCATTCGTTTATGCTAGTTAGCTGGAAAAAAGGTGTTTAACCCAGATACTTTCTACGCAATGTAACTTTCTGTGTGATCTCCGCAACAGAATGACTTCATAGCCAGCTTCAAACCAGGGCGGATCCAGCCAGTAACGTTAGCGGGGGCGATTTCCGTAAAATTTGGAAGTCAAGTCTCGTTACGGGCTCACTACTGTAAAGTATACTTCACAACACTTCTGTGACAAAACAAAGGACGGCAAAAATGGCTATATATCGTGAATGCTGTTTTCCGAATTGCACAAAATCGTGGTGAATAAAATTACTTTCGTAGGTTTTAGGGNGGACGATCGTCCCAATCGCCCCCTGGATCTGCCCCTACCTCAAACAACAGATGGCGAAAAGGATCTTTGAACTCCTTAGTTTAGCTAAGATGAGGTGTTTGGGCTTACTCGCTGGTCTAAGTTACTCTTTTCCTAGCCTACTGTACTGTTATGCAGAGTTATGACAGGGTATATTTTAATTTATTTGTTTGTGACCAGACACGAAGTCCATAGTATGAACACACACACTCTGTACTATGGACTTCGTGTCTGGTCCATAGTATGAACACACACACTCTGTACTATGGACTTCCCAGACACGAAGTCCATAGTATGAACACACACACTCTGTACTATGGACTTCGTGTCTGGTCATAAACACATAAATTGAAATATACCCTGTCATAACTCCGTATAACAGTACAGTAGGCTAGGAAAAGAGTAACTTAGACCAGCGAGTAAGCCCAAACACCTCATCTTAGCTAAACTAAGGAGTTCAAAACTTATGGCAGGGTATATTTTAATTTATTTGTTTATGACCAGACACGAAGTCCATAGTACGCAGAGTGTGTGTGT
>JGI24021J15306_10003273_pt1 | contig 18181 bp, 8 predicted proteins | sample Ectturendosymbi1_FD_15306 | JGI IMG/M metagenome (IMG submission 15306)
TTCACATTCCCCCCTTAAAAACCCAAACACTATCAATTCTTCACAAGAAAAATCACAAAAAAAGATAATTGCAAAATTTTCACACTACCTACTGTGAAGAANCAATGACGATTAGGCCTATTAGCCAAACAGATTTTATAATTAAGCCACTACAGCTTGTCCTTGCGTACCGTAGACATTCCGGTCTAAACCANCCTTGTGCAGNTTTTTGTGTTGAATAAACAAATAATAAAACCTTAAGGTTTTTTCATCCACAGCTTTTCCACCCTATTTCTTCCCTGTAACAAATTTCCTCCCAGGAGTTAAAAATCCCTCCCTTAGTGAGTCCAGTGTCAGCCGTTTGAGAACCACCGCTCTAGAGCCACATTTAATAAGCTCTGAAGCAAGTCATATGTTTGTCACAATAAAGCAAAAATTATGCGCAAATGTGCCAAAAGTGGCCCCTCAACAACTTTAATGTATACACAAAGAACAATTCAAAATAATTTACAATGTGAAATGGACTTTCACGAAGAAGCAAATTCCCAAATAAAATGTAAATTTCACTTGCTTTCAAAGAATAAAGTTTCTGTATAGCATGTGTCAAATATAGGGCCCCCTTTCTGATAGTTTGCCTCGGGCACCTAAATTCTAACATCCACCCTTGCATATTAAAGGACCGCGGGGCCCGTAGCAATTGCTACATTTGCGGTTATTGTTAATCCGGCAGTGATGCAAACGCGCAAACAAGAACAGTGCCAGCAGCAACAACCGGCCATTCCAAATGAAGCCCGGCAATAGACAGCAAGGCAATTCAGTACATTTCAACACATAAAGCAGAACAAGGGGGATTCAACGGTAAATATGCGAAAACAGGACATAAATATGAGACAAATTGAGCACGTTCATAGTGGAACAACAGCATTTTCATCGCAGATCTATTTTTTTAAATACAATACTAAGTGCATAATAACGACAGTTGGCTCCTAAGGTCATGGTAAATCAGGGAAAAACTATGTCCGGTTAAATCGTTAGTGCTGAACAGAATTCGAGCACAAGAACAAAAATTAAAAGTAGTGTTACCCAGATCATAAAAGCATTGACAAGAGATATATTACAACATCACTTGAACCAAACAGTATTTTCCAGCAAATTAAACCTGGAAAGCAATTGTTAACTATTTAGTACATAAATTTCCCTAGTTTGTATTCATATATTTGATTAATTTGAACTATTTCACATGAGTGATACAAATTTGGCATGGGGATGTGAGCAGTTTAGATGTTTTACAAATGCAACGTTTCGAACGGTTATGAAGCACCTTGAGTTGAATATGTTGCAGGGACTTTACCCCTTATTGCATAGCAAAGATGAAGATAAATTATGAAAAAGTACACAATATATTAATATTTGAAATTGGCTGAAGCTTGAAGAGGGCGTGGGTTCCTTGAGCTACTTTCTTTTTAACTGAATAAATATGTTCTTTCCATGTTAGATTGGAATCGATTATGGTGTCTAAGTATTTGGCAGAGTCAAATTACTCTCTAATGGAGCATTGTTACAATTTATGTTCAGAGTTGTAGGCGGGTTAGGATTGTTAAATAAAATTGTTTAGTTTTAGCACACGACCAAGACTCAGGACCAAGAGTCGGAATTTTGCGGCGCACAACAAGTAATTGGCATCTTGTCAGATTGAACTCCATTTGCATAAAATAATTGTATATTCTGTAAATATGATGGAAAAAGATCTAAGAACCAAAACACGAATTTCATAACAGTTGAGTTTGTCTAGTTGTATTTTATGATTAACAGTATTAAATGCTCTTTTCAAACCAAGAAAAATGCCACAAGTGCTATTGTCCATTTAGATGTATTATCTAGTTATGAAGTTGGTTTAAGTCATAAATATGGAAAGCCAGAACGTAAACCAATTTGGTGGTTTGTGATTGTTTAGATAATTTTCAATATATCAGGAAGAACTCCGTTTTGAATGCAGTAATTATGCTGCTGAATAAGTACATACGACATTTTTACTCTCTTTCATTAATCTAACAGGAATATAATAAGGGTCAGTAGACTTTTTGTCATCGAGTAAATTGAGAAGCTTGTGTATTTCTTCTGGACAAGTTGGCTTATAAACATGGAAGAACAGATTTGAGGAAAAGGGGTTAGACAGGAATCAGTTACAGTGGGAGGTATGACACTGGCAAGTGATGGACCACTCGAGGTAAAAGATTGATTTAAAATTTGGGCAACAGATGTATTTCGGAGAGCTGATGATGCCTACTCAGTACTCAGTAAGCGAAATCTGTACTTCGTAATCATCATAGGGTCTGAATCATTGCTTTGGAAGGAATTCTTTCTATAGATATATTGCTATATCTGTTATGAACATGGTTTTGGTCTGTTTCGAGTGGTCTGCTGTGAACAGGTCTGTTTTGAAAGGGAACTATTTCTTCTGTAACCTTTTCTTTTCCTGTATAAAATGCGTAGCTGGTATTGCATTCTTTTCAATTAGATTCTCTCGGTTGATAGCTTTACTGTTCGTGTGTTTTATTTTATTCTATTTTATACTTTCATGCACTTCGTAGAGCTGATGATGCCTGCCTGGTAGGCGAAATGTACACTCGGCAAACATAATAGCGTCTGATTCAATGCTTTGGAAGAATTCCTTTCTACAGATACACTTACACAACTTAACCGCAATATCCGAGCATATTTGTTGGATCCAGTAGCAGATAGTGGTGAATTGAAAGCCTGACGGGTTCCTAGTATACACATATGTTTATTTTTGAACTACCTCGTCATCGTCTTCACACGGCGAAGTAGAAGCAGGCTCTGTCAATACTCACAAAATCAAACGAAGTGTTTTAGCAACTGTCAAATTTCACACACGCCTGGGGCTACGATGTGCACCAACTTGTAACAATTTTTCACAACCTACATAGACAATTCTTACAGTGACGCTCCAATCAGTATTGCAATATAGTTTCGAAAACTCAAATCTTAGAGCATAACTCACCATGTTCTTGAGGAACAGTGCACTACTTCGCAACACTCGGTTTGTCGAAGAAAAAAAACAAAAAAAACAAAAATGCCGTCTGACATTTTTGTGCACCACATTTCTTACAGTGTTTTCCTCCGTGTTATGTTCTAGTCTAGCGACACTGCAAAGTGCGCGTGCAGATGAAACGGTAAAACCGAGGTCTGGGGATGGTCGTTCCCAGCATGGCCACACTTCAGCGCTATAACCCACATTACCCAATTGCTCTTTTGCATGAATGCGCAAACTGCCATCAAGACGGCCATGCACAGTGCTTGAGACCCTGTCCCCCTTACGTTGTGTAGCTCAGTGTTCCACTGATGAAACCACAAAGGCGAAACTGTGCTAACAGGAGTAATCATTTTTTACCTTTTGCGTAGCGAGGCCTGATGCATTGCAGATCTTGCAAGTAATTTTTCGTGAAGGGTCTGGATATTTGGAGTAGTGTTGCTGCACGTGCTACAAAGGGGCTAAAGTTTAAAAGTTGAAAACCGCACGATTTTCTATAATGACATCGCAGCTGGTGTCAGAGACCTCGCGCTCGGCAGGAATGCTACTTTTTCACAGCAGCGATTCTTCTCAACCCACACGTTGCTGATCAAGCTACAACTCAGACGTGTGGAAAGAATCGTAGAGTTCTGAATATATACATTTGAAGCGTGTTTGAAATTATTCTTAATGGTATACTCGGCCTCAACAGAAGGCGCGTGTTTGTTGTAGAATAATATCGTCTCGACAATTTGTGGACAATATCTTCCTCAGCGACAGCGTTCTCTACGTCAAGTGCACAAGGGCTGGGGTAAAGGAATCTGTGGCGATTAGCTCTATTTTATGAAAAAATATGCAACAGAAATGAATGTACTCTTTTTAGCTTAAAGTGGCGCAGCAGTCATGCGTAACCTGCCAGTCCTCATACATTTACCGTTTCCAATCCAAGTAAAACAAGAAGTGGAATAGTCGTCAGTCCTCCTTCGATCCACTCATCCAAACTAACAACACCATCCCCATCTAAGTCAATCTCATGAAGCATCTCCTGCAGGATCTAAAAAGTAATAGATTTTAGTATGAAAGTCACGTTAGGTAACGGTTCATTTAGTGTAGTAGTGCCGTATGACGGTATAACACATCAGATGTTTATATATATGTCACTCAGTCACGTTGCAAAATCGCTATAACACAATCCTTCATCGTTTTGAAACTCCCAAGTATCCGTGCGCGGGAAACAAGTCGTCTACTAAAGTCCTGCGCGGGGCGGGTTAACCCGCGCGGGTTGCGGGTACCCGCATTTGCGGGGCGGGCGCGGGTTGAGAAATTCTTTTTGCGGGTAACTGAGTGTTGAGCCAAAGCACATGAACTTACTCAGCTCAAAAATCGCAAATCACGTGGATGTACAGTAGGCTACTAAAGTTGTTTGCCAGCATTGCGCTTAGGACAGTAGGCCTACAGCAATTATTGGAATATGATGTAACAACCCATTGTTGCGCAACCTTAGCCCAGACTCTTGCCATGTGGGGTGCAAGCGACCATTTTCCAATGCTACCGTCGTACTTGGTGGGGAATAATTCAGTGTAGCAGCCCTTCTAAATGAATAAGACAACGCTTAACGCACAGCTGTTCATGACTGGACTGAAACGTGTTTTTTATCACCTCAAATCTGTTGACTGCGAAAGATCAGATCTGTGCGGAAAAGTTTCGGTTTGGTTGCCAATGAAAAGAATGAGCGGCTTGATTTTGCTGCTTGTTAGACTTGCCTTCAGTCGTTATAAGTAGGGCAAGTTTTTCAACTTTTTTTACAGCTTCCCACAGCTTCTGAAATATTCAGAATGTATGTAGCACAATGTTTTAAGTTGGTTGAGGGAATTTTATATTGCAACTTTTTCCTTTTTTACATGCAGCTTTTATCGAGTAGGCCTGTTGCGCAAAATGTAAAAGTGTGATTTAAAAAATATGCTTTATAACTATTTGAGCATCTGTTCTCTTTGATAACCGATTTGGACTGTATAATGACCTAAAAGTAATTGTGTAAATGACCCGGCCAAACATCAGAACTGTAGGCCAATTTGTTAAATTGCCAAGCAACTTCATGCTGTGTGGAGCGAAGTTTCATCATGCTATGCAAACTGTAGGCAAAACATCGCTATTTCTCCCCAGAAAATGTTTGGAAATATTTAGCATTATATGTAAATAAATCGCTTGAGTAAATCGCTGTCGTTTAAAATGCTTGTGCATAAATGCAACTTTTTACTGCAACTTTTGTTAAAAATAAATACATATTTCTCACGATTTTATTGCAACAAAATTTGTCTTAGTTACGAGGTTTTAGTAGTTTTCGGACAGGTGCGGGTTTAAGACCGAAAAAGTGCGGGGCGGGCGCGGGTTGGGATGGTCTGCTGGGCGGGTGCGGGTTAGAAGTGTGCGGGTGCGGAGCGGGTTTGAATTTTGCAGGGCGGGAGCGGACAAAAAAATTCAACCCCCGCAGGACTCCCAAAAAATAAAAGCAATACAATACTTATCTTACCCTAACAATGATGGTGAAGACTCTAGTATTGAGTTTTTTTAAATTTCGGAAGGATTTGAATTAGTACTTCTCTCGGGTGTGATCTTCAAATCAACATAACTAGGCTTAAACAATGATGTTCTATACCTGTTGCAAGCTTGTGTATCGGACAGATTGCAAGTACTTGGTTGTTACTTACAATACTATTTTTTTGTCAGCTACTGTACTTGAATCCGCGCAGTGACACAAGGTTCTGCTCGCGGCCCATTTTTATTGTTAATATGTGTGAACTACACACCTGCGGGGATCCTTTGACAAATAATTCTCATGGCAAATGATACCGCCATCAGACCTCATCCAATCAACATCACCTGGCTCACCAGCTNTTGAAAGACGTTCAAAAATATTTGGGAATATTTTTTCAACGCACCCAAAACTAATTTATAGCAAGCTACGTCAAACCGTTTTTATTAGCAATAACATCTTCCCAGAGGTATCTGTAGTATTTTCAGCGAGTCACTTGGAAACGTGAGATACACTTTTTGAAATAACTTGTCGCAAAGCTTTGTGTCGTTAATTTGCAGATTTGGAAAGTTGTACCGAGGCAGGCAATGTTTTCGCTTTATCACTTTTACATTGTGCCGATTATGGGCTTTGGTGACTCAGTTTATGACAGTTGTTTCCAGGGACAATTAAATGCTCCAGATTTACTGCAAGCTTTCGAGGAATCAGCCGACAGGGCTCTGCTGTGATTACTTTGCGATGATGCGGGCTTGCACAAATCTACGTTCAAGTACTTAGTCTCCACAAAGGTGACGCAGTCGCATCTGGATTATTATTTTGAAAAATTCCTGTTAAAAAATGCTATTATAAATTTGTTGATAGATTCGACTGCGTCACCTTTGTGGATGTGCAATTCGGAATAGTTTGCTATTCCAGAGCAGAAATATTCCCGAATAGCTAAACCAAATCCCACATGCCAGTCTTAATGAAGTTTTGGCTTTCAGCACGCAGCTGCAAAACCGTTTTGAAGACAATTAATTACTCACAGTAACAAAAATACAACCAATAGAGAAGTTTATTGCTGTACAATACCTTACGGCTTTCTAAATCCCGTCCATTAAACGAGATCGCAACTGTTTGCAATCAACCTAGCATTGGAAAAGGTCTCTCTAAAGATGCTGAGGTGACAGGTATGCAAAGATATTTTAAAGCCAAGTACTTTAGTAAAGGCATCCTTTACGCGTTGTACCAGCATAGCGTGTCAGCATTATTTGGTTGAACTTTTAACGTCAGATAGCTTGCATTTTTGTTCCTTCGGTTGCTCATAACATACAGTGCGAGCGAGTGGCGAGAAGCAAGAAAAAAGGTGCTTCGCATGTCTGCAGCTATGAACAAAACAAACGTAACTATACTTAGCATGTGTCACACACACACGTGACGCACACACGCGCGGATTCATTACTAATGCCCTTGTTACATGATTTAAATTTGCATTCTCCCTTTGGATAGTTTACAATCCGAATCCTCTGGATTCACTCGTGATTCCCATTTCTAGTTGTTCCATGTCTGACACTGCTTCTATTGAAAATGTTCAACATCGTGCTGCAAGAGTGATTCTTTGGTGCTTCCAAACAATCTACGTCGGTGCTTCAAAACAATATCTACGTCGGCCATTGCTGATGATTTGGGTTTGAGTGAATTACATAGCAGAGCTAAATTTCATTAGCTTATTCTTTTTTCCAAAATACCTACTTTAAGTTCTCCAATGCCAATGTCTCTTCCTGTTTTCTTCAATGATTGTTTTCTTTTCTTCGCGACCACCTAAGTTTCCGTTGTACCATTAGGCAAACGTCTTGGTCTCCCAAATATCTTCTTGCTGAAAGTGCCGACTTTGGAATATCCTACCAAAAAATGTATGGAAAAGAATTTTTCCTCTACATTTGTTCAAACCTGCTTTGGAATGTCATGTTTTACTGTGATGAAGCTTCATTACATTGTCGTGGCTCAGTTCTACCAACCGCGTCTACTACTGCCTGAATGCCTCGAGACGGATATACATTTTTTCTGTAGTATCCAGCACGGAAATGCAAAACGCCGTACTTGCACACTTACTGTACTTTAACTTCCTGTAACATATTTTCGAATAAATAATTTAAAGTACTTTTACGTGTTACGCTTGTCGCTCCCATGCTTTATAGACATCTAAACTTACGTCAAAGAAAGCCATGGAATCGTATAATGAAATTATTTTTTGAATGGTTTTTATAAAAACGTAATCTGCTGTAGTTTGTTAATTTTTGTATGTTTTGTTTCTTGTATTCCTGTTATAATTTGCGCATCCCGTATATTTTAGTACTTTATGCGTTTAGTTTAGTACTTCAGTGTAGCGGTATATCTGTTCACAGTTCTTAGTGAAAACCAACTAATGCTGGTTTTCTCCTTCCTACCCCAGTGTTTGTAACTCTTGTCATCACGTTTACCTTATATAATTCTGCTCGCTAATGCCTGATCAGAGTCAGCATTTCAGACATCTTGATTAGCAGCCAATTGTCATGAAATCAAATTCAGTTGTTTACTCAGTTATGATCAATATTCATGGAATTTTGTAGCATGCCTTTAAAATTCATACAATATTTTTACTGTTTTTTTGGCACTCCATCTTTTTCGTTATTGTTTTACTGTGCATATTTTAAGACAGAATGCTACTTCTGTGGAATAGCGTTTTGGTCTTAAATAAACACATTTTGTTGCTGCGTACGTTTTTTTAATTGTTGCGTATGTTAAGTTTTTGAGGTGTTTATCCAAGCATGTGGTTTATTTATAGGTGTTCATCGGTAGGATTCCTCGCACAGTTTTTGAAGATGAACTGATACCTCTCCTTGAAAAAGCAGGGACCATTTGGGATTTTCGTTTAATGATGGACCCTTTAAATGGACAAAATCGCGGATATGGCTTTGCAACGTATACGACAAAACAGGCTGCTGTCGAATGTGTTAAGCAGGTGTTGTTGTTATTGTTCACTTTATCCTATGAAAAAGTGGTGTCATTGTCACATGGGATCTAGAGTAGTTGGAAAAGCGTAAGAAAAAAACGTTCGCAAAAAAACTATACCCACCAAATTTGTCAAGTTTTAAACGCGGAGTTACATGTCCTACACGATGTTTTGTTTCGCACGGTTGGAAAATGTAATTTTCTTAAATGCGATGTTAGCTAAGAAAACACAAACTAGTGGTCACGCACAGATTGTAGTAGTTATGAATGAAGCTATTTAGTGACCTTACCTTGTCCTTAAGTCCTCAAATTTAAGATTTGGTTGGCTTTAGCTCTAGTGTTAGTAGCTTTTGCTTACAAATTTGCTGCACTGAAGATGTGTCGCTGACGCGAAATCGATTTCCTAGCAAAGCAAATTGCGATCAGATTCGGCTGCGTCGCCCTTGTGGTGGGTGTCTTGATGCTGAATGGTCAACGGTAATCAGGAATCGTGATGTTATTTTCATAACTTCCAGTTAAAATATTACATGAACACGTTTAAGTTTTTCAGATGTACAATTGCGACATCCAAAATTATTTTTAAAGCAAGTTGTGACAGTCTTTTTGGCTATTATGGGAGTTATCTCAGTTGTGGTTTTAAATTTAAAAGCTCTTAGAACTATCCTTGAACTTGTGCATCTAATGTATCTATTTTGGTCTCATGAAGCTTAGCTTTGATTTTGGCTCTAGTGTGTGTTGTGCAAGATCAAAATGTCAAGGCAGGGATAATCCAACTATCAAAAAGAAATAAATTTAGTTGGTGCGTGTGACAGCCTTTTTTTTTGAATGGCGTTATAGCGTGATGCGTTCTTAGTTTTGTCTATTTTAATCGGCCAAGAATGTGTTTAAATCAGGTGCCTCAGTCGAAAGGTTGGGTGATCGATCCCTGGTCACGGTGTAAATCACCGCCTATTGCGCAAGAGCGTTAACCTAATCTGCTCCAGCAGAAGCAAAATGCAGGCTTCGGCCCATCGTTAGTTGCCGTTAAATTTTCGAATTATCACCATTGTGCTTAAGCTAAGATAGAACGGCATAGTTACTTCTTGCCTCTTTTGATTTTAATGATAGTGGTTGTGATTTTCTCAAGAGTTTCTAATTTGTCTGTGCGTCATAAGGGTTATTTAATTATGACTATACACTTGCTGATTTTCGAAATTTGTTGAATATTTGCGCAAACCACCAATATTCGTGTTAAGTTTAAATCTTCCAATTTTCAGGAAATGCATTATTTCACTCCTTTCAAGCTCTTTCATGAGAAGTGTCGTAAATGCACTGGTACTTCTTGTTTTTACTTTTGAAAGAACTCATTACTTCAAAAAAAAATAGAACCACTGAGATCACAGCCTTGCGTATCGTTTTTCTTCAGTGTACAATATTTTTAAAAATCGTAATTTTTCTGCTTTATTGCAGCTGGATAACTACGAAATCTTGCCGAAAAAGTATCTTGGTGTCTGTGTGTCGCAATCCAACTGCCGGTTATTTGTTGGATCGATTCCCAAAACCAAGACGAAAAGTGAAATTTTCGAGGAGTTCGATGCTATTACACGTAATTCTTTGACGATTATTGGTTAAAAATTTTTTCCTTGCTCCGAAAATAGCAGCTTGCAATCAGTAGGCTTGTTTTAGCTTAAAGAAACAAGGCACTTCGAATTCGAAGTTATACTACAATATTCCATGTATTGCTCTTTATGTGTTTACACACTACTGCGTAATCAGTATACTAAAGACTTCATGTCGCAACGTTTTGTTGGTATTGTCGCTCGTGGAAATCGGTAAAGCGTAAAATTTCTTCTGTTGAAGTGATCTGGCGGAAATAAGTTGTTGGATTTCAGTCTCATGCTTCAAAGTTAGGCACTCTTATGTCTTTTCGTAAGGGTGTCCTGCGTATCGAATTATACTAGAAAAAGAAGTGGAAATTATTCCAGCATATGCATGTTGAAGCAATAAACTACAAATTGTGTGTTGTAAGACTAGTATAGTGCGAAAGCTTGACATTAATTTGGCTGAGAGAACTTATAAGTAAGGTCAAATGCAAAGACACTACCACAAACACCTTGAACACTGGAGCTACCGGAGTCGTGCATAACAAGCTGTCCGGTCAAAAAAGTCTCGGTAGTCCTTGCTGAGGCTGATGTTTATTTTATAATTGAGTTGAGCTTTTTCGTGTTTGGTCAGTGATCAGTGGTTTGGTTTCTGCTGCAGTCGCATGTTGTCATACATAAAACCATCTTAATCACGTTGTGGTGTTACCTGAACTGTTACCCGGGTGTATGTTTCAGAGCTCGACCGATAAAGTTTTTTTGGGCCAATGACGATTTTTTTCATTACCGATATTTTTGCATTACTCATACTACCGCTGGGAGGCAATAAAGTACATTTTTTCTTCAGTATGCAGGCCACATAAACAAAATAAATAATTGCGCAAGTTACAGTTATGAAAGAGCAGATTGTGGTTGTGATAAGTTGCCTCATGAGGCAAAATAGACACTCCTGGTGCTATTTTACCTTCAGCTAAACATGATTGGTTGAACTGGTCACATGACAATTTTGAAACACATGACTTGCTCGGTTGACTGTGATGTCTGCAACAGCTCAGTCTGATGGACAAGTATTGCTATGGTTCTTTGCTGGCAAACTGTTAGCCGCTTGTTTGCGTTGTGTGAACTGCAGGCTGAACCCTAACCGCAAAACCCTGCACCTAAAACCATGTCTTCTTGCGTATTGTACTTGTTACGTGATCACTTCAACCAATAATCTTCGACTAAAGGCAAATGAAGTAAGTCTAACGGGATGAACATGAAACATAGTTCCAGCATGTCAGTTAACAATATTTGAGTAACAAATTACCAGAAGTACTTGAAGCAGAACAAGAGAACACGATTGTTGTTGCGAGAGGTATTATTTTGAGAAGCACGCCCCAAAATTTTTTTTATAACGCTGCTTCAGCAGTATCGTGGANTAGTGGCCATCACACATGACAATGCTACATTACAATGCAAATTTATCCAACTCACAAAATGTTTTCATGTACTGTTACGGGATGTTTTCATCCATTGTGGCTACTGCAGTCCTTAACTAACTCTCTGAAGCAAAGCGTGCAAGCGAATCCACAAACAGGCAAACTGTGTTGCCTAAAAGTACCCTCTTGTATAGGCCTATGTGCCTACGTTCAGATCTCACGAGTGAGCAAACAGCAATGCGTGTTGCATTATTAACAGAAACCATCATTTCACTGCGATAAAAAACCGTACACCATCGAATTCTGCGAAAACCTGGGACACTGCTCGCTGTGACGTAGGAGCGTTTTTTTGTCGTAGGCTGNAGGCCTTGTCTATCGACAAGGCCTCTATCTAGGCGGCCTTTCTAAAACCAAGTAAAACAGTCAACCACCATAGCAAATAACCTGATTTGTTCGCAGTTAGTCATCTGCTTACCGCGCAAAAACCTGCGAGCGAATGTTACGTCATAGAGCGGTTTATTGGGACAATTGCGAAGCGGCCTATTTACCAGGATTATTACACACTACTTGATATAGTCGAGGGCTGCGCGCGTTAACAGAAATTTGCGAAGCAGGACAGAAAATTTGCATTAATCAGTCAGAGACGAAGTAGCAACTTGCGTTTCCGAACATTCCATGCAGAGCAAATATTGCCGATATATATTGGCGGAATTTTGCCGATCTGATGCATCGGCAACATCACATTGGGCCGATATATATATCGGCACGGCGATGCATCGATCGAGCTCTGGTATGTTTTGTAGACACGTAGCTAGTAATAACCTCGTTCTTTTGTCCTATGATATCTCACTCTCCTGGGTACCTCTGCAAAGCACGCTTCGTTTTCCAGCATGTTGTGCGTTCGTGATAGTTGGCTCGCCTTCGTCGGTCTGCCCCACCCGCACCTAAATCTTCTATCACAGCGCTTGGATATCTACGATGCGTTGTGAACCTTAGACAGGAGTGCGGGCGCGTCGTGAGGATTTTCCTTCGTAAGAGTTTTTTTAATTTGCCTACATGACGTCGTCATCATTCATAACATTGCTGGAAATTCGGAAGTGTTCGATTCGAAACCAAAAGAGAAACTCACAGCAAACGATTTGATGATGAGAGTTGCCACTCTTGTACGTCATAAACGCGAAAAATGTACGTCATGAACGTAAGCTCTTGTACGTCATAAACGTAAGGAACGACAATGCAACAACCAATGATTTGAATGAAATCATGTCTGGACATTTCCAAGCACAACTGTTTCATTTGTTGACAATGAAAAACAGTTGGGTTGCGAAATGTCCAACATGATTCCATTTGTAACATCGGCTTTTGCGTTATTCTTTCTGATACGACCTTGCAACACGTCCAAGTTCACTCTGTTCCAAAGACTGGTCGTGTGTTTCGAGTGCGACAAACCAGGCTGATTAGTTACCACTAAAGCCGGGTTTGACAATTGTGTACCGAAAAGATCCCGTGTCGGCGGTCGATGTATACGTTTGTGCGATACTTACCAGCTAGCCAAAGATTCGGTAATTTTGTGAAGTTAGTTTGTGTCGCTGATAAACTGTGCGTGCGAGATCAGCCGCAGCTGGCCGCTGGTGCAGGAAAGATGCTTAGACTGGGCTAAATGTCAACTGTGGTATGCCGCTTCCTCTATGCGTGGTTGCGTGCCACGTATCCAATTTCGTTGTGCAGTATTATTTAAGCGCTATCGGTGGCTTGTTTTTGCGCGAATGACACGGCAAGAGGCTCTAAAATCGAGCTGTGTTGGTCTTGTTCAATTCTCGTTGTGTTTTAGAAGTTTCATAAAATTGATCAGGATGTGGAGTGTCTTAGTTTCTTAATTTGACGGATTTGTTTCATAATGTTATAGTTCCAAGAGCTGAGTTCTCAGTTCTTGAAGCGAAATATTTCGTTGCGGAATAGTTTCTGGAAATTTGTTAATGCTGCGAAATTTTGCTTTGCAGAGGGACTTAAAGATGTTATTCTATACCTTCAAACAGAAGACAAAAACAAAAACAGAGGTTTTTGTTTTCTGGAGTACATAGATCATAAATCAGCGTCTCAGGTAAGCTTGACCAAGGTCACTGTAGACAAGTAAGTTCACAACAGTCTTCCTCAGTTTGCGACAAAATTTTTTTATACTTTCTTACTGTGCTTTTAATCTGCTGCAAAGTACACGTTTCCTTGCGGATAAAACGTGACCAGTCGAGGGCTGGTTACGCTACTCTTCGCTTCGGGCTGACACTTGATGGAAGCAAGCGATCCATTCAAGGTAATGTCCCATTCACTCTTGGCATGATCCTCCCCCCTAAAACTACAACAGGAGTGCACAACCAACGGTCGTGGCCTTCGGTAGAAATTTATGCGGCCATGCACACTGCGCATGTCATTTAAAATCAGGGCTGCGAAGCGCCGGAGCTGGGCATTTTGTCTGGAGCCGAAGCTCAAATTAAAAATCAGAAGGAGCCGGAGCTCAGTTTAAAATTTAGGACCGGACCCGAAGCTATGGCCATTTGAGAGGCAGCTCCGGGTCCCTTCCCAGATACTAACGGTTTTGCCAAATATACTCACTTTACCTAAAACAGTGCTCTTTACAGCACACTAAACGCGATTGTTACAAGAGTTGCGACACCAGACTGCAACAATGGATCTGCAAGCCTTTGATGCTTTGGTTTAATAATCGCTAACGCTGTGACATCGTAGCTGGCAGGCGTGGTGTTACTTGTTGAACAATTGTTCTCAACCACTGTTCTAAGAGCCGCATGCAGCTCCCAAGCATCCTTTGTGCGGCTTTTAGCAATACCTAGTAGAAACACGGCCAAACAGACGTGTGGAACCAGGCTAGGCTCAGTGTGTGGAAGCAGAACAGAAAGAATGCAAAAAAAATTATCTGAAACTCATTGGCGGCCGTACTTCATAAAAAAATATGTATAATGCGGCCGACAATAGCGAAAAGGTTGTGCACCCCTGCACTACAAATTGAAATGAGATTGAACATGTCACAACACAGCATTTTCACCGCAGGCAGTAGACGCGGTAACCGGTTCTTCTTTGGTGTTAGTATGAATGAAATCAAAGTGCAATGTACAGGAATTCGTTCGAATGAAATAGCGCTTCAAGGGTGGTTAGCAAAACTCAGAGAACGAGCATTCGTAAAACAATGTCTTGCATCAGGCAAAAACAAAGGGGGTTGGGTAAGTGGCAAGCAGTATTACTGGTTAACAACCTGGGAATAATCCACGTCACTTTCTCCACGCAGGTAAAACTGTTGGCAGCATTTGCTCCGAACACAGCCGCAGACAAGCAGTTGCTGAAAAGGGGCAGTGAATTTTACATGCAAGCAACTGGTTGAAATATGTAGCCGGGGTCAAGAGGTCATTGTATTTTCTGCCTTTTGCAGTCTCGGCGTCTGCTGCTGCGAGTCCTGTCTGAAGGGCGCTGTTCATGTTGTGGCACGGAGTAAAGGTCTTCACGACTGTCGCGCCCCAGACCAGGCCACGTCCTCTGAATCATGAGCCCAGAGACAACCCGTATGGTCTCCGACGGGTTTTAGAATGGGCGGGGATATTGATGCGGGTTAATTGTTATCTTTATTTATCGTTGATCGCGGAATTCCTAGAGAAGCGGCACCTGCATTTTTGGAGCAAGAGAATCCATGGAGCCCCCGGTTATCAACTCTTCTACCTCATCGACATTGTCAGCCCTCCGATCCGGAGGGCAACTGCAATACGAAGCTCATTGGGGCGACGCAGATTGCCAATTGGGAAGGCTTCGGACCAAGCAGTAGTGCGGCTCTTTTGCGCTGTGAGGACCGAGCCACTATGGCATAATTAATTTATTCTAGAGAAGGTCCCTCGCTAAAAGAGGGNAACAAGCTTACGACAAGGCCCTGACCGACAAGAGGAGGGTCAGTAACACAAGATAGGACTGTTGCAGCAGAAGGGAAGCCAAATGCCCGCATGTCGGGTGGGCAAGGATGCTTGTGACCAGCCTTCGCCAAAAGTCACGTTAAAAGATTTTCCCGAGTTGATTTTTATACTATTGTCAAATGCCTGCAGTTGGTCAGTGAACTTTAAAAATGGGGGTGCTGGAGTGAAAAAGGTTGGGAACTCATGCTCTAAGCTAAAGCAGTAATAGATCATATTCTGCAGAGACGTGGCTTTCAAGTGGAAGATGAGAGGGCAAGGCATTTTGAGATGGAAAGTATTATGATTTCTGTAAGGAATTCTCCATTGTGAAGGTTCATCATCTGTTCGTTGATATCAGAGATAGTAAAACTGTTTGACACGTAGGCGCAGGTCCAACTAGCTTGTGAAATGTGACATCGGGTCAGAACGGGAGCAAAGGGATGTAAACTGCTATAAATAAGATGTAAATGCTACAACATAATGGTTTTGTACTTAGCATGATGATAAAAGGCTTATTGCTTAAGTTACTTCATAAATCCATTTATTTTACAACTCAGCAAAGAAAGGCACATTCCATATTAGTTGGAACAGTGTTATTAGTCTCTCTTTTCAACCAGTGCATCAAGGTCTGGAATTAGCTTTGTTTTGGCAATTCTCAGGACATATCTGAGGTATTGGTCAGTTGACTTTGGTCTGCAACAGGCACTGTAATATGAACGTCTGCTCACAAACATAGACCGAGCTACAGTAAGAAATGCCAGCAACTTGTGTGCCATCCTACCGAGGTTTGGAAATACTATTTCGATATGTGAAACACAAACACCATTCAGTTTTATAGAATTGAAAGTCTCTTAAAACAAGGTCAGACTGAAAGTCAACCACTTCTTGCAGTGCTTTTTCAGGGTCTTGTGACAAAGTACAGGCCACCTGCTTAAGTGATACATCACGTTCCAAAATCAGAAATTTGGCAGCAGAATTCTCTGTGCAGGTCGTCCAGGGACTTGCCGCATTTTTTCGCCGTTTCAGCTGACCTTCAGTACGACTATTGTGGGAAAATGAGCGGATGACCTGTGTATGATGTGTCTGTAGAATAAAGCCAGCATGGATTTCAAAAATCTCTCACATTCGTGTACGTGCCATCAGTTCCACGTAGCGAGTGCCTCTTGATTTGCAGTTTATTGGTGAAAAAGCTTTGCTAAGTCTGTAAATTAGTTGCTAAGCTCTCAGCATTAGCCTCCCGTTCTTGCATTGACTAAAGTAGTTGGCGTGCTTCATAGCAAAGTGATAGCTGATATTCTATTTTTTTAAACTAATCTTTTGGTGACATACTAGACAGCCGTTGATCAGACTTCAATGAAATATCTTTTGCCGTCCCGTCCTTGGTAAATAGTCGGCCGTTTAGGTCTACTTGTCTTCATCCCAGTCATCTGTACAGAAGGCTTTCGCCTGCAGTGTTTAACCAAGTGTTTCAAATCAATGTACAGCAAGCTATCCTTCGTTATGTGGTTTTGTAGTAATCACTTTTGTCAGGTTGAATCCGGCCCACACAGGACATTATTTGGAAACAAAACAGCGGTGAAAGTGTTAAAAAGCCAAGTGAAACGTGGAGCTGATTAATACAATGCGCCTTGTACTGGGGAAACTTGGAGGACAAAGCAAGGAGTATAAAAATTGGATTGGCTTTATTATAAAGATTTCGACAAGTTCACCGGGTTGACTGAAAACCTTAGCCGGCCATATGTGGGTCGTAGTTTGCCCATGCGTGTTAATCTTGCTACGTCACTTGTTAACCTACTAGCATGGCCCATCCCGACATTACCCATAGTGGAGTGGAGTCACTGCTCGGATGATAAGCTCGAACGCAAGCACAAGATCCATTCACGAACGCATATGTACGCTCGTGAGTGAACAGCGCATAAGATGACACGCGCCACGACGACTAAGGTCGAGTTTTTGTTTAAGATGATGCACCTTTGCCTCAGCCGCACGCACGTGGCCTTGCACGAAGGTGGGTCCGGTCGCAGGGCAGGTGAAGACGATCGGACTTCGCGTTGGGTTGCACCTCTCGTATCTGAAACGACTTAAAGACGTTTCCCCGCAACAGGTTTCCTTACAGCGCGAGCCAGGCAAGAAGACTACAGAAAAAATCTGCAAGGTCTCGGTAAGACCTGGTCTGGAGTCGAATTCCAGACCAACCAGCACAGAAGCGGACGCACTAACCAAACCACGGGGTGGTCAGTCTGTTAACTATTATGTTAACACTCCACAATTGGTCGGCTAACAGGAAAAAAACTTGAAAATAGCAAACTAAGAACAAGATTTAGAGTGTGTCGGAATAACTCATTTCCGGCCGGAATTGAATTCCGGTGCATCTTTCAAAAAAATATTTATTTCAGTGGCACTACCGCGAACTCATTATCATGACACTCTGTTTTTTTATACGATGACCTGTTCTTTTCAAACAGGCATTAAAATTGTCTTTCAAGAAATATTTTGAAGCCGAAAACCATTAATTAACTCAAAATATACAATGTAAAAACTTGTGAACTTTCTCTCATTCAGCAATATTTGTAAAGCCACAGCAGTGACCCACACCAAGCGAATCAATCGCAAGTTATTGCGTAACGAAACTAGTTTCGTGTGTTACACATCTTCAGTCCTGCGCAAAAGTCGACATATGAAACAAAAAGAAAAAATTACGCACTGTTGCCAAGATCAAAACTCAA
>JGI24021J15306_10003274_pt1 | contig 18176 bp, 12 predicted proteins | sample Ectturendosymbi1_FD_15306 | JGI IMG/M metagenome (IMG submission 15306)
TCTTTCTATTTAGTATCACATGCACCACGTCACAGGATGGATCATGGGCTAATCCAGTGTTTCCCAACCATTTTAGGCTAGCGGCACCCTAGAAAAGACAAATATAATTTGCGACACCCAGTGGCGAACGCATTGCAATCCGCTTTAAGGCTTGATGACATTTTGAAAATGATATTTTTAGTGATATATTGCGGGGTTGGCCAAACCTGTTCTACGTATGAGCCGCATATCGCAAAACCCAAATTACAAAGAGCCGCAACATGAAAATCTGAAAACACGAATTTATTTGCAATGTACATATCTCGGACGCAATTCTTTTTGCAACGACTTGCAAAAGCAATACTGCACGCCACACTAGCTACTACAGTACTACTTTACAATATTTCTACACTTTGCAACAAAAATAAAACAAATATATCTTTTTTCGGAAAGCTCAGAGAACCTCCTGTGGCTCTACGAACCTTTGCACGGGTCACGAGCCGCAGTTTGACCACCCCTGATATATTAAAAAACGAATTAGCTCGCGGCATCCTTGAGTATTGTAAATGGAACCGTAGTGTATCGCAGCATCCCGGTTGGGAACAACTGGGTAATCTTTGTCTAATGATAGTTTGTAAAAAACATGCAGATGTTCATGCAGGGTTAGGATAGCCCTAAAAGTACAACAGTAGACGTGCTCTTTGCTAAGTAAAATAACTGTTATGAAGAAAACTCGCATTTCCACTGCATTTCATGTTCTTTATTACAGAAATGCAAACTATCGTTTTTCTTTTTTATGGTAAATAAGCAAGTTTAATTTCTCATTGTAAACTAACGAAAATTTGATTGTTCTCTGTAATTATTGTAATGAAATTACCTGACAAAACAACGTAATCCAAAGGTCCCTTAGCCATGGGCCATTGGTTCCTAAGGGTAGAGACCTTTGGGCCACTTTTTCAACAATTTTTGAAGGGCAATCATTCAGAGGTTATACAATATCTTGGTTATTTTTTGGTGCTAAAATAATGGGAACCCTTTGCACTTTTCGGAAACCAACTTTGAGCCACTTGCTGCAAGCAGGAAGGATTGCATCAAACAAAATGTAAATTTTGGCTCAAAGGTCCCTAATCTTTGTAAAATAAGCTTTGAATGATTTTTTCTCGCCGAAAAATTCTTTACTGTTCGTATCCCGAGGTGGAGCAGTCGGTCACCTGCGTGAGTTAAAATTTTCTCAATGCCTGAAAAGTCTTCAGTTGCAACTGTTTTTTTATCAGTTTGTGCAGAAAAATATTTTTATTGACAGAGAATGAACCTCATGAAACGTTTGTCACAAACGACACAAGAATCACCCTAAATGACCTGGAGCCTTTCACGACTTACGCCTTGTCTGTGAAAGCCAGCACCGAAGCTGGAGAAGGACCTTCTTCCCCGTTCGTCATTGTCACCACCGAAGAAGATGGTACGGCGCTGTTCATGTAAATTTACTGCATTCACAACGAAATTTATTCAGCAATGTGTAACGTGGTAATGTGTTTTACACTCTAATGAAGGGCAGGCAGCATGATTTAATTATTGAAGTCATGCGTCAGTTTTTTCATGCAACTCCATGCAATTTCTATTTTAGTTCCTGGCGTTGTTAGCAATCTAACTGCTACCGCCCTTGGATCAAAGTCTGTGGTAATCAATTGGATGTCGCCTGCACACCCTCACGGTGTAATTGGCAGGTACTCTGTGAGGTTACAAGATGTTACAGCAAATAATAGCAAGGACTACATGGAATATGTGGTCAATCCGGTAAGCTTGCTTTGGGTGCTCGTTAAATCTGTTGCAATTTTTTGACATGATTCATCACAAGTTGGTGAAACCAAACCAAGAAATAATACGCCCTGAAAATATCAACATGTCAGTTACATGTTGTTTAAAATTAAGTGTCGCACAACCGAACACGAAATGAAATATACCTATGATACTGCAAAAGTAATATATCGGAAAGATTTACTCACGTTTAAAAGTACTGGCAATGGCTGAATCGAATTCTGCAATATACTTAGTGTCTCTTAGCAGTTCATTCGGCAACTTCAAATTTAGCATAAAAGGAAAGCAGTAAATTTTCGCCAACAAATAAAAGAAATTCTATTGTTGTCAACCAGACTTGTGATTAGAGAAACGTGAGATGTAGGTTCTGTTACTGAAATAGATGCCACGTTGTGCATACCCGTTACTGTAAACCACAATATACTAAAATTGTATGAAGCTTCTGATGACCTAAGCACTTCGCATCATTATTTATGAAGACAACGCACAACGATTTTTTAGGTGCTTCCAATCGTGCGAAACTTGCCTGACGAAAGCGTCTTCTCTGAAATCGACTATTCTCGTTTGGGAACTCTTCTTCAGAGCTATAAAAGCGAGCCTTTGCAAAAGGTTGTCACCAACCTCCGTCCTTTCACAATCTATGAAGTCCTTGTGTCAGCGCACACGCATGCTGGGGAGGGAGCATCTGTCTTGACAACAGTCGAAACAGAGCAGGACAAGCCGGCGACAGAACCAACCGGCCTGAGATACACAAACCTAACATCGACTTCAGTAAACATCTCGTGGACAGAGCCTGAAATTCCCAACGGCATTATCACTTACTACACAGTCTACATCTCCAGTGGTCAAATCTTCACCAGGACAGCCGAAGACAAGTTTGCCGTTGTTGAAGATTTGGAAAAGTATAAGCAGTACACGGTGAGCGAGTGCGGTTGGTCATTTATTAACTTCGCTGGCACTGACTGAAGCAAATCATGGCGTTGTGCAACCGCAAGGGAAGCGGATTTTATTATTTGGGGTTTCAAGTTATGCAAAAAATCTGGGAAATGCAATAACGAAATTTTTGGTAGGCTTGTTGAAGAGGAGAAAAGATACAAGTCGCTACGACACGATTTGCTAAATTCACATCACTTTGATTGCTTTCTTCGATTTTTTGAACGTAACAAAATAAAAAATTTCAGTACTTGTGTTGAGCAGAGCTGCAAGTGAAAGCAAATGCACGAAATCTTATTCCGGATGTGGGCACAGATCTTGCTTCCGATTTACGCTTGGTTTGTCGGTAAATTACCAAAGTACTTCTCGCATTGCCAGCAGGCCGGCGATGAACATTTATCTGAACGCGTCCCAAATCATGATTTGTGATAATTATTACAAAGCAGTTTGAGAATTATACAAAAATTTCAAGCAGTGTAACATTCGAAACAGTCACATAATGAAAAAAGTCAAAAGGAAGTTGGAAGAGAAATTTTCGCAGGAATGTAATGGTTTTCTTGAGGAAGACCGTATGCGACCACGCCACTGCGTGCTATATCATTATATCTTACCTATAATGTTCGTCTTTACGACATACTGTGTTTTCTGTAACAGCAATATATGAAAGAGAAAAGAAACGCAAAACAACGTTTTTTTAATGTGATGCAAATTTATTGCTGCTGTGCGTTTTGTGTGAACTATACGCTGTTGCGTAGAATTCTCTTTTCCGTCTGTTTTAAAGATTTAACAAAACCGATATTCACCCACGGGAGGTTTCATCAACTTTTACTCCTATGACTGTGTTATAGGTCTACGTCACTGCAAATACGCATGTTGGGGAAGGCCCTTCTAGTTTCAGCATTGCTATGCTCACTGATGAAGATGTACCAGATTCCCCGCCGTGGAATATTACCTGCGAGAACGTTACCACCTCCGTAGTGCAACTGTTCTGGCAACCTCCGAAAATTCCTAACGGAATCATTCGATCCTACACAGTTTATTACAAGAACGAAACTGGGCTTTTTATTGAAACCAGGTAGGTTTTGGTGTTACACGGGTGTGTAAGTGAAAATATAGCCCTTTCGAGGGCAATAAAACTGCATGCAATGGACAAAAAAATTCCTAGAGGATTGCTAGAGACAAAATATTAATCGTTTTTGTTATCTCAGCAAACTATTACTTTAGAAACGCATTGCAATCTGCGTCTACGTTATACAGACATCCCTCAGCAAGATCAAATCTCCTGCGCTNCAAACTATATANTATAAAATGAAACTACGCTTTTGCCATAAAAAAATCCAATTGCTNGTGACAAATAGAAAAATCTTCACCTCGTTNTGATGCGTGCATTTGAAGTATACTGATTTCGTTCGACAGCAACACGACAAGCGCGTACCTGGGCTGGCTTCGCCCGTACGGAGAATACGAGATTACGATCTCTTCCAACACGAGCAAAGGAGAGGGCGCCGTGCGTAGCGAACCTCTTCATATCCGAACCATGGAAGGCCAGCCTGCCACTCCACCCTACGGCTTGTCGTACGTCAATGTCTCCTCGAGGAGTGTTCACGTGACGTGGAGCAAGCCACTCGTCCCAAACGGTATTATTCAGTACTATGACGTCACCATCGCACCAATGGATCAAGACGTTATGCAGAACAAAAGGTAAAGTTTTTGAGTGAGCAGAATGCGCTAAACGACGTGAAGGTTTCGGAGTCACTCAAGCTGTAGCGTATATCGACATAGCTCATAACTGCAGAAACCACTTGTGAAATCAACTATTCAGTGTTGCTTGTCATTATACTCCAGCAGACGTAAGGTCTTTTAGTGAAGAAAAACGACAATCACANCCTTGCCCGCTTCATGTTTNCGGCTGAGCTGAGTGTTGACTGGCTCAATTTCGAGTTGTGTTGTTACTTGAAGTTTTACAACTGTAGAATTCAACCGAAGTCGCTGAGTTTATTTAGCCTGCTGCCCAAAACCATGTCTCGTCCCATTTTTGTTAAAAGTTTAAACTGCTCTATGTTTTGTCTTTCACTTGACCGTAAAGTAGTTTCAACGATAATTTAAGCGGAAATGGCAGTTTGAAACAGCGCTTTACACTGTTTATTGCAATTACAACAATGTAAATGGAACATTTCTTGATATTAGTTTTGTGATTTCACAATCCATCTCCAGTAACATCCGATCACTACGATTGTTTTTGTCAAAAAGAGCCATTTACGTTAAGAAGTATTGCGATTTGCAGCCTTCGCACAAAAGACATGGAACCCGTGATCCTTATCGAAAAACTGGCCCCGTTCAGCAAGTACTTCGTTTCTGTCCGGGCCAACACNAGGCTCGGGGATGGCGGACAGGATTCAGTGTTACTGCTTGTATACACTTTAGAAGATGGTAAGTAAGGTTNCAAGCATTTTGCTTATACTGCTNCAAGAAAAAGTACAAAAATCTTTTACAAAAACTGACCGAATCGCTGAAGTAAAATAAGCAAGTTGAATGTCAGGGATATGTTAAACTGAGCTCAAGGAACAAACAAGTTAAAATTTATTTATAGGCTCATTTACATGTTTGCTTGCTAAGTGCGTTCAGGAAAGTTTTGGTCTTCTGAAGTTAACGCAGGTTAAGAACTTGTTCAAGCAATTATAATCTCTCAAACATCGAGGCTTTGATTGAATGAAAAAATTCATATGTTTGACAACTGCAAACTATCAATTGTCACTTTTTCATTGCGAGCAATACGAGGCAGATTAAAAAAAATGTCCCTGTCATGTTATTAATTTCTTTACCAAATATGATTTATCACCTTCGTTCAAACAATTACATCAAGAGACCAACTACCACTTTTAAACTAAATTTAAAATCCTTTTTTCCGTCTTGTAAAGATACCTGCCAACGTCATTGCTGTCATTGTTCATGAAATAAATCAAATCAATGTAGTGCAGGTAACGTAAAACGTGTCGGTATGTCGCTTGGCTAATGGTCAAATTTGAAACATTTCTGCCATTTATTTTTTGGTTCATATGTCGACAACTTGTATTCGCTGCAACAGAGGCCCAAAGTTTTTTTTTTTAGTTCCAGAAACTTCGCCTGGATTTTTGAAATACAAAAACTTGACTTCATCCTCAATTGAAATTAAATGGAATCCTCCCACTGTCCCGAACGGCATTATTACGTCGTACAGCGTACGCTACGAGTGCCTAAACAACGGTAAGCCCAGTGATTGTGCATCGCTTTTGCTTAAAATGGCTGGTGACTGTCGACGGGTCCTATGCTAGTATCTATCCACAGCGTGAAGGGTAATTGACTATTGGTTTTGTGTTATTTTCAGTAGCTCACAACTCGGAACAGGTTTGAAGCTTTCAATTGTTTTCTTGACTCACTGCTTTGATGAGAGATTGCTCACGTAAATAGAGAAATAGAGATTGCATCATTTCTCGGTAACAATATCATGCCCCTACAGGAATCTGGATGTTGTTGGCTTATTCAAACACATTTGAACAACGAATGTTTGTTTTCTATGGTTCAGAACCATCATCCGGCGCTCGTGTGGGAGAAACCACTGTACCTGGCAATACTACTGTTCTTACAGTGAAGAATCTTTCCAAGTACTCGCCTTATTTGTTTAATATATCTGCAAGCACGGTCGCTGGAGAAGGCCCGAGTCTTGCGATCACCGTGCACACTGATGAGGATGGTAAGATAATGATGCTGTGTCTTCATTTTCGTCAGATTATTAGGATGAAGAGGCATCTGCCTAAATTATGATCGAGTGATTTACTTATTAATTACATGTGATGTACTAGTTCATTTATTCTCAAGTTTTTCCGCCTTGAGGACTCCCAAGTTATGTATTTATTTTTTGCGAACCCCCAAATACCCTAAATAAGGTGTGCACAGCCCTTCCCTATTGCCGACCGCATTTCGGTTATTTTTATGAATTACGGCCGCCAGTGAGTTGAAAGTTATTTTTTGCATTCTTTCTGTTCTCCTTCCACACATTGAGCCCAGCCTGCTTCCACACGTCTGTTTGTTCGTCTTTCTACTAAGTATCCTCATACAGCAGACATCTTTTAACAAAGCATGGCCACCATAAGTTATGCTGTAAATTACATGTGCACAGCCGCATAAATTTTTATCGAAGGCCGCAGGTTGTGCACCCCTGCTCTAAACAATGAATGAAACAACAGACGACCTACACAGGAACGAAACACACAAGTCTTTTATTCACGTCAATGCACGTGCAAAGTTTTAGCAGAAAATTCTGTGGACAGTGTGGACTATCAAAAACGCACTACTGAAATTACCTAGTTAAGCCTATAAGGGGCAAGTCACACCACATTTGTGGTGCGATTAAAAGCTGAAGGATGGTCCAAATGGGCGGATAAAATCTGGCGGATCTTCTTGATTGCATTTTGATTGATGGACCCCCTGAAACACATTCATGGAACCCTGAAGGGTTCACGGACCTCAGTATAAAGGACCCCTGTGCTAGTTCTAAGGAAGGAACGCAATCGTTTTGATTTGCGATAAAATTTTCTTCAATATATTTGCTGTAGTTTCAGTTCCGTGCCGTTTTTTTTGCAAAATATGCTTTTTTAACATGTCTGAAATGAAAAACAAGCATTTCGTGTTTTATTCGTGGTTGACGGATGTACATGCATTTAACACACTGATTTTCTTCATTTCTTCAAAGAACCTTCAACACCTCCACATGGAATCAAATACGAACAGCTCTCGTCTACAGCTATTCTTCTGCATTGGCAACCACCTGAAAGACCCAATGGTCCTATCCTCGGTTACCGTGTATATTATAAGTAAGTGTTGTTGGTCAAATCGCATACCTGCGTGTTGCACACGTGTGCTGAGGGCTGCACACGTGTGCTGGGCNACNCTAACAAGCAATACAAGTTTTTATGCATCCCTTAAAAGAGTCAAAAAATTTATAAACAACATATCGCATNTTTTCTTTTTGGTATAACAAGCTTAGTTGTNTGNCTCACATTCAAAATTTAGAAATCTGTTGGATTCAAAGAGAATTGGACGCTTTTTCAAAGTTGTGATACTGCTGACATCACCAAATATTGTGAAAGGTGCATCCAATAGTTTGCACTTAGTTTGCACTAAATAACCATCTTGTTTTTGGTTTTGAAGTGGTTGGAAGGGAAATATGTGCATTAAGCTGATAGGTGATTTGATGAAATAATAAACAGTGGGAACGTTAAATTGAGAATTACAATGGAACAAAACTGTAATGCAAGAATTACCACAAGCTTTAATGCAAGAATTATGAAATCTGGGTTTGGTTTGCGTGAATAGATTATATCAAAGTAAACAATACTTCGTAGCATGTTTTTTTTACGCAAGTCGTATTTGTTGGATTCTATAAATATTACTACAGTATTTTAGAGAATTTCCAATTCTAAAAAACTGGGTATGAAAAAAATTTCATTGTCTCATGCATATAATATTACATAATAATATTTGATATTAACAGAGACTTTGTATACGCCAATAAGAGATATTAATAGAGACGTATGTTTTAGTCTTCGTTAAGCTGTTAATCCGTTATGCTTAGTTTACTCAGTTTGATAATAATAGTTTAGAGTCTATTTATTGTAACACGGTTCTCGCTCTTGTTCAGGTTAAGTTTACCTGATGGCACAGACGACAGCAAAGAGTACGTGGTGGAGTCAGTAGACCCGCTCGTTGTTCTGACCAACTTAGAAATGTACAGCATGTATGACGTGTACGTGACATGTTACACTCGCCTCGGCGATGGAGACCAGAAAAGTGTTCCGGCGACGTTTGAGACCCTCGAGGACGGTAAATGAACTTAAACAAATATTTGCTGACAGACAGTGGTGCAACCAGGGGGTGTTTGGGGTTGACGACCCCGGTAAACACTTGCTCACATGCAAAATGTAGGGTCCACACTCGAAAGCAGTGGACAAGATTGGTGATTGTTTGGAATTGCGTGGTGGCTGCAGTCATTTCTTTATTCAGCAGATAAATTCTTGCGTTTGGCGGTTCCAGCAATAAGGAATTCACCAATTTTAAAGTTTAGCCCCTCGTACGAAAATTCCGATTGCAACCCTGCTCAGTGTTGTTTGTTAATATCGCTAGTCGACGTTTAAGGAGACAGGAAAAGCATTACTCTGTTTTGACAACTAAAGAGAACCACGAATCTGACTGTGTTTGTAAGCACAACGCAATGCTAGTTGGTAATATTTGACATCACAAAACTTCAAAATTTTTGACCCACCTGCCAAGGACGGCAATAAACCTATTTCCTTTTGCGCGGGTAGCGAAGTGGTTTACCGCAGTCTAGCGAACAGTCGTGGAAGAAGGTCGAAATATTTTAACAAAAGCCGAGCAACAGCCTTTCGTTTGCATTGCAGTGATCATTCAGTTCAAGATTTGCCACTTGTAGTGGCTGAGTCGGGAATTAATTATATGCAGGAACACAATAATGAGCAATTAGTTCAGATTGACTCGAAGTACTTAAACGTCTTTTTGCATCCGTGCATGTGATGTAAGAAAAAATCTTGTTAGAAACTGTTTTACAAAAGGGTTTATCTCTTCATAGCTGTTTCGTGCCAAATTTGCGATTTTTCCAGGCGTTTGCGAATACCTCCAACGCAATATACAGCTGCCAATACGATACGATTTTACGTTTGCTGTTATCAACAGCTGTTTGTCAGTCTAAACTTGTTTTCGTTCAAGAGTTTGCATAACACTGTATAAACATACTTAGCGTGGTGGTGGATGTTGTACAAAGGCCAAGAACGTCGAAACCAAGTTAGGACTGACAAAACAGCAAAGGAGAAAAAATCATCAAAAGGTACTTGCGGCCTGTCTAGCCTCGTGCTCGGTTTGATGGGCGGGTGCAAGGAAACGCTTCACGCGCAGTGCTGCCATTCACTCGGTGTCACTGCAGCATTCACTGCAGAACTCCGAAAGGAGTAGAAAAACGAGTACAGTCAGACCTCGTTTGTCCGAACTCCGAAAAACTGGAGCACACGCTATCCGACACAAAAGTGGCAGGAACGAATTTATCCCATTGCATTTCGCCCCTTTAATCCGGAAACCTTGCTGTCTAACTCCGAGACGGAAATTTTAGGAACGGATATGTCAAATCAACAGAAAAAAACGCTAAACTGGATTATGCCAACCGTTATTTAGTTTTCTATTTTTTCTTGTGGGACTTTATACGAGCCGCCTCTCGGGTTGTTGACATTCGCCTAACTACAGCTATGTCAGTTACCGGGTCTCACCACTAGGCGGTTGTCAACATGAGCAGCACCCACACTAAGAAGCTAACTGTAGATGTTGCGTTAGGCGATACGTTGCGCATCATCTCTGGGTGCCTGAAACCGACCTGCAGGGAGCTTTCACCAGTACTCTCGTGCATTCCACCGGCCCACCTGCGCAGGGAACATTCCACCTGCAAGTTGACGCTCCAGGCACAGCTGAACACTAACCAACCCCTTCATACCCTTGTCCACAGTGCACAGTTCCTCGGCACACAGCGCCTGCATTCACAACCCACCTTCCGCCGCCATGCTGCGGCGCTGATAAACACCGGCTTCAATCGCCTGGAGTGATGGAGAGTGGCACGGGAAAGTGCCACACCCCCGCAGTCGGCCAATCATATAATCTTCGATTGTAACATCCTTCGCCTTCCGAACTGCCTGGAAGACCTGCGGCTCCCTAACTTTAACAACACTAAATGGTTTGAGGGCCTTGTGGGTTTTGTTTGAACCGCTGCACACACGCAAGAAGAAATTGTTTATTAAATCTTAATGGAAGTGTGAATGTCAATTTTCTACGCGCAATGAATGCAACAGTGGCAGAACTTGTAGGTCGTAGTTAGGTCTCTTGTACAGTTATTTTTCGCGTTTAATCTCATTCTGAATGCATACTAGCTTACGCATATCGATCGGATCTGCTAATAAACAAACAAAACTGTGAGTGTTTCATTTAGTCATGTTCCACATGCAGTCTACACATTTGCTTAAGTTAACAGTTCGTCTCAGTCTGTAGTTTTCTTCTGTTCCCTTTGAGCGCCCGCTTAGGCGAGTCCTACTGTAGTGCACATTGTCACCTTTGTTTACATTTTTGGCATTTGCCCTGAAAAGAATTTCGTTCTTTATACTTTCGATTCCAATTATCCGGATACCTCGCTAAACCGACATTGTTTGACGAAACAAAGTAGTCTGGATAAACGAGATCTGACTTATAACGAAGCTGAACTGAAATGATATATGTGCACCCTGGAGACGAAGCCATTTGTTTCCTTCGAAGTCACACATGGCGGTCATCGATGTGCCCATCGTCCGCAACAAAGCAACTAAATATAAAGCAAAACCGTAATGAATGTAAAAAGATGAATTCAGTGGTGAGATGGACACAAACGTTTGGTTTGCTCATTCCCACACATAATAAAAGTTGAAGCAAGTGCACACACCTACAGGCGGAACAGGGTATGACACGGCATCATGATTGCTGGTCACAGAAGTAACCTTAAAAGGTACTTATCTCCAAGTCGTATTGCAAGTTACCTCGGCCGTGACTGTCTTTATTTTTCCTGCGGATGTCACTCGTTGAGCTTCGCCGTCTCAGCCAATAAGCTGTGATTCTGTGGAAACACGCCCACCTCATTTACATGACCTTTCTGCAGCATATTAAGTCTCAATTTCTGGATGATATGCTCTGATCCTCGTGCTGCCTGCGATGCGTAACTGCATGTGTTGTTGAATTTGTTGGTTGGCTTTTTTCAACGTCAATTTTTAATACTTGTTGAGTTACTTCTCCGTTATCTGCTTGTTTACATTCAATCCCTGGGCCCATTTGCAGCTCCCTCCGACCCCCCACGAAACGTCATCGCTACTGCTGCTTCCTCCACTTCGGTGAACATTACATGGCAACCACCCCAGTCGCCGAATGGCTTGATTCAGTTTTATACGATCTACTATAACACAGATTCATCGGATAACGAAACCATACAGGTAAGATAATGAACGCGAGGTATATTTTTAGAGTAGCAGATTTATTAAGATGAACTGATTTGCCAGCAGTTAAAAACTATCCAATTGAGCGGACATAATCTGTGTGAAACTATTTGTTGAACCGGCATTGATTTCTGCTCATTTGCTGCCAGTTGTTCATGTTTTTCTCGCTAGGAGTGACCTTATCGTATTGCGGTGCGCAGGTTGAACCCAGTCCACAAACTACGTTGCTTTCTGGTTTGGAAAAATACACCTGGTACGAAATATGGCTGAGCGCCAGCACTGCCCTCGGTGACGGTAACCAAACGAGCGAAACTGTGCGAGTGCAAACGATGGAAGATGGTGAGTGATCAGTTAGTTGGTAATTGTATTTATCAATCCAAAGCGCTTGGTGGACGTGCAATGTATGTATCATTGTGACCAGCAGCAAAGTGCTTTGTTGACTTGTTCTATCTGGGTATAATATTAACTTTAGCGGGTCTACAGGTTTAACATCACGCAGTATTTTTTCTCCTATCTTATAAAAATAACATTAAAAATAGGTGTACTTTACGATATGAAGAACTTAAAATTTGAAATTAGCTTCTCTGCTTAGTTGCTCAAGCCTTTTACCTCAGCTGAATTAACTTAGTATGAATATGATTCTGATTTTTCTTTGAGTGCTTGTCACTTTCGCCTTAGTAATGGTAAAGGTGAAAGACATCAAAAGCTGCAACTGTAACAGCTGGACAGTGGCTGAGATCAAGCACACACCCTTATGATATAATCCGTGAGCCATTCATCAAATGCATATCAGGCCGTGCGACTTACAGAAAGCATTAACTTGTGCCTCGCACATACGTAGTTATTGTTCAAGTTATGATATTGTCGAGTTAAGGCCGTGCACTATGGCTTAAGAAAGATTACATAGCGATTGTCGACCATATGATAGCTTGGGTTAGTGTGCAACTTTCGAGAGACAGATGCTCTCAGCGATTTTCATTTACTCTATAGGGACAGCAAGCAATAAAGAAGGGCATAGCAAAGCATCGTTCTAATGCACTTTTGGAACTGTTATATTTTTCGACCTATCTAAATCACTGTGAACTTGTGATTTTTTGAATGTTTTTTTTGTCCGTAAAAGTAGCATCACTTTCTTTTTCGCTGTTGTTGAAAATTTTCAGTCTATTATCACTCATGTTTCAGTCACGTAACAGTCATTTAGCATACTAACATTCTAACACTTTGCGTCTGCTCAATTTCTGTCAGTGACAATCCAAACTGTGAAGTTTGATATTGCCAATTATATGTAGGTATGATGCTTCTTGAACGCGTAAAGAGATTTATCGAAAACTGTAGTTTGCTGCAATTCAAAGATACAAGAGCTTGTATTTCCGTCAAAAACTTCGGGCCTGTTATAACGTTACGATAGCTCTAGAGCAAATTTTTTTTCAAACTTGTATTTGTTTGGACAAAGGCTTCAACAATTAATTTTGCATTTGAACCACATGCCGACTTTAGTTTTAATTTCGACATTACAGCCTTTTGTCTTTACACTCCCATCAGCTGGTTCTTCAAAATAGTGTTGAGAAAAATTTCCAGCAGTATGCTCAAAGCGCTTGATTTACTGCTTTGTCCATCCCCAAATCGAAAAAGTTAATCGCACTAAATTTTCAGCAAGGAAAATGTACTGGAAGAGCTCCTGTATGTGGACGTTGACAGAGTAACGCCCCTCAGAAGCGCTTTCATTTTTGCGTTGACATGTAGTTCCGAGCCAGCCCGACGACCTCAATTGTCACGTGATCAATCACGAGGAGGTGAAAATAACCTGGCAAGCGCCCAACGCATCAAACGGCATCGTAAAGTCGTACCGTGTGAGAGTAACGACACTGGAAGTTCCTGGCGCACAGCGAAATGACAAAAACACTTCGTGGGAACACATGCTGGATGTAGAAGACCGTTCGTACTTGGCTCAGGATCGGAGGCCTTATGCGTTGTATGCATTTGAAGTCGAAGCCTCTACTGCTGTGGGTTTTGGTGAGCCTGCAACTTGCACTCTACGAACAGACGAATCAGGTAAAACATCCTCTTTCGCTTTTGGTAATTACATTATAAATTGTTGGTGAAGCCAAAAAGCAATTGTTTTGCGGCTAGTTATAGTCTGAAGAAAGGGCTACGTTGTTTTGAGTTCTACGTTTTTTTTCAAGTAGTTTCACAAAGGTAAGTTAATTTTGCAGCAGCACGGTTCGTTTTTGCAGAAATCTTTTTACAATGCCGCTTTTGATTTTCAGTTCCCAGCATGCCTGTAAATGTGACAGCTGCAAGGGTTTATCCAACATCGGTTGACCTTTCGTGGCAACAACCAGTCTCTCCGAACGGGATTATTCTTGCGTATAACGTGTCATTGAATATTGTCGGAGAACAAAACCACCACTTCATTTCAGTTAACGTTTCTGCCTTAGCCTTTACGGTGCAGCACACACTTTACGACTTGAAGAAATATTCTAGCTACGCCGTCAAAGTGGCGGCCGTGACCTCAAAAGGGGCAGGACCAAATGCTGGAACCGTGTTTTTTACGACACAGTCTGGAGGTTTGTTTCATCTTAACTAAATAGTGTATCTTCATATATTTCATACTAATTTACTTGTGTCTTGAACTTTTAACAACATTTGCATGCTCCACCTCATGTCATTTCTCTCTTTCTAATCGTTCGTTTTCTTTTTTAAATACATTTTGGCTGCATTTCTGCGATGCTTGTCAGTCCCTGTGTTTGCGCAGATGAAAAATTCACGCAAACCAGGGAGAGTTTTAGTGGGAATAGTTCGTCATAGCTTTGCTGTTCTACTGGTTCTCGCATCCTTACATTGAAGTACCGCAAGTATTTGCGCAGGTCTCATCTTAAGGCAAACGACAAGTCAATAAAGCATGAACTCACTCAAGCACATTTGTTTGCATATATGTATTGCGCTTGACCTATCAAAAAAGCACTGGCCTTTCCGAAAAATTTCGCAGATTTTTCCAACGCCATGAACCAAAACAATTGCTTCTTTTGAAACGTAGTGCTTGGGATTGATTTTTTTCCGTGTGCCGGAATTTCAGGTGGAGCTGAAAAACCTTCCCTGAACTCTGTTGCGCGTTTTGTTTTTTTACTACTTCACTAAACACGATATCGGCAAAGTGTAGGCAAGTTTCCATACTGCTAGTTAATAAATTCAAAATAATTTTAGTTTATTTGCTAATTAATGGATAATTGTTTTTTTGTGTGAGAAGGCGGCAGATTAAATCAATTTTTACTGGAAATTCTCGTATTTACAGACATAGTTGACGTTTTAAAAGGGTTCGAATTCCTAGTGACAACTAATAGACTTTTTACAGCAAACCAAGTCTCGCTTTTCCAGATCTGGTAAGCATTTGGTAAACTAAATTATAATAACCACTTTACATGGTTGCCATGACATCAAAACCTGATGCGCTTTCGTTAATTGAGAATTACTGAAAACCACATTAACCACGTTTCAACTGTCCTTGCCTCATTGTTCGGAAAATACCATCGTCGGTGTACTGGTTGTTGCTCCTTACCATGCGGTACCAGTTAAACCTTTTGCACAATTTGCAGCACTTCCATTTGTCAGAACATTTTTACGTTGTTTTAATTACGTGATATTTGTTTTGGTGGTAAACGTGAAATGACAAATTGCTGCTACATTTTTCGGAGAGAAATGTTTTTTACATAACGTTGTGTGATAAATACTGAGAACCGCAAAAGTCCGTCTTTTGCATACGAGTGCAACATCGAGGATCACGAAGCTTATTAAAATAAGAAATATTTTCATGGGTCATCCGACCCATTAAGAAAAATCAATGTCTGTTGTGTCATGGTGATGGTACTACGTAGAGCCAATGGGTGGTCGAAACATTACGGTACTGTGTTTTGGAAACACTCCAGTTGATTAGGTCTCATACTTCTAAGGGCTGAGGTAGCCCTGCGAAATATTGCGACTTGCGGCTTGCGATTCTTAAGCAAGCTACGTTTACGCAGTATGTCGGGCAACTTCATGCAAGCATGATGTCTCCACAGTCCGCAGTGATTCTGACCAGTTTCCACATTTTTGCAAAGGACGTAACAATAGTTTCCTGCACCAGCATCGCTGCTCACTTAACCGGCGCGTTGTAACGAGTGAGTGTTAGAGTCGCTGGAACCACACATTCGGATTAAACTTTTGTGCAAATACGGAATCAGGCCAGGCACAGGCCGCAAATAGAATACGGATATTTGCCAGGGCAGTCATCTCATCACGGCAATTCTCCGGTTGAACACAAAACAACAACATAGGAAAAGATATTCGCTGGAATAGGTGTACGGAAGTGCATACATTCGGAGATGCAAAAACTTTTGACCGAGTTTCTTGTTTATGCCGTGATGACGTACAAACGGTAAATCGCTGTGTTACGACTTAAAAGTTACAGTCACAAAAATCAAGTTTTCTGCATGCCAAATATCAATAGCACATCAGTATTAACGTACGTCGTGTGTCTTCAATACCCCATGCCAAAATTAAAGGCAGCATTCCTAGGATTTGTGTTTATTCTTTGGACTACAGAAGAATTTTCTATCGTTTTAGATTTTCACGCGGAACTATTTCAACATTTTAAGCAACTGAACAGATTTTTAAAGATGATGTTGCTTGTAGTTAGGGACTAATGTTTTAATGCCTAATTCACACTAATTTTCGGTCGTGTAAAATCTTGTTTATTGTGACTGCCGCGAACACAATACTTATGTATGCTTGAAACAAAGCAATTTGATATTTGTCAAAAGCTGGGGTTAGTCGGATTGATGGGTAAGTTAAAACATTGCATCTTTATTAGAGATGGCACGGTGCAAGATTTGTTGATCCTGGACCTCCCACAGCCTGCAAATTCAGCCCATTAACGGCCCGTGGACCGAGGACTTTTGTCTTTTTCAATCCGGCCCGCCCATGGCCCGCTAAAGAACTATACGGTTTGCTTACAAATATCAAACAAAACCAATTGAACTGTGAAAGCGATAGTGATGTGGTATATTCAAAAATACCCAGACATTTTCAATAACTAGCATACACAAAAGCCAGGTGATTTCACTCACTTTTCACGCCAACGAGTAGTTATAGCTTTTTTGAAAGTTTTTTCATCATTAGCGGGGGGCAGCGGCCCGGTGAAATCTAACTGCTAAAAATGTCGTTAGTAGCCCGCCCAAAAACCAGGCCATCAGCAGGCTGTATCATCTCTAATCTCCATGCCAAAATACTATGATTCTTCCCAATTTCACCAAAAAGTGAATTGGGCTGTTCTAATTTCACCCAAATTTGAAAGGAGCTGTTTTCATAAGCTGTAATTTGCCCAGATGTATGTAATTTTACCCAAAATTGAATTAAGCTGTTTTAAACTACTCAAATTTGACCTTGGCTACGGGGCGATTTCCGTACAAAACGAATTTCGCGGTCAAGCGTTTTTGGACAGTTTTGGATGATTAATCCTCGGTTTCTGTACATCGGTATTTTGCCTACAGCGCCAGTCCAAACTACGTGCATTCATTCACGTATCGTGGAAACCTTAGCAGGCCCGTAGCCAGGTCTTAAAGTTTAGGGGGAAACAAAAAATGTTTAGAGGGGAAAGATTTTTGTTTTTATTGTATGTTTTGATAAAATATTTTCTGGGCACAACGAAATTTGGGGTGAATAAAATTTTTTGGGGGTATTGTCCCTGAATGCCCTCAGATGGCTACGGGTCTGACCCTACGCATTTGATCACGAGACTTAGATCTACGTATGTTGGCAGGGACGGTGCTATTGCAATTTTCTCATTAAAGAAGTTTTTCTAACAATATTTTTGTATCAAAGACGTAAATACATAAACGTTATAAACTTTTTGCCCGAATTATCGGCAATTTTCAAGCTTTGGGGATGTGATCGCATTTCGCTAAAACTTCGGAATGTCTGAGTTGAAAACTTGAAACTAGTTGCATATGACAGTGGTATGTATGCCGCATTTACTCGATTGTAAGCCGCGCAAAATGGTGTTAAATTAATATAAGCCGCACTTGAACATAGGTTAGTTAAGCCTCTGAGATACTTTCACGTACAGCACATATCGCGTTTAATTGGCAACCCTGGTAATGATGCTTCACTACTACAACTGCGCTCTGTTCATCATTATCCATCCTATGACGAGTGTGCATGTGATGCTGAAGAGAAGAAAGATAATGTTAAATTGTGTTTAGTCAACAAAAAGTAGCCAAGGAAAGGCAAGGCGCATCTAAACCTTTCGATAAGCTACAAAATAAAATGTAAGCCGTCCTCGATCGTCAGCCGGCCTTGATTGTAAGTCGCACGAAATGATAAAAAAAAAAACTTTATAAACCGCTGCTTACAAGCAAATACATACGG
>JGI24021J15306_10003275_pt1 | contig 18176 bp, 7 predicted proteins | sample Ectturendosymbi1_FD_15306 | JGI IMG/M metagenome (IMG submission 15306)
AGATGTTAAAGTTCGGGACATAAATGCCACCGGCCGACCGTCTTGTGACAGTATGGCCGCCAGGGAAAACTCCGATGCGTCGGTCTCGACTTCAAAAGGCACGCCATCCGCTATAGCCCCTAAACAAGCCTTGGCTAAATCGTCTTTTAATCTTTGGAAGGACTGCAAGGAGCCATCGTCAAGGGGGGATTCCTCACACAATACATTGATGGATTTGGATGTTATCATTTTTGCTTAAACAGAATTGAATTGGAATTGATTATTTTCTTTTGCACTTCTTCGCAACTTTCACTTCAGTTTTGCAACTGTAGATTACAGTAACTTTAGGTTCAGTTTTGGGACTGTAGGTTAACAGTGGATTGCAGCCACCGACACGCTGGGCGCCATTTGTTGCAAGTACAATGCTGCGTCGCCCTGAGCCAACCAAAGAAAAAGTCGAACCGACAATACTCAGCACAATAGCAATTGAGATTACTCATTTGACCAGGTTCGCTCTTCTATTGGTGCTACGAATTCTACGTTATATGTGGTGTAATCACGTCGCCATCTGGGTCAGGCTAATAACAGTGGCAGGAATTTGTATTTAACCAAGATTCGGTTTTCGCATTATATCTTACAAAAGACACAAGGCCACAGCGTGAGACCCATTGCCATGTTCACGACATGCAAATACTACATTAAACCACCATAAGGTGTCAATATATTGTGCCCCTACTGACCCCTCAGTGAAAGCAAAGTCTCAGGTCTGCCTCTACGGAAGTTGGGGACATTTGATACTTAAAATGCAGCATAGGACAACTAGACGGTCAAAACAGAAAATTACCCCCAATCCTGATCATCACTGAAGCAAAAATCCTCCTTTCTTTGTGCGCAAGCAAACTGGGTTTGTCCATCAGGAACTCAGAGCTTTTGTAAAAATGACTCTGACTCGAGTCTCGAGTTATTGACTGTGACTCGAGTCAAGTCGAGTCACTCTGTGAAAAACGTGACTCGAGTCGAGTCGAGTCACCATTTTTCAACGTGACTAGTGTCAAGTCCGAGTCATCAAAAATCGTGACTCGAGACGAGTCAATGACTCGACTATCCCTGCTAGGATGTGAAGGATGTCGTATTTTGGGTTTTCGTTGTGAACTGTGAAAATCATTAACAAATCTGATTGAAATTCCATAAATTCCCAAGTTTTAACATCATAAACAGCAAAGGAACAGGAATTTTTGGTGGAAAATTAGTATGAACCACCATACTATGTTGAGTTTGTTTTGGCCCGCGGCTAGAGAATGGCTGCCAGCCCCTGCTATACAAACTGCCCTGGATACCGAGTGCTACAGTAGCCATTAAGTTCAATGTAACATTCCTACCTTTGAGGCCCTGTTCCGAAAAAATTCGTACCTGTTTCTCGAAAGGTGCCGAAAGTCTAACAACATATGGTTGCGTGCTTTGATGCAGTCGGATTGTTTGTATTCATCCCTATTCTTTGAGCACTGCAATCGCATTTTACTTTGTGAATGAGTGCTCGAACATTGCAGTCTCTTTGATTGATGGCGTGTCTTATCACAATGCATGTGCATTCTAACTGTACTTGACCAATCTAGGAATTGGCGCCGAGCTTTGCAATAGTGTTGTGACAAGTGTCACATATTAGCTAACAATAGTGCTAATTAATTAATTGAATTTATTTGTTTATTAGCAGAAATGAAGTCCATAGTATGAACACACACTCTGCAGAACGCAGGTTGATAAAAACAGATAAAACAGAACGTAGTTCATGACATTGCAGCCGGCGGAATCACAGGGTTACAGACACTTTTTGCAGCTACATTGAAGACAGAACCATGGGGTTACAGACTCATTCTTAACACTGTTGTTAGCAAACATGTAACACTTGTTACAGCACTGCTGCGGTGTAGGGCGCTAATTCCTAAATAGGTCGAGCCTTGGTAAACTGCGAGAGGATTGTGGCTTGACACGCCAACGATCAAACGGACACTGCAAATTTTGATCACTCATTCACAGAGTAAAATGCGATTATAGTGTTCAAAGAACGGTGACGAATACAAACAGTCTGACTACATCAAAGCACGTAACCATATGTTGTTAGATTTTCTGTATCTTTCGAGAAACAGGTACGTGTATTCTCGTAGCAGAGCCTCAAAGGTTGGAATGTTACACTGAACCTGGTGGCTACTAACAGTCGCTCTCCAGGGCAGGTTATATAGAGCTCTGCATCCAAAATTTATGCCACATGCAATCTCTGCATGCATGACTTCCTGAAAATTTAGAATGTGTCTGTGACCCTGTGGTTCTGCCTTCAATGCAGTTGCAAAAAATGTCTATAACTCTGTGATTCCGTCGGCTCTAATGCCTTGTAAAACGTTCTGTTTTTTTTTATCGATTTACGTTATGCAAAGTGTGCGTATTTGTGCTATGGACTTTGTGTCTGCTCACAAACAAATAAATTAAAAATAAATTAAATGAAATAAAAATTAAGTTATCATTATTATTACAACACTATGGGCACAGGCCAAACATTGGTGAAACACTTTTTGTTGGCACCATTGAACAATCTGATGCAAACATTCTTCTGCATCTGTTTCATGTTTTTCGAATTTCCTTTGAAGCAGCATTTGTTTATTTTGCGTTATGCCTCGATGGTTTCTTTCTTGGGTAACTTTGGTGCAAAACGCTAACTTGACCGTTCCCGCGATCTCCTTTGGTCAGGTGTTGCGAGGAAAACGGAGTCCGCGTGGTTTGGCCGTACAAGAGCGTTTGCTGCTGTTACGTCTACGGAGCTTTTGCAATTCTGCAGTGTCATCAGTTGTTTGAGCTTGGAAACTATCATTCATGCGCTATTATGAATTTCTATGAAACCTGGTATTCAGCAGGTTGATAGTAGTGTGGCCTTCTGAGTGAGATGTACTGTCTATACTATAATAGTATATGTGTGTTATTAAGAACTAAGAAGGACTATCACCAAAATTTTTGTGATGACTACTGTAGCACGCTGACGCATGCCAAGTGGCGGGAAATCACATGTCTCGTGGTTGATTCCTATAATTCCCGACTGATGCAAAAATATTGTGTCATTATTTGTAATGCAGCACAGTACTGAGTACACGCATAGATATAATACTAAAAAATGGCAGTGTCTGTTTTGCCACCAAAGAAGATGCCAGCAGCAACAGGCTTGGCAAAAACGAAGTAAACACAAAAGATAAAGTAAAACCCTAAAGCTAACCCTTAAACTTAACCCCAAGTACTAACCTCTAATGCTAACTCCCCTAACAACAGTAACGCTAACCCCTAAACCTAATGCTAACCCCTAAACCTAACGCTGACTGTAACCCTAAATCCGAACGCTAATCGCAATGCTAACCGAACCCTAAACCTAACACCTAAGGGAAAAGTTAAAAGTTTTGAAAAAAGTAAAAAATGGTAAGAGTCGAACCAAAAAGCAATGGCATACTACATACTAGACGTGAAGCATAAAACCGCTACGCTATGAGCAGCACGCCGATTACATGACAAACTGACCTTTTTATTTGAAATACGTAATGTCCCAAGACCAAATGTTCGACTGGTGGCACAATAGCTCCAGCTGATCTGCTGCCACCAGAATATCGGCAGTAAAATTTTTAAAAAATTGACACTAAAATGTATAATACTACTAGTTGTTATTCATTGGTTTAGACACATCGATCATTATCATTGTCCGTAAGTGTATCACTGGGGCAGTTAAAAAACATGAAACAATACTAGGTGCAGCGCATGCGCATCACAAGTTAGGTGTTGGTTGATACATTCAGTCAATCAAAAGGCTAAACCATCTTCTGTTACAGTACATGTTTTCACTCAGTTAAAGTTGCCAGTTAATTTTAGATTGAGTTTTTATCTGGGCAGTGTCTAATTTGCCACCTGAGGCAAAAGCACTGTTGGAGCTTATATTTACCATTAGGGGAACTGGATTGGTTGAAGTGGTCATGTGACAAGGATGATACGCTTGGATTAGCATATGGTCTTCGTCACGTGACATAAAATTTCAAACACAAATGCTAAACCCAAAATGTTTTGAAAAGTACATAAAGATCACCCCCATCAAAGTTGCAATCTCTACTTGCAAAGCCAGCAAAGCCAAAACAAATGGTGAGAGCTGAACTGACAACCACTCTCACAGCATGAGCATGCATAGAAACTAACGAATGTTATATATGGACAAAGCTGGATGCAGTTTTAATTGTAAAATGCTAATAGTTCCAGCACTCAGCAGAGCTTTTGGTTTGCCGTTGATGGTGAAATAGACACTACCTTGGCTTAACAATTTTAACGTTAACTTATTGTAGCTTCTATGCTAATAGCTCTAGCACTCAACAGAGCTTTTGCCATTGATGGTGAAATAGACACTACCTTAACAATTTCAACCTTAACTTATTGTAGCTTCTATAATTCTTTTAAGTAAATTGATGCTGCCCTGCGTATTTGTCTGTGCAAATGTTTCCTTAATTATTTGCTGATTAACCTATCTAGGTGCTGTAGTTTTGTTGTTAAATTTGCTGCAGTACTATATTGGTTGTATTGGTATTGCTTTTATTTGATAAAGGAAAATGAGCTATATTGAGGTATGTTTTGTTTTGAGGTAGTGCATGAAAAGTAATTTGTTAGTTATTGAGTGCTAAAAAGATATGTAGTAAATATGAAAACACTGCTTTTGATTTGAGCTTAATTTTTTGTGATGTGTTTTTACCTGGCTTGTTTCTTTTAAGCCATTGGTTTGAGTGAGTGATCCTGTAATAATGGAAAAAATAGGCTTGGCCATTGGCATTTATTATCCACACAATAACTGAGAATTATTGTTAAAGCAATGGCCACGTAAGGCAGTACTACTAAGGTAGTTCAACAATTCTGATTCATTCAAAATTTAAACAATTGATTAACCTTGTTCTAGTGAGTAACATTGTACCATGAATATTAAATGAAGGATTGTTACAAAAAAAGAACATATGAAAACATTTACCTTTACTTCTTGGTAAGATAGACTGCATCTTATTCACCTGTTCTGTTTACATAACCGAAGAAAGAAAAAAAAACATCATTTGATTTATTATATTCAGCAATTCAGGCATAGACGTATTGAAAATAATTTTTAACGTGAATTTGAAAGTTGTGGTATGATTTCAAGCCTCTTACCCTATTTTATGGGCTGTAAGACACATTGGTTTATAAGGCTGAATCTTTTGAGGGTGTGAACAGCTCTCTAGCACAATCTGCTGAGGAGTTATGTGGTGGGTAAGACAACTGAAATATGCTTGGTTTTAGCCCAATTTCGATATATTCATGCGCTGGCAGCGAACAAGTTAAGGACAAAATCAGTTTGTTGAAAAAAAGTGTCTAGGTAGCCAACACCAACGTGATTATGGTTTTGCATGATTAACAGAAAGCAGGTTCATACATTGATAGATTGGTCTTGGCGGTAAAGTCTGCCTATGCTAGGGTTTGTGGTAGACTTTTGCTACAGTGCTTGCCGCGCTTAGTTATACTATCATGTAGAGCTTTCACTTTAGGGCTTTTGCTTCAGAGTTCCAGGTTTAAGTTTTTAGGTTTACTTAGAATTAGAGGTTTAGAGATTTCAGTTTATTGTTAAGATTCTCTGTACTAGGGTTTCATAAGTTTAGGGTTGTTCTGGTGTGGTTTATTTAGTTCGTTTAAGTCAATTGAACTATGCAAATATAACACCCAATTATTGCATTTTGTTCATTTCAGTTGATTTTATTGCTTTAAAAAAGTTTACATTTCTGTATTAACCAACTTTAAATGCATTGAAACCTTGAAATCCCAAGCCTTAACTTCAAGTAACGTTAACTATGCATAGCCGTTGTTAACTACCTAGACCATTGGCTCCCAGCCAGGGTGCCCGACACCCTAGGGTTCTATTTACAATACTCAGGAGTGCCATGAGCTAACACGTTTTTCAATATATTAAAAAATACATTTTTAAAATGTCATCAAAACTTAAACCAAATTGCTTCCTATGTATTCTCATTGGGTGCCACAGAATATATATATCTTCTGTAGGGTGCCGTAAGCCTAAGAAGGTTGGTAAACACTGACCTAGACACTGCCTTGTTGAAACCCAGAACCTCTAAAAGACCAATTTTAAAGCAGTCTTTTTGATTTAAACAAGAGATGTTTCTTTTCCTATATAACAACCTACTGAACTAAGACTTCACAAAAACTGATGGTGGCCAGAGTACATGTTTAAACATGTTTGTTAGCCTCACTAGAATTACAGGAAATTCTTTTCAAGTACTGGTTCATGACAGCCAACAGTTTGTCATATGATAGCAAAAAATTTGTGTCTATCATATGATAGCAAAAATTTTGTATCTATCATATGATAGCAAAAAATTGTATGTGCCACATTCAGAGTTCTGCATGAAAGAAAACATGCCTTGCATGCCAAGGCAAATGCAAACTCATCATGTGCAGAAAATGTTCTTGCAAAGGCATAACTGCCAAGTACATAAAAATACTGTGGAAAACGCCATGCATGCAGAAGTGTTCAATTTTTCTAGGGTTTATTAACTGGCACCTTTTGCTGAGGCTGAAAATGCTGCACTTATTGTTTTTCTATGACTGATTGCAGTTTGACATTGTGATGTTTGTTCACTGCTGACAGTATTAATTTTAAAGCATTTTTTGATAGCTGCATGTGTCTCATCTCTGGTGCACTTTTAATGTCACAGTTAAAAAGGGTTGTTATTGTGTGTTGCACTGTCCAAGTGTTTTGTGGTTCAACATCTTGTGCGTCATATAATGTTGTGCTGATGATATAGTTATATTTAAAAAATTGTATGATTCCATATAAATATTTGGATTTTACATTATTGTTCTCAATAACACTTGGCAAGATTTTTAATTTCTACTCTGTTGTGGTCCTTAATTTTTTTTTTAAAGAACTTGACATATCAAAGCAAATGTTACATTGCTGCTAACATTGTTTTGTAGATTCCTGATGATTTCAATGGGTATCCCATAAAGCATTTCTGTATACCTAAACATTATGAAGGTGATGTTCAATCAGTTCTAATTCCAAAAGGATTTATTTTGGACAGGTAAGCTTTTTAATTGTAATGTTTATACAAGCTGGTGTGACATTCACAGTGACAGAAATACAGGCAAGATAAAAATACCAAATGCATGAGTAAGTGGCTGTCACGTAAGTTCATGACATAAGTTTCTTAATTTTTCCACTTTTAAGTTGATTTTTGGAGACCTGAGACATATCTCAGCACATGTGTTTTATGCCTTAGCTCGATCTTGAGCCCTTTGTGTCAGGACTTTGAATGATCTATTGACACGACTGGGTAAAGCTGCAACAGTTCAACTTGCTTGCTGTTAATTTAATTTTCTGGACAGGAGAAAACAAATTTTTGCAGAAATGGATAAAATTCTAAAAAGATTCTGAAGCTCAGAAGTGTCAGTGACCTGCTTAATAAAATCAGAAGAATCCTTATGAAGTAAAGAAATACTCACTTCTATCGTGCTTGGCTTTTAACAAGCTCTTGTTCTTGGAGATTACAATCATGAGTACATCCACCATGAAATATTGCTGTTGATGTGATCATAAGTACATTATAAGTGATTGCTATTTACTAAGCAGTTTGGCATGGGTTCATTGCAAAGCATGAAGCGTGAGAGAGTCAAAACTTTTTTGATGACGTTTTGATATATGTCATAATTTTCTTCAGATTATCAATGTTTGTACACCACCAGTTGTGTGTGCAGACGCCATTTTGCATGCCTGTTTTAGAAAATGAATGTAATCATTGATAAATTAATTTACCACTTCCTCCTAGTCCTGTCCTTAAGAACGTGAAGCTGAAATATTTCAGTCAATCTGTGCCAAGTAGTTTTGCAGTGGTGACATCTCCAAATGAAACTGTTAAATTCATAGTTTAAAATCCAATGAAAATCACAGGGTAAATGTTGCAAACGTTGTACAAGTGCTGCGTACTGTTAACATCAATGACTTGACATCCTTAACAGAACTTGCTTGAAATTATTTTTTGTACTACTTTGAACTGCTGATTTGCAACAGAAGTGTTTGAAACAGAGTTATAGCAAGTGAGAAAAATTTGTTTGGAAAAACTACTGACTTTCATCGAAATTCACTGCCAAACGAGCACTGCTACTAGTTTATGATATACGTAGTCGAAATAATTCATTTTACATGCCACTATGTTGCATAAAGCTGGACATCAATGTTTGCTACGCCTTATTTTTTCCAGTTGCAAGTTTATTTTCAAGCCTCCTTTTCAAGTCGAACAAAGTGTCCTTTGTATTACAATTGTGACGTTTGTCCCACTCTAACAATTTCCTGTAGGCATACTTGTGGTGAGCTGTCACTTATTCGCAGAACAGAACGGCTTGCGAGGGAGATCTTCGAGGATTTTGACCGTTCGAAACCAATTGCTGCTCTGTGCGTTTTAAAAGGAGGCTACCAGTTCTTTAGCGATTTGCTGGATTATATGAAACAGCTTAATGCGAATTTAAATACATCAATGCAGTGCTCCATCGACTTTATACGACTTAAGAGTTACTCAGTAAGGCTTCGTTTTGGTTTATTTCGAGAATAAAACAGCGAAATCAAGAGCTGAAAATTTTTGTTTATTGAGATATTGTGAATGTGCGGTTGTACTTGCCTTGTACATCATGTTATTTTTTGTTATTGTAGATATATTTCAACTCGTTCTTGTTATTTGCTATAGGATGTTTGTTTTGTGACTGCACATGTAAACTTGGATTATGTTTTGACCTTTGATTGTTTTTTTTGCGCAAAGACATATGAAAGAACTACTCGGGTGTGTAAAGTTAGTTAGTTAGTTGTGAAATCGCTATTAAAATGAGATGTAGACTGGTTTGTATTCCAAAGAACTTGTTTATATTTGCAAAAAACTCTTTAGTTTTCTAAAAAAACGCAGTGTTCTTATTTTTGCAAAACCTGTTCCACTCATTCGCAAAAATTGATCGTTTTAATACTCAAACCCCAGCTTAATGCTGAGTTGGATTGTCAAAAAGACTAGGATTTTGGAGTAACGAAAAAACGAAAACTGTTTTTGCTGAGTTAAAAATGAGTTAATCAAGAAGTTTTTAAATTGCATTCTTTCTCTTCGCCTTGTGGTGGGCAATTAAGGCACAAAGCCTTGGCTAGATGATCCCATCGGCGCTGGAATGAAAAAATGCTAAGTACGTCTTTTGGTATCATTGTAGCAAGTGCCAATGCGTGAAAATAGTAGGTTTTGTAAATACCGAATTCGTGTTTGCCTTTGCAGTGAGATGCAGCATTTTGTGGTTATTTCTGTATCTGTCATTGAAATTTCTCCTCACTTTACAGAATGGCCAGTCTACAGGGAACGTTGAAGTTATAGGCGGCGACGATATGTCCAATCTTACTGGGAAAAATGTCTTGATTGTTGAGGTAAAAAAACTTGTTAATGATGCAAAAGAAACTTTAAGGTAGAAATTGTGAAAGGACTTTGGTTAAACTTAACTCGATCCCAACTGCCGCATGTTTTTGTTGCCATATAAAAAAAATGCGGTGAAACCGCGGCAGTAATGGTGGCGCACACGAGAGTGCAAGGTTCGACTGGTTACCCTAGCGAAACTTGTTCGAATCAGAAACCAGTTCCATTGGAGAGCAATTTTGCGGCTGTCCCTCCCAGCAGGTACAAGGCCCGACTGATACCGCACGTGACGCGCATACCTCTTTGGGTGAACTTGAGAGGAAGTGTAAGCTGGAAGAGGTTCCCAGTTGTGAACTCATCCTCTTTGCAGGACATTGTCGACACGGGAAGAACAATGCAAAAGCTTCTCGCCATCCTGAAGCAGTACAAGCCACACTCTGTCAGAGTGGCCAGCTTGTTGGTGAAACGAACTTCTAGAAGCACGGGCTACAGACCTGATTGTGAGTTTGATTTTTTGTTATAGTCGGCTTTTATCCTGACAGTTTTTTAAAGGCATTTGTTGGCTATCAAGGATGCGTGCATGTGCATGAGGCTGATGTGTTAACAAACGTTAGCACTATTTGAATTTTGACTACTATGTGCCTAGCAGGCCGTCAATAATATGGTGGATGTTTGTTGTTGGCAAAAATGGATTCGATTGCTCGACAGAAGATATTCGCTTATTGCCAGTCATTCTCATCGTTTTTGTTGTTGTTTGTTAATCTTTGTGACTTTTAAGCAACATTTTTCTAACCCATTCATTTTTTAAAGCTGTGTTTAAAGCTGTGTCCATACTTTTATTCAGACACCAAGTTGATTTGGCATGGTGCGGTGCGAAACCGTTCGGACAGGCTTCAGTAATGTTACGTACAATCGAATTTGCGCTTACTGTGGTTTCGATGAAAACTAAAGTATTGCTTCATGAGACAACGTTGTGGTCTGGTAGCAAGGGTGAAAGTGAAGTGCTGTACACCGTGCTTTGCTGAAATTCATATCTTTTTCCTTTTGCGCAACAATAATTGATGAATTTCCAGGTTCTGCTAGAACAGGGGTCGGCAACGTTTCTCTAGTTGCGAGCCAAAAACAAACTCTGCAAAGTATGGCCGGCCTCACTAATTTTCCACCAACAATTCCGTTCCCTTCGCTGTTTATGACGTTGTTAAAACTTGGGAATTTATGGAATTTCGATCAGATTTACCCCCTGATTTTCACAGTTCATAACGAAAACCCAAAATACGACACAATGTATATTTACAGCACAGTGCGGTTTCTCTTAGTAGTTCCTCTTAAGTATGCAATACAAGAAATTGCAAGGAGAGCAGATGCATAAAATATAATACCATTAGGCGGGCCATACAGTTACTACAATTTGTAAAGGGGCTGCGGGCCGAATGATTTTGTTTGGCGGGCCGGATCCAGCCCGCGGGCCTTAGGTTGCCGACCCCAGTACTAGGGTGAATCAAGGTCATTTATTAAACATTCCCAGGTGAACTCGAATGCTGATAAAGTTTCATGTAATAGCCTTTCACCAAAAGAAAGAACTGTGTGGCTGAAGTAACGTGACGAACATATGGCGAGCCCTGAATAGTCGGCGTCGTATTGGTTAAAAATAGTTCGTTATAAAAATGTGACCTCCCGGCGCTAATCCTCTGCTCTTAGCGGTTGGAAGCTCTTTATCGGAACGGCGATAAGCTGCCTTGCCTACAACCGTGCCTGCTGTTCGCCGGTGAGCACGTTCGACCTTGACCATTCGCAGAACATGCCGTTCGCATGCGTTGCAGGAACATTGTTTGTGCTTTACCATGAACGATACCGGAAATAATCTTTGCCAGGTCTTATAATTGTAGCGAGGAAAGTATCTCAGCATGCCCGAACTGGGACATTAGTCCCACACAGTTCATTTTCATTAAAAGTTGCAAAGTGTTTTCTTAACTGCGTGTAAGTTAAACGTTTGAAAGGAAAGGCGGCGCAAAATAGTGTTGTTTCCTTTTCGTTCTCAATGCTGCAAAGATCCCGTCACAAGACGCATGGAAATTTCGTATGTTATGAATGGAAGTCGATAACGGGTGGGAGGACTGGCTGTTGTGGTGGAAAAAATACTTGAACAGTAAACGTACGCACCGCTTCTACACACAGGGGCCGGGCTAATAGGTTTGTCGTGCAAACCAACTCATTCTCAAGGTCGGTTACTTATACCTGTGTTTTGGTTTGAACAGCTTGGTTCTGGCATTGTTTGACAACATCGATTCATTGTTTGACAACATCGATTCATTGTTTGACAACATTGATTTGTGTTTTGCAGTCATCGGGTTTGAAATACCTGATAAGTTTGTCGTCGGTTACGCGCTCGACTTCAACGAGTATTTCAGAGATCTTAACGTAAGTGCAACATTCTTGTTCTGTACTGTTTTCAGCACCTCGCTCGTTTGTTGTTGTTGGTCGGTATCGCGTTTGGCTGAGTTCCCAGTTGCATTTTGTGTTCACACCAGCAGGATTAATGCAGTGAATGGACCCAGAGGCACTTTTTGCCATTTCGATACCGATTTGGCGTCTGTCACCAGTGGCAACATGCCAAAGACGTTACCCTCACTCACGAAAGCACCTGCCTGCCTACTTGGTTGGATAGCAGTATGTTTAATGGCACGAGCATTTTCGATTCTTATGTCTTTAACTGTATTATGATTCAAATGACTAACCTTGGTACAATTTCGCAACTAGGATCTTCTGTTATGTTTGTTTATTTAATTACAAACAGCCAATGATGGCAGGCCAAGACTTGAAATAATCATTGGCAACGCAAAGGCAAACAAAATATGGAGGCACACACACACAAAACACTACAAAAAGAAGCCACTGTAGATGGTAAAGTTATATTAAAAGGGTGGGTGGTTTGACAAAAACAAACACGTCTGCTTCAACAGGCATAAGGAGGGAGTTTTAGATAGGTCGGGATGTCCAAATAGAAGTATTTTGGTTAATTCGATGTGGTTTAGTGAAGTAAATTCCGAATGGGAAAACATATTTTCATCAACAAGAATCTTACAAACATTTGAAATCAACATTTGGCGTGATGTGTAGGGGAAAGGATATTCAAAAAATGTATGAAGCTCAGTTTTAATAGAACCACATTGACAGATCTGATTGTAGTGGCCGTCTACAGTATGTTTACACGATGGTAGCCGAAGATTCATATGGAAACGTGAAGAGCAAATCTTTCTGTTATGCTGCTCCATGAAAACCGTTGTTTGATTTCTCTTAGCATCTAGAAGCAGACGCGTCATGTTGATACCATGATGGTTTAGAAAATTGTAAAGAGAAGGAAATATGAACTTTTTATTATTTTTGTGTTATTCGAGAGACGTTGTGGTAATTTGTTAGTGCTGATGAGTTAGACAGATGCCTCGTGACAAATAATTAGTGACCAATCTTTTAACGCCTGTTTTGCGACAGTTATTAGTGCTGGGTGGAGTGGGGGTTACGAGGTCACTCCCTCCCCTGCATATGTCGACCTTTTGGAAATAGTGCACTCTCTTACTTTGTCTCCATTTCATTGTGACATTGGGTCTGTAGCTTTACGTTTTGGCGCAAACATTAATTTTTTGTCTCTCTTACGAAAGCAAAGATGCGTGAAGCAAACAAGCCTCACAATAGGCATGATTCGTTAAAATTTGCATTTGGTTCATGATCACAACATTCCCAAACAAGAAAATGTAACTGCTGGTAGTAAAAATTGAAAGTTCCTACTTTGAGTATTTTGGGGGAATTTAATATTTTCAGCGTTGGTTGAAGCGCCAACGATGGCAGGTCAAGGTCTTGAAATGTCCAATGGATGATTTCTACAATAGTGAAAAAATAACCGCAACATAATCTAAGGAGATGCAAACATTACATGAACGAGATGAAAATGATATTAAACAAGAAAAAACAACGTGCACGACGCAGTTAAAACGCATAACAACGACGAACTAGAAAGAAAAGTTCCATTACACTGGGCACCTGTTTTTTTTCGCTGAAACATTTCGGTCATTTTTAGCTGAGACGTTTTGGTCACTGAAACATTTAGGTCAGTTGTCTCACAATTGTATTAAAAGTCGGCATAGAAGTGTTTTTAAGCCTATATTTTCAAACATTCTGACCGAAATGACTTCATTTTTTTCAGTCATTTCAAAAAGGTTTCGGTCTGTGACCGAAAAAAAGCAGCTGTTACGGCACAAGGTTTGTTTGTATACTGCCTTTCATGAATGGTCTGCGGCGCCCATCTCCGCTGACGCTGCGTCGTGACCCGCATGAATACTTTCACAGTGAATGGTGCACTGTTGGGGAGTCAATGGCAGCACCGCGCATGAATTGTTTCCTTGCAACATCCCGTTGGTGTAGAGCAGGGTGCTGGACAGGTCGCAAGTACTGTTTTTGAAGTCTTCGGTATGACCCGACCGGGGTTCGAACCCAACCTGCCAGCTTCAGTGATGCGCGCAAACAAGGAACTACAGTATATGAATGATGATGACAACGTTACCTGCGCGCACACGAAAGAAAAGCAAAAAAAGACAGAGTTGCTTCTTGCTTGTAATAATGTTCACAGTGCATCTTTCCTTTGCAGCATCTTTGCATCATAAGCGAAAGTGGAAAGCAGAAATACTCGAATTCAACGGCGTAACCCTTCTCCAATCGAGCTCGTAGCTTCTTTCCACTTCAATGTTGTCATTCACCAGCGATCGAGCAATAAGAGTGTATTGACTCGCATAGTTCAGAGATTCTGTAGGAAGCATCACTGCTGCCGCGTTGCTGCCCGTCTTAGTTTACTGTGTCTTGTGCTAGCTACACTACCTATTTATTCGCAATCGTCGGGTAGTTACCGATGTTTTGTGTGCCACGCACCTGCTGTTAGAAATCAAAATACGGTTTTCAATGACGTCACAAAGTTCTTGCCTGCTGTTTTGTTTTGTCATGAAAAGCCCAAGATCGTGCTCATGAAAGTTCATCGGAAAACTTGCGAATCCGGGTTCCGGTTTTTGTTTATTTAACGATATAAGCTGACCTGCGCTCAGCTGTCTACCCGTGACGACTGGGTCCTGTAGTCGTAAGCAACCCCATGCAAGAGCAATCTGTGTTGTGAGCAACTCTGTCTGTGGATACCTTGACGTGCAGAAGAGCTTTGGTGCAGTGCAAAACAATGCATGGCTTCATCCCTGCCACCCGCCTGAACGTTATTAAATTAAGTCACGCTGCCGTAGTGATCATGTCTGGTGGGTTTGCTTGGTGGTTGGAACCACAGCGTGCTTGCTGTTCAGGCATGCTTTGCGTTGCTAGGGAATGATGCAGAACCTCTTTTTTAAGGCAAGTCATGTTCCGTTTGCTCGCTTGTAGATCGACCGACTGCGCCATTGTTGAAAATTACGACATAATGAATGATGAAACTTCATGTGATTGGTTGTGACGTCACCGCATGTGATTTGTTATGGTGACTAGGGCAAGTTTTTGTTGCAGTAAAAAAGTGAGAAAGTTGCATTTATTTTCAACGAATGTTGCATTTATTCGCACATTTGACTGCGAAAGACTTGACACAACCTATTTTCGTTTGCGCAGACTTGGCCAAAAGCCAAGATTTTCTGCAATTCCACCTCTAATTGAGTTCGGGCACTGTCGTACTTGGCTGGGGTTGTAAAACTTCTAGCTTGCAAAGCAACTGTTTCGTCATAGATAACATTGAGGCGCAGCTACTCCGTCATATAGCTGTTTTTCATGCAATCAAAGATAATAGAACTAAACTGAAATAGTTTTGTAGTATTTTTTTGTTAATTACACTTTTACATTTTGCGCAATACTTAATAAAAATTGCAGTAAAAAGTTGCAATATAAAATTCCTCGAAATAGCTCAAAACACTGAACTACATATTTTTTGAGTATTTAGGAAGCTGTAAAAAAGTTGCAAAAACTTGCCCTAGTTATGACATACCGCATCTGATTGGTTATGACGTCACCACACGACCGCTTGGGAAGAAACATGTTCCGGATTGCATTTTGTTCATTTGTTTAACTTTCTGTTTTTCAATATTCCGTGGACGTAGGCAACAGAAATTGCGGGAACTACTTCATTAATTAATTTGGGATGATTTATTTTCGCATTTTTGACTATTTATTTTGGCATCTGTGTCAAAATATCACATCCTCTTCAGGACGTTTGTTCCAGTTTAGTTGCGGGACGTCATATTTTAAAACGACTTGCGTGAGATGCAAACTGTGTGAAAAAATTGAGAAAACGGGTGAACATTTCTTGTAAACTACGATTTAACTTGAATGGAATGTGTGTCGATGAGTCGATTTTCATGCGAGTTCGTGAAAGAAGTTTTGGTTGTTTTTGTGGTCAAAGCTGCCTGATCGAACGAAACGCATTAAACGAATGATCCAACTCACTTTTTCGACTGCGGTCAAAGTCGTTTTTTATGTCGGAAGGAGACGCAGGCGAAGGTGGAGTCTGATTTGAAGGGGGCCAGGACGCAGGAAAGTTTGCGTTGCCGATGATAATCTACTTGTGATGTTCCTGTCGAAAAATCCCCACCCCCCATTTAAGAAAGAACGATTGCAGACGGGACTAGGGGGTCAATTGTGTTGTCCAACCACGCTGATCTAAATTATAACTTCACGTCCTCCCAGATGATTCGTACAAGCCAACAGGGTGGTGGACGTGCTGAGTAATGGTTGCTCGTATAATGTTTTCCAAAAAAATAGTTGACAAATAACCACGTTCGTCATAAGATTTGACTCAAAGCTTGTGATTTGTCGTCACGATATACCGCTGCTCATGAACATACGTCACGATATACCGCTGCTCATGAATATACGTCACGATATACCGCTGCTCATGAATATACGTCACGATATACCGCTGCTAACTAGAAATAAAACACTTCAAACTTTGTTTAGTTTGGACACTTAAAGCTTGTAATTAATTTGAATGTAAGCCAACGCTGGTACCTTGAAGTTGCAGATAAGTAACGTTTGCAACTATGGTTTTTATCTCGGTGAAATGACCTCTCAGTGTTTGAATTAAGACTCCACTCCTGTGGCAACCGCTGTACTGATCAGAACAAATTGCAACGACGTGTTCTAAGTCACTCAAAATCAGAAGTGCTAATTGTAAGCACGAACGATAATGGCGGCTTAATGTATTTTTTCCGTCAAAGCGTGAAGCAACGACCAAGCCGTATTCCAACTAAAACGCAATCTCATGTGAAACAACACAGTTGCTATGCTGTTGCATATATTTGCTGCAACGTATTTGGTACAAAAGTACAGCGTGCGTGAAAGCATTTAGCGTCCTGAGTGACGATGACGAGCAAAGCATATGATAGATGCGTACGACTTGCTACCTTGGGCCTATCAAGTTAAGTTCAAACAAGAGTAACCATGTTTTTCGCAAGCGTATAAACTAAGCACATATGCAAGTGTAACCACATTTAGATATACTGTACAAGCGTAAGCAGATTTCTTTTTTGCATGATCAGTATTTTTCGTAAGTGTAAAGTAGACCGTTTGCGATTGGGAAGCACTGGGCCTTGGCCCCATTAACGCGCGAATGTTTTTGCACTTTGTTTTTTTCACGTTAGTAAGTCACAAGTGTTCAATGAGTCTGCCCCAAATTCATACCTTATTTCACTTCTAAATAGGTCATTATCTCTTAGCTAAGCTAAGTCGATATGGTCCTTCCGATTTACTCATGGCAGGAACGTGCAATCAGTGACGGATTTACGCATAGGCCATAGCCTAGGGCCCCGCGCAACTTTTTCCTATGACGACTCAGTATTAACTAAAAATTTACAAAACTGCGCTGAGGCATAACTTCACAATTTACCTTGAAACGAGCGGAAATGTAAATGCCTACTCTACACTCTTATCAGTACAGTAACAACACGACAATATTGTGCATCTGGGTGTGAGAGAGATTAAGGTCGTCTGTATGAAAGCGGTTTCAAGAAAAAGAATGAAAACATTGTACAATTTTTCACTGACAAAAAGCTCGCAAGACCGCCAGACACTACAAAAGCGCTGTGAAAAGCAATATTGTCAGTATTGGATCCTATGTTTGGTTGTTTTAACTAGATTTCCCGCAAACAGATATAATAGCTTATGTGGCCGTCGGGCAAAAAAATTTGGAAACCCTGATATAGAGCTGAAGCTCTAAACCCTGGTATAGAGCTGAAGACGGCTACATAAGCTATTATACAACAGTCAGAAACCCTGGTATAGAGACGGCTACATAAGCTATTGTATAAAGACGTAGGTATATAAGCTATTAGCTATTGTATAAAGACGGCTACATAAGCTATTGTATAAAGACTATTGTATTGTATAAAGACGGCTACATAAGCTATTGTATTTTGTATAAAGACTATTCTATTGTATAAAGACTATTCTATTGTATAAAGACGGCTACATAAGCTATTATACAACAGTCAGAGGGCCGGGCATCTTACGTAATGTGATTTTTTCGTGACATGTTACGTTTTGCCAAATGAAGAAATTTGTCGTAAATATATTATTATTGACAAAATCTCTTCGCGGGCCGGATGAAATGGCGTCGCGGGCCGTGATTTGGAGACCCTGAACTATGACAATCATAGAGCCAAAGTCGGCACAACAAAAGATAGACTTTTGAGGGGGCACTACTACGCATACGAG
>JGI24021J15306_10003277_pt1 | contig 18170 bp, 11 predicted proteins | sample Ectturendosymbi1_FD_15306 | JGI IMG/M metagenome (IMG submission 15306)
TCTTCCACAATCTTAATCCAACGAGATGGGGCCGCTCGTCGTCGACGTCGTCCAGCGGCGGCCAATCATCTGCCTTTGCTTCGCCCGCGTCGGCAACGTCACAGGCTACGCCGTCAATAGTCAACCGTCTCTCCCGCGACAAGTTAGCCCTGCCTAACTTGAAGAAGATGACCGTCGCCAAAAACGATCTGTAAGTTTGTGGAGTCGTTGTGGTTCGCTCTCGCTTTTATCCTGTGCGTTGTGACTCTTGATGACCTGTTCCACTGCCAGTCAAAACGAAATCGTACCACAGAACGTGTCTGGTAGTTCTTGGCCTTACCTTTTGCGTGGTGTTTATATTAAATGTACGTTATACCTTGCTGTCTCCTCCTTCGAGGCCTCCCGCAAAGAGGACCTGAGAGAGAAACGCCACAGGAGGAAGATCAGAGCAGCTACATCAGAGCCGGGCCAGACCTTTGACTGCAGCCACTGCGGCCGGACCTGCTTGTCCCGTATTGGACTTCTTATTCATCAGCGCGCCTGCAATCGGCGTGGACAGCCACCTTTATTTAATCTTCGTTAGCGAAATTAAGCCGAGAAGAAGACGTTATACCTTGTAATAATGTCCAAATGAGGGCTGTAGCCAGAAGTTTCAAATCGGGGTATCGCCCTTTCGCTGGATTTGAGTCAATTGTACGCAAAACTATTAGAATTTGAAAGATCGCATCGAAATCAACATCGCATTAGGGGTGGCTGTATCTTCGACTAGCTGCTTTTAACAATATTCATGCAAATCTATATTTTGAAATGAGGGTGCACATGCCTCTGAACATCCAGGGATCGGCAACCTATGGCACGCGTGATAGGCACGTGTGCCACACGCCAAAAATTTTCCAGTGGCACGCAGAAGCTCCAAGTTCCACATTAATTTTGTTGTGATTCACTTAGAAAGTATATTGACCTTGACTTGCGTAAAAATTCGTATGCTGTTGGAACCTTAAGGCGGCACATAGTTAACAAAAGGTTGCCGACCCCTGCTAGAAGATGACAGTTAAAAGAGAGTTTTATAATACCATTGAAAACAACTTTTGAGTAACACATGACGTTCCCACCGTCTCTAACGTCACAGGCTAACAAATGAGGTAGTCTCATCAGCGTAAAAACAAAAATAGTCGATGACGAGATCGGAACTTATAAAGCGAAAGTTTTTAATGCGCACGATTTTCCAATATATCTTGTTTTGTTTACTTCAGTCGTGACGCATACGTGTTGAGCTTTGTGAGCTCCTGTGATGAGCTGTTACGCAACGTCCTTTTCCGACGTATTAAATGTGCCACGCGCTCTTGCTATTCAAACTGCATGTTGGTGGCAGCGCGACTCCATTCTCGTAGGAGCCGCACGCCGCGCTGTGGGCACGCGCAGCCCGCTCACAATAAATCATCATGACATGCATTAGGGACAACGTTTCCGTTTTGCCCTTTTTATTCACTGTGATGGAAATGGCATTTACGGCTGCAGCGAAAAAGTCGCCGCATGTCTCGTTTCTGCTGCAGAAGAAGTCTTTATGGGTTCAACCGAGTTTATTGCGTTTTTTTTTCTATGTGACCGCAGCTGATACAATAATAGATTTGTGATTCATCTTGTGGTAAAGGGTGAACAGTCTCGGTGCCCTGCAATGTTTTTGCTAATATATTAATCTCTTTTTGTGCATATATGCTGCATATATAAATTGTAACGGTCACTTTTTGGAGACACGAACTCAGAATACAAGAGACTGGTGTTGGAGCAGTGCAAGCAGTATGAGATGCCCTGCTCGACCAGGTTCACTCTTATTGCCTGTGCTGCACTGCGCCTTCTACAACCAGACGTCTTCCCACTGGCGCTGTGTGACTTGACGTCACAAAATAAAGATATTCTGGCTAGTGTTATTGTGTAAAAAAATGCCTCCACGTCGTTGAAACTCTCATTGGCGTTCATTCTTGCATCCTTGCATTGCAGCAAGGAGGAAGTACGGCACTGGGTCCGGGAACAGGCGAAGCAGTTCATGGAACAGTATTTCAAGCCGGGAACGGCCGAGACCGAAACAGCCACAGACGGCGTGTCGTCTGAAGACGCGTCGTTGCTCAGCAAGCTGTCTGGCATCGCTCAATCGTTGACAACCTGCTCGGTAAGTTCCAAGCGCCTGACGTTCAACGAGTAGTCTGAAGCAACGCGTCTGGACCTGCAGCCTGGACTTCTGTGTTTACCGCAAAACTGCAGTTACTCTGGGGGTTGTATTTTATCCCCCCTTGTCACTGCTGCAAGAAATCGTTCGTACCCGTTGGCCTCATCCATTCCTCCGTACTTTATGTCATTAATGGGCAAATCGTGGTACGGGATCGTTTTTAGGCCACGAAGGTTTGCTGAAATTGGCCCACAAAAGCAACACGCCTCGTACGCCGAAATACGTCACTTGGTAAAAAGCTAATGCAGCAACAGCAACAGTGGCCTGAAGCTACCCATTGCTGGTGCTGTAAAACCTGTTCTCTGCTGCTACTCGCGCGTGATGCCGGGACAATATCTTTTTGAGATAATCTTCGTCTGAAATATATAATTTTGTCCCGAAGGCAAGGTTTTAAAATGAAATGCGTGTATGAGCTGTTTTTTCTCTAAATCATCCTTTCTCATCCCAATCGAGACGTCAGAAGTTGTTTATAGAGACGAAAATCGGACAGTTACAGCTAAATCGGCCGTGAACTTTATGCCTTGTATTCACCGAAAATTTTTCCAGCTCTCCATCTATCAGCGCGATAGACATTTGTTGTTCTCGTTTGTGGGAGATGTGTGGTCGGACACAAGCGTTTGTTGATGCATGAAAAGCTGCTCATTTGTTACCAGAGTCTCGCGTTAAAAATGCCGCCCGTGATTTGATGTCGATGTTTACCGGTGCAGGTCCGGATTAAACATTTTCAGCGTATATAATGTGGGCAGCAAGAAATGAGCGTACAGGGTACGAGGAAAAAACTTCCTGTCCAAAGCTGCAATAAGTGGTGTTGAGCCGGACTTAATGCGCTTAACCCGTAAGAGCTTTTCTGCTCTGTTTGCTTGCTTAGTAACAAAAGCTGCGCCAGTCTTTGTAGGAGGCAACCCAGCCGGATAAACAAACTTACCAATTAACTGCCCCGTTTTTTCAGGACACATCCACCGCTCGCGAGAGCCTGTCGGAACTTTGCGAGATCACGAGCACGTCGGACGTGTCCTCGTTCGAACTTCAGCACAGCGGGATTGTAACGTCGCTGCTCAACTTCCTGACCCAGCGTGCCAAAGCGGACGATCTGAGTTCGTGTGCAGAGCAGCCGGGCGCCAAGAACGCCTCGAAAAGAAAACTTTCCGCGGTCGCCAACCCGCCGTCGGTGGTCACTCGACGCCGCAGCAAAACAGACGCCGCCTCGATCACCGCTCAGTCGCTGAATGCGACGTCGTGCAGCGACGCTGCGAACAGCGATCGCCCCAAGTCGGCGCCGTCTGAGGAAATGATGCAATCCGCCCCAAGCGAACGAGCTGTGCGGCACGACGCGTTCCTTACCGAGCCGGGCCCTGCGGGCTCCAATCCCGACCTTGTTGACAAGTTGAACCGGGACGACCGGCTGCGCTGTTTTTTAAGCGTGTTCGCGGGATTGCCAGTGAGTACGATTAAAACTTAACGTAGAACTCGTCTTTTGAGTGCTTTCGTGTAGCAAGCTTTTGGTAAAAGGTCCATATATTCCATGCACGGTATGCTTCGGTGCGCGTCTTGGAATGTTGGTGCCAGTACTCAAGGCTTCCCGCTTTTCAAACTGGTCTTTGTCGGGTACCTCAGCTACACTCTTTCTGCAATCTCTTCAAACTTGTCCTTTGCCCATGGAGTTGTATATTCGCAATTGTCTTTCCGACGTCTGTAGATTTCTTACCGATTTCTAATATTTGTGGCGTGCGCTGCACTTCACGATTGGACGGAGTTGCCAGCGGTCTGCAAAGAAAATGAACAACTATATCTGGTATTTTTGTTTATAGGAAAATCATTTCACGATCGATGAAATAACCTTGTTCGACCACGGTGGCGTCGCGCCGCTTCGCAGTCTGGTGCAGAAATTGAATCTGTGCGTGAACCAGCTGGAGCAGCTCGCCGTCAAATCTCATCAGCTGCCTAGCGCGCCTGGAAGGTCTTTGCAATGTCGTACTGATTGTAACTGTTAGAAATACATTGCGTGAAGATCTGGTGATATTTTTTGTGATTTAGGAGACCTTTGCCACTTAAGTTTTCGATTGCTCTTGCGACACTTGTGCCACACTTTTTTTTAAATGTGAAGAAGCGACTTGGCAATAACCTTTTCTTCTTCTCTGTTTATTCATCAGGGGATCGCAAGCTTTGTCTTTTTTCGCGAAGCACCAGCTTCGCTGTCAACTGCAGCGTCATCCTGAATGTGCCAAGTCTAAACAGTGGCATGGAGGACCTGTTCGCGTGAGTAACCTGCATGTGCTGCCCCGCGTTTGTCCTCCACTCACTTCAGCTGACTCCATAGCTCTGCGTTTGCCGTTGCAATCTGTTCGATCAGCCTCCGATTTCGCTCCTGGCCTGTCTTCCACTGTTTATTTAGCTCAACGTCACAAATCCATGCAGCAAATCTGCAATGAACGTGTTACGCTGAAGCTTTTGTTGATCATCCAGCAGACCGCAACCCCTTTCAGAACCCTTATAAATTTTCAATAATTAGGCCGTGAACTTCAAACCATGATTGAAAATGATGAAACTGTTGAGGGGTGCGCGACGATGCAACCTTGTTAACAGTTTTTTTCGGTATCCCAGTACTTTAACTTTAATTTGCATGAAATTGTCTAATGTTTGCGCCAATAAACTCGACTCAACTTTTCTGCCCTGTTTCGAAAAAGCGAAAACGTCGCAACAAGATCAGGTGTGCAAGAAAGCATCAACCGAATTTGCAGCGATTTGTTGTCAAGTTGCTCACGCTACAACAATAGCTGCACGTTAAGCTGCGCAGAGGGCACGTCACCAAGCATGTTATTGAGTTAACTTAATCGTGGGGCAGCAGTTGCTGGCCTTACGTTATGCGCTTACATCAGCGGAATGTGTAGGACCGAAACCACCGGGTTACACAAGCTATTGCATGAAAGTTCCTTTTCTCAAACAACAACGTGAAGCGCTGAACGCGTTCCTGGTCCCATCACCATGGCAAGCCGACATTGCGCTTCTTCTTTCTGACCAGCTCCTCTGCCTCTAACTCAGCGCTTTTCAAACTTTTTATGTTACGGCACACTAAAACATTCTAAATTTGGCTGCGGCGCCCATACTTTATGAAATCGAAAACCTACTTTTCACAAACCTTGCAACCCGAGCTACTTATTATAAGGTTTTGTCAAAACATAAAACTTTGGCGGCACAGTTTGGGAAACACTGCTTAACTGTTCGTTTCGCATTCTCACCACAGGTGGATCCCCTCGCCCTGGTGCAGGCGATCGAACGTTACCTGCTGAGCCGCGGGTATGGGTCCGCGTCGGACGGAGGCGAACAGTCGGATCGCAGCGCCGACGAATTGATGTTGATGGGAGACGAAGAGTCGGAAGATGAGATCGAAGTGGACGAAGACGATGAAGAAGAGGAAGACATGGCGTCGAGTCGTAACTCGCCTAATTCCGCCAGTGGCACTGGTACTATGCAATTTTTCGATTTCCGTACGAGATTGTGCAGTCGGACAAAGTTTTTGTTGACAGTTGCTGGTTGTGACTTGCGCGGTTAATTTCGCGTCTTATTTGTGTGTGCGAACGCCTGTTGTCATGGTGATGAGTCATTTAATTCAGTCCCAAGGGCTGTGAACCTTCGAATAATGTGAGGGCAGCGACTGAAACGACATTGATCCCTTTGTCATTTCTGCAGCGAACTCTTCTTCCACCACGTCTTCAGCTGGTCCAGGGCCACCGTCTGGAAAGCACAGAATAGAGTTGTACATCGGCCAAACCAAGCTACCATACAGCATGACCGTCTTCCAAGTTAGTTTTCCGCTTTTTCCATGTTCAGTGTTAATTATTTGCTCTTGATTGTGTGAGTGCGTAGATAGAATGTGCCATGTTTGGAAACGAATATATTTTAAAGTTTTAGATAAATGCTCTCGAAAGATGTAGCTGTTGCTTTATAACCTTCTTACAACTAGACTTGGACTGGGCAACTGGAGTTTTTTTTAGCTTTTCTAAATTAGATTAGAATTAAAAATAGTTGATTTGCGAAAACCAGATATTTAACTAAAATTCGAATTACATTCACTCAAACCATTTGAAGCAAGTTCAATCTATACCCAAATCCGGATTCATTCTGATAAGCGTGTGAATAGCAAAGATTTGTGCGTCAAGATCGGCGATGACTACAGTGACTTCTGCGTGTGAATGGATAGGCAATGTGACGTAATAATGATCATTGATAAGATCACATAGTTTGTACTGCAGCTGTGAATGAAAAAAGAAACTAATCGACTTTCACTGTCTTTGCTGTTCAAGTAATGGGATGACGGCATGGTACTTGTGGTCATTTCGTTGCGCTTTTCTTGCACGAGGGTTCATTCTCGTTTCATCTTTTAAAAATGCCTTTGGACATAATAGCATTTTTGGCAAAACCGGAAATCAGATTAGAACCAACTTGGAACATTGAAGCATTCAGCAAATTAGATTAGAAATGCCGTCATTTCGCTCCAATTCATCGAATTAAAAAACTAGAAATTATGTTGTTGTCCAAGTCTGCTTCCAGTGCTTACACTGAGGTTTTAAAAGCCAATGCGCTTTTGCATTGTGAATACGTAATGTGTCTTAGGCCGTGAAGCAGTTCAACGACGACGCAAGCCGCTCTTCGTCAGTGATGACGTCATCGGACGATCGAGACACCGATGATGAGCTCCATATACTGAGTGGCTCCGGCATCTGGAACACCACTCATGTTATCTTGTAAGTAGCTTCACGTGGGTGAAAAACCAATGTTTTCATATGATTTGTGGTAAGTAACATATGTTCATGGATCTTAAGGTGTTTTGACTAGAGATGAATGGCGTGCTTGGTAGACTTGTTTCCAACGTGGTAATGTTATGGAACTCGTGAATTGTTGAGGTTCTGACTGCTGTTCGCGTCTTAGGCTGTTTTTTTTGTGGGTGTGTTGCTTTTTGCCACGACACCTTTTAAGTCTCCACAGATTTAACAACATCAATGATTTAAGGCCCATACGATGCTAAAAGTTGACAACCCCCGCGAACTAAGTCTAAAAAAACTTTTTTTGTGGATTTTGCATAGTTTGTGCGTATGTTACCAACGCGACGGTTTTTCCTCGTTTCACCTCAGCTGGAGAAGATGTTGTGTTCGGAACGAGTACGGCGGATAGTTTCACCGCCAAAAGCGACTTGTTTCGTAGTGGTTGCCAGGTTGCGTACTGGCCTCTGCTGTTGTGGTCTTGGTCTGGTCCAGTGGTTCTTAACCTTTTTTTACACACGTTACCCGTTTATCAAACAAGCTTACCGGATTTACCCCCAATGCACTCAATGGTGCTCATTTATTGAAAATACGAAAGTAACAAACTCTTGCAGTTCAGAATAAATTATAAAAATTTACATTTGCTGCTTATTGGGAATTATTGGGAAGATGAAATTTACCCCAGGTCAAGAACCACTGTCTGATCGGTTCACGAAAAAGCTGATCCGCACCAGCCGTGGGCCTCCGCGCACACAAGAATCCATGAGAGTTCCGTGTGTCCCACTGGTCATGCTGTTGTGAACCGTTTCTATTTTTATCTCCAGTTACAAACTGACTTGCGCCACTGAAGCTTCGCTAGCGCAGTCGTCGGGTGGGCGAAGGAACTCGCAGAAAGTTTCGCCGAAAGTTTCCAAGAAAAACGACGCCCTGTGGACCGGTGTGTATTCTCTCTCACGTGTGCTTTTCAGGCCCACATTGAAACGAAATTACGGCCAAGGTTTTAAGCTCAAACGTCTCAACTGCTTCAAAAGATGCCGACTACTCACCTCTCCCTGCCCCTGCGTTTTATTCCAGGCAATCCGCCGTCTTCGCAGATAACGCTCGAAGCGTTCAAAATTGCTCGTCAGTTTGCGTCTAACGGGGACGTTATGTTGTTCGCCAGCTAACCTTTCACGTTTCTTTCCAGCCGGTGTTCTGCCGAAGATGGTGCGACCCATAGACAGTTACTTGGTCAATCGATTGCCGTCTGTTTTCATGACCGATGATCCAAGCAAAGAAGTAAGTCGTTTTATTGATCTGGGGTTCTTTTTTTCGGGTGCATTTGCGTGCGAGCCATTGCCTGGTTTGTGTGGCGGCTTCCTATCTAATACAAGCGTCTTCCTTGGCACTCGTGGTCCTGCACACTCCAAGTTTCGAGTTAATCGTTGTTTTTCGTCAAATACCACCACACGACCACAGCGGTAGGTCCTTGCCAGGTTGTTGCAGCCAAACATTAAAACGAATCAAGCTTTTCAATAGTTAACCCTGAATGTACGTCGTGCAAAACCAGATTTCTCAAAATTCGCGCCTTTCGCGCAGCGTTATGACTGTTTCGATAGCTTCTATAAATAAGCAAAAGATTCTGTTGAAGTTGTTTCAGAGCTCGACAGAAGTGAAAGCTGATTTCACATACATTTTTTGTCGCTTTCTAAAGGCAGTGTCACGGGCTCCTTTTAGCGTTTATCGGTAACTTTTTCAGGTCCTTTGCCTGATGAGGGTGATCTATGGCATAGTCCGGTACTGGCACAACTTGTACGCATCTACGTCTCTCGCAAACGACCGACAGCTCCTGCCAAACGTTGACTTTGTTAACAGCAAGCTTGTTGCGAAGTGCAATCGCCAGTTGATTGGTAAGTCGTCGCAATCTGCTGACACGGTAACTGTGTTGACGCGTTTCCCAGAGCGTAAGCGCTGCACGGGTGAATTTCCTGCTTCCTTGACGAAGATGCTTTTCTGCCATGAAAGCGCACGGACATGTTCTGCCAGGTTTTAGTTTCTTTTTTTAAGAAGTTGTTTGTCATTAGTTATAGGAATGCTCTTTACGCGTTTATTGGTGACTGAAGTGTCAGCGCTTGGTGTGTCTTATTTAAAAAAGCATGTTTTCCACATGCCCGTGTCAAACAGCAATCAGAAGTGTTCTTGTGATTGGCGAAGAACACCGGTTTACTTTCAGATCCGCTGATGATCATGACCGGCGAGCTACCTTCCTGGCTCAGTGAGCTCGCTCATGCCTGTCCGTTCGTATTGCCTTTTGAAACTCGCCAGCTTCTTTTCCGAATCGTATCGTTTGATCGAGATCACGCAATGCAGTACCTTCTCGACACTGGGGCTGTCCCGGAACTGACAGCGGTTGCGACGAGCACTGCTACGTCGTCTCTGAGCCACGATTCGGGAAACAGGTTCATGCCGAAAATTGACAAAAAGAAGGTGTGTGAAGTGCATGCTTTTGCGTAATAACCAGTGTTGTTAGCTTGGTAAGGTAACTGCGGGTTAGTAGACCCACATTAGATTTTGTTCATCATTTCCTCTTCGATTTTCTTTTTATTGATATTTCATTATGCTTTGACTGTATTCTTGTCTTCATTAACTTGATCTTGTTATTTTGGACTGTCACGTATTCTTGAGGTTATTTAAAGTTGTATCGCCTGCTCTACGAGATTGTCGGCGTTTCCCATGTGTGAATCGACGTAAGAAATGTGGTTTGAGGCAATTTTTCATTCGTGTAGTGCGCGGTGAAGCGTGAACATCTGCTCCAGCAAGCGGAGAAGCTGATGAACGAGCACGGACACTCGAGGGCGTTCATCGAGGTCCAGTACGAAGATGAGGTGGGCACAGGCCTGGGACCCACTCTGGAGTTCTACACTTTAACAAGTCACGAGCTACAACGAAGCCACTTGAACTTATGGAGGTCCGATGAAAAATCAAGCAGTGTTGGTGAGTCAAGACAGCTGGTTCTTTGTGGAAAGTTTCCTTCGGCCCTTGGATGCAAGCCCGTAACCAGCTTGGGACACCAGGGGGGCGAAGAGTTTTCTGAGGTGGGCCAAAATTTTTTAAACTAGGTTCAACACATTTTTACAGGGGGGCGAAAAATTTCCCAAGGGAGCTCTCCCTCCCTGCGCCCCTCCTAGTTACGGGCCTGCTTGGATGTCGGTACGAGTGGTCGCTATTTTCGGCTGTGAAAGCTTCGCTGAAGCGCTCGATTCGTAAATAGAGCAGATCTGTGAAAATCTGGAGCAGCAGAAACATGGTGCGACTGCTCTGAACGCACCTACCCTTGCTTTATATGGAGTAGAAATGCCCCGGATGTTTCAAACACTCCTGCGAAAACGTAAAGAGCAGGCCTTGATTTTAAGATTCGCCTTGCGCAGTGAAATACTGATTTGGACAAGTATCAATAAACAGTAAAGTTTGTGTTGTGGCGTTTTGAAGGAAATGTTGTTTCAGAGGCTCTTTCATATTGGGATGTTTTAATGACGAGTTTCTTTCTTCGTTTCCAAATTCAGCTGGAAGAGCGCCAGATCAAATTTTAGAGAACAGTTGATATTAGCTGTTTTTTCGTGTGAATCTAATTCGTTTCAAATCGACAGTCAACAGTTTTTAAGTTGGAAAAATACCTTTAATGAAGATGACTCCAGTTGCGTTGTTACTTCTAAATTTCACTACCATTGAACAGAACTCCGTTGCATAAGCTTATTGAGGAGCGCTCGTCCAGCAGCGCGATGCAATGTCTGTTCCTCTGAGGTGCGAATCGCTATCCTTTCACAGACACCAGCAACAACATGCAGCAGCCGTCGCTGAAGAAACTGGTTAAAAAGATGGCGGAAATTGTGGAGGAGAACCTCACGCACCAAGTGCCAGTAGAAACGAGTTACGTGCACTCCCCCGTCGGCCTCTACCCCCTCCCGATCGGACGCTCGTCAAAGCTGGGTCCATCTGCGAAGATTTGTGCCAAATTCCGCTTTATCGGCAAATTTCTGGCCAAAGCTGTTATGGATGGCAGGATGGTACGTAGGCGGCCGTTTTTAATATGATGTAATGATAATAGATTGTTATGAGTAACGTTACGTTGTTAAAGAATTATATTTTTTTTGATGGACTAGTTCATTTGAACGTGCGTTTTTAAACAAAAATGACCGCAATCCACTGAAATGATCGCCAACTGTCCTCTGTTTTGTGAGAAGCACCTGTATTAAGCGTTTATGTTTGTGATAAATTACCGAAGACCACTTGCTCAGCGTTTGCATGGGAAATGCGTTGTTTGTTCAACCAATCACTGCGCTTATGTTCTTATACAGTCTGGACTTGCAAAATCCCGTTGTGTTGCTCAGCAACGTTTTGTTCTCAGGTCGACATCCCGCTTAGTTTGCTGGCATACAAATGGCTGCTTGGCCAGGAACACACAATCACGTGGTTTGACTTGGAACAGGTTGACCCAGGAATGCTGGTCACTTTTAATAAACTTAAGAAAGTTCTCCATCAGCGCTTTGCCATCGAGCACGAATCTTCGGTGAGTTAAAGCCACGGTGATGCTGAGAGAACATCCGGCAGTATTCTGTGCGTGTACTGTAAGGACTGCATTTATGTACTTTTCAAAAATGTACTTACTTACCGTTTTTCTGTAGATCTCAGACTTTGAAAGAAATTCGTCTTCAGGTGTTCTTACACGACCGGAACCAACCGGTTTCAAGCCGTTTCTCTGCGGACGAACATTGTAGTTCTTTCGGACGTGACCTCCATGAGCGAAGCCAAGTTCTTGTAGATATCCCCCACTATGCGTTCCTGCCCCTTCGTATGAATCGTACACTTGGCGATGCGCAACTAAGTCTTTTCACCTTTTTCCTGTGCATTTAGGACGATATGGAACGCAAGATATTAAATCTGACAATGGACGGGTGCAGTTTGAATGATCTTGGTCTCGACTTCCTCTTGCCGGGATTCCCCAACATCGAGCTGATGAAAGGTGGCTCCAAGTTGTCGCTGTCCATAAACAACTTGGACAAATATTTGAATGTAAGTGTCTTTGTAAGCTAAGCGTAAGCGCTAAATTCTACTTCTCGCTACCTGCAGTCCAATGCATTTTAGATGGAAATTTCCAGGGCGCTCGTTGTCATCCGTATCTTTCGTGTTTTGATCGTGTAGCTTGTTCTCCATCGATTCATGATTTGAAATTCTGAACTTACAGCCGACTCGGCGGTCTCGTTCGATCGCTGGGGGGGGCTTCCGATTTGCCGTTTGATTTAAACTTTTTAACAAACTTTAAAGTTTCTGCTTGAAAAATGAAAGCCTTGGTTTTACGCTTTTCCGCGCGACGTCCGCTTTTATTTACCGTTAATAAATTTCTTCGGGCAACGAACTTGAATTTTGAATCGACAGCTGATCGCGCACTGGACGATGTACGAGGGCGTGCGTCAACAGCTTGAAGCGCTCCGCGAGGGCTTTCAGTCAGTCTTTCCTTTGCAAGCTGTGGACTACTTCTTCCCCGAAGAGGTTTGTGCCGCTGGTTCTTTAACCGTCTAGTTGCGCGCGCGCCACCTCTCGTGGACCGGCTCCCGTCGCGAAGGCGTTGCCATAGAAATAAACCCGCCAGTGCTTGCTGGCTGTTTTCGTCACAGTGCAACGATTCCTGTCGCGAAACGTCAAACGAAACGTTCACCCGACGTTGTTCACTCTTTGCAGCTGGATCAGCTCTTTTGCGGTGCTCGGTACCAGCCGTGGACCGAACGCGAGCTGATCGACGCGTGCCGAACCGATCACGGTTACACTCACGACAGCGAAGCGGTGAAAACCCTCTTCCGCGTTCTCTCGCAATACGACGCTTCAGAACAACGAGCCTTCCTTCAGTTCGTGACAGGCTGCCCTCATCTTCCTGTCGGTGGTGAGTTGACTGCTTCGGCTTGTGAAGATCAGCGGCTGGTTACGTTGCGCCGTTTTTTTTTCATTTAAATTTAATTCTCAAATTAAACTACGCTAAGGGGGCATTCGATAACTTTATTTTTCGGTGTAATTTCATCTGGAATTCGTTGCCTTCTTCCACAGGATTGCGTGCGCTTCACCCTCCACTGACCGTGGTGCGAAAAACCTGCGAGGAAGGACACTCGGCGGATGAATATCTTCCGTCGGTGATGACGTGCGTGAACTACTTGAAACTCCCAGACTATTCGAACGAGAGTGTGATGCAGCAAAGAATGCACAAAGCCGCCACGGAAGGCCAAAAATCGTTCCTCCTCTCATGAACCGGCAACGGATCGCAGCGCCGAGCTGCTGGCGTGGCTCTCCTGCAGGAATCAACTGGCCTTGTTATTTTTCGCTTCGCTTGAACGTCCCTGTTAGTGCTGAGCGCGACTTGTGCTGCAACCGATTCCCAGTATCTGCCAAAATCCAAAATACGACACTGCTCGTGTTATGCCCCTCACGGAGCTGCACGAGCGGTCCTGTGGACTCGTTTGACCTTCTGCTCGCAGTAACTCATGCATAGGTTGTTGCAAGGTGCCGCGTAGCTCTCCCTGCTGAACAAGGCGTCGTTGTTTCAACACCGTTATCTTTCATTTGAAGGGATTTACCGGAAACCAGTGCTCTCTCTCTCTCTCTCTCTCGCTGGCTTACTCGTAACTGGCGTTGTAAGATCCAGTTGTTGGACAAGCACTTATTATGCACACACTGTTATTCTTTTGCTGATACTGGATAGCTACATGCAATAATTAATCAGAGCATTTTATATCGGCGTTGCCAAGCTTCTTCCCTCTGCATCGATTCGCCGTGCAACGATTGCAATTCTTTGTTACCTGAGGCGTTGCACCAATTTGGGGAGGAAGGTCTCGAGGAATTTGTTCCACGATTGAAGTTAGCTGCTAACTTGTTACACCTAGTCGACTGCAAGACACCCGCTCGACTGTAAAGTTGTTCTTTCTCGTTACTGGTTGGGGCTCGTGATGATGTTTTTATCCACCTGAATATGGCGACGCCTGAAATGAGATCGCCATTGGGGCAGTGAGGTCTGCTGACACGGATAAGGAAATAGATAAAAGGGCTGGTCAAAAATCGCTTAAATATTTACGTTACACGGAAAAAATACCTCGACCAGTGTGATTTCGGCCAAACGGCCAATGAAGTTCGAGGGTGACGGGAAACTGCAACCTTCTCGAAATGGAATCTACGCAGTTGCGGACTTTTTAGAGTGAGTGCCCGCTCCGTTTCACTTGTTCGATGTTTTTGCGTGTGTCTTTTAAAAGGTTTGGCAAGAAACTGTTTGTGCGGCTTTTGTTGTTGTAACATTTATTTTCGGTTAATCTCTGCTTTTCCCTCTTCAACGTTTATGCGGGACAGTGTATTATATGTCTTTAAGGTTAAAGGGAATTCCTTGCTGTTAACGTTTTTTTTTCTGGACTGCTGCTTTTGTTTAGTGTAAAACTGCAGGGTTAAATTAAACAAGTTCTTAATTTCGCATTACAAGTAATTTTGTCGCACGTCTTCAGGGTTGCCCCGGCGTCGGTGGCGGTCGCAACAGCAGCGCATTAGCTACACTGTCCTGTGTCGGCGCGTAGAGGGGTGTCGGGGCTTAAACCTGTGTCTTCCCCCAGCGAATTGCCGGCCACCTTTCCAGGCCAATGTATTTTTCCGACCTTTTGTCAGGGGCGCCAGTTCTTGATTCGGTTCTGTCAGCGAAGTTCCAGGTGCGAAAGGCCGGTGAAACAACGCAGCAAAATCGTCGGCAAGAAAAACGTTTGCGGACAAGTCGAGCGTTTGCAGCGTTGAAAGAGCGTTTTTTGTTTGCCAAGCCCAGCGCCCTCGTCTCGTCGCTCTGCGATATTTTACTGACTTTTCCTCAGATATTAAGCGGAAGCGTTTTCTGTTATCGAATGGTGCCAGTCTCTCTTTTTGTCTAAAATCGCCCGCTTCCCCGTTTACAGCTGGGCTGACTTTAATTGCATGCTAGCACTGTTCTCAACATCAACGCTGTTTTCCACTGAAATTCTGATGTTTTTGGCGTGTCTGTTGATATTAAATGTCACTGCGTTTATTTTCGCCTGTGGACTCGACTTGGTACAATGGCGCTAGGACGAGTTTCCTACGATGGTGTTATCAGGGTGAAAAAAGTAACGGTCTGGTTATTAGGTTCCTTCGTGTTGAGACAGTCCTCTAGCTGGAAATAGAAATTCTCAGGAAGATTACAACACATCGCTTAGCATGGGCGTCCGCAGAAATTTTTCCGGGAGGCAACGTCGATACTTTGCTTAACCTTTTCAGATTGCTCACGATGCAATGCAAATGGATATCCACAAACGCTTTACTCTTTCCGCACAGATAAATACCCAATGTTGTGGCAACAGTCGCAAAAAATGCGCTTCGTTGGCAGCAATAAACAGGTATATGTAGATAATTTATTTGCACAGTAGGCTGTCTGCAGATTTTCGAAGCAGGGTATTTCTTTTGAAGGAAGCATTGCCAGGGTCTTTATAATGAAACCACAAATTATGACTAATTTAACCAGATTAAATACTGAAGTTAATCGCAGCGATTCGTTTTCGAAGTTTAAATCGTCACAAGACGTCATCACAAATATCTAGAATGAATGCTATTGTTGCTCCGCAGAGAAACGGCATGCACCTTTGTAGGTTGCGCAAACGAGGGGTCCCCAAGCCAATACCTTCAGGATGGTAGGCCTACCTAGGGTTGGGAAGGTTAAGAACCATTGACTTAGACAGATCGCAGCAAACACGTAAGTTAAACTTGCGCCTTTGTTTCAACAGTACAAATTTGCACACACTCAAGGAGTACAGGAACAAATGTGTAGTATGAGGGTTACCTCAAAGCGCCGCCACGGAATAGCGATATGGCAAAGCAACGAAATAACCAGGATCACTTTAATAACAACACAGCATTATCTGCATGCAACAATCACACGGCATCATCTTAGAGATGAACGGATTCAGGTTTTTTAAATCTAAGTCCAATCCAACAATTTCATTTCAAAATCTAATCAACTGACAGTTTCAAAATCCAAATCTTATCCTGCTTAAATCCGAACTCCTTCCAATGGTGTTCTGCTGAAGGCAAAACAGCCCCAGCACAGCTTTTGCCTCATGGGGCAAAATAGGCAATACCCTAAAATACCTTGGAAACAAACTCAAGTTAACTTGTGCTCTACTTTTCGCTCACAACACTATGACAGTTGATACTTCTAAGATTTCAAGGTAACCACTATTAGCAGCAAATGCAATGAGAAGCTCAGTTATAAAATGAAAGATATCAAATCAGAAAAATTGCCAGGTAGCCTACTACTGTATACAGCACAAGTGAATCATTAGCACTCAGAGGTGGGCAACCGCTACTTTATTAATAGCGTCGCTACCGCTCCCGCTATTTGTTAAATTTAATAGCGGCGCTACCGCGGCCGTTCCTGAATAAAACTAGTAGCGAGCTATCGCTACCGCTATTCGCTACCGCTTCTTTTGCTACACTTAAAAAATTTTTGGTCTTGTTTTACAGACGTAGGATCTATTTTGAAAAGCCTAAGCTTGAAATGTTTTTTTTTGTAAAAAGTTGTTAAAGAACATACGTGATCGGCAAAAAATAGTCATTGAATAGTTATGATATAGGAAAAATTATTTTACAGTGCACGCACATATAAATGAAACACAGACTGCAGAAACGCCCATATAGAGTCCNTTTTGCTTTGTGAGTCGATTGTTGTAGGCTAGCAATCGCCTTTATCAATGCAAGTGTCGCGCTGTGTGTACAGCACTGAAAAGAATGGTCAAGCAATAAAAGATCTAATATGTTTGTCATAAAGTTTTAGGGCGTGTGTAAATTGAAGTTGGCCCGCAACCAGGGTGGGAGACAAACCAGGCTATCACCAAAGCCTCTCACGGAATTTTTGTGCATTATTTTAGATTTTCAAAAAAATGTTATGTTGATGTATGTTTCATGTGAAACCCCTGAACAAATTACCGACTACTTGCATTTTTAACAGAGGTCCTTGTTTCTGCATGGTTCAATTTATACGCGATAGTACTTTTATGCAGAACGTAGTTTATATGGCCTGTGTGCAAAGAATGTTCGAGAGCGAATTGACCTACCAACGTTTCCTTTAACATTCCAGCTTTTGAAAGCAGTCTAAGTGTTCAATATTTTAGTTTCAAAGGTGTGCAATGCGCATTAAGCAGCCGACATCAGCTCAAAAAAAATATAACTAACATCAACAATTAAAACCCCTCGATTTACTGTAAAAGCATTCCAGGAATCTGCCGGCAGATCTGCTTTTATGCTTTTGCGATGATTCAAACTTGCACAAACCTGTAAGCCTATTCAAGTTGCAGGTCCCCACTGAGGTGACAAGCAAGCGAATCAGTTAAGCTAATTATTTTATAGGACATCGATTTCACGTACCACTACGCGTCCACAGTGCGGAAATGTTATTCATATAAAATATCCTGTCATAAATTTATTTTATTCAATTGAAATTAAGTTTCCCTGTCAGTAGATTCAATTCCCACACGTACTTTTTCGCAATATCTGAAAAACGTTTGTATGAAAATATGTAAAAAACACTAAGAACCACACAGTATTTATTTAACAACTGAGGAAAATTAAAGCCAAGCGGTCAGAAAACAGTTATTTTTCTTATTCGAAGTTGTAGCATCCAACGTTTGGTGTTACATTCGGACAACGATCACATGCAAAATCGACATCATGTGATTTGCGGCTTAGCAAATGGAAGTGAATAAAATTTTAGCAAGATCGTGATGATAAAAGCAATTAATCACTTGACGTTGTGTGGCGGTGTCAGGTAAAAATTTTAATCAAATACTTTTTTTTTCAACACCAACTCTGCTTGTTTAGCCCAGGCGATGGCCACTTGCAAAAAACGGGCATCATATAATTTTTACCTAAACACATGGAGTCAAATAAAATTTCAGCGAAATTGCAATGATAAAAAACAGCCTAAATACCTAACGTTTGGTAGGGCTGTGTCAGGTTTAAACGTAGATGAATAAAAACTTCCGTCAATGTTAACTTTGCGTGTAGAGTTGAAAGAACGAAAATGTGAGATTCGTTGATTTAAAGTATGTTCAAGCAAACTCACGATAACAAGTTTAACGCGAAGTGATTTATTCTTCATCTCAAAGGGAACACTTTCCTGTAGTTCCCCCACAACGTTTGGTTTTCAAAAC
>JGI24021J15306_10003279_pt1 | contig 18166 bp, 8 predicted proteins | sample Ectturendosymbi1_FD_15306 | JGI IMG/M metagenome (IMG submission 15306)
CTTTAGCTTCCAAGTCTGGAGGTATTCACCTAGTGTTGCCATGTCCTTGCTCAGCGCCCCTTCCACTGCCAGCCAGTCTCCATCAGCATGCATGATTGACAGGTCTTCAGCATATGCATACTTTCTGGAGATGGTGGCTGGTAGGTCAGAGGTGTAGATGTTGAACAGAAGGGGTGCCAGGACAGATCCCTGTGCGACGCCGTTCTTGAGGCGTCGTAACCTGCTCCTTTGACCATTTCCGGTGGTAAGGGTAAATCTGCGATTGCTAACCATCTCCATGATCATGTGTTCCATGTGTCTGTCAGGCAACAATCGCAGCAGCTTGCAGGTGAGGCCGCGGTGCCATACGGTGTCGAAGGCTGCTATGAGGTCGACTAACACAGCTCTGGCCTTTCTTTTAGCTGAAAAGCTATCTCCGATGTCCTGTGTCAACAGGGTGACCTGATCTACGCCCGACCTTCCGTGTCGGAAACCCGCATGCTCCTGTGGGAGCAGTGGGTCGGTGATTGTTTTGACACGAGCGTAGATACATGGTTTTGTTTCGACACGAGCGTAGATACACCGGCCCTAGCCAGTAATTCCCCATGTCACATACAAAGCTTGGGCAGTAGCCTACATCAGTAGCCCCTGGAGTAGTTGGTCCAACCGTAAGTTGTGAAACTGGAAACATAATTTCCAGAGTTGTGAAACTGGAACCATAATTTCAACCTCTGGCTCTGGCATGGGCACTTTCCAGAGCGCGCAACCCTCCCAGGATGTTTCATGCCTGCCCCCTGAGCATTGTTACCAATGCTGAAATTAGTCTTGAGATATAAGTTAGTAGTGCGCATAGAGTGGTGATGCGTTTCACTGAAGAGCATTTCTACTCGAATATTAGGTCTAGGCCTACATCAGACTGATGATCAGCATGAGAAGTTGTTTGTGAATGCAGTACTGAGAAGTGTTTAAGAAACTATGAGAAAATCCAAACAAAATTTCAATGGTGGCTCATGCGTAACAAACATATTTAGTTGATGATTGTTCGTCACACACCAAACTGTACAAAAGTTTACAAGGATTTGTGCACCAAAAATTAGACCTGGGCACTACTGCCTTATATGTATGGCTGCTTTCTTTGCAAAAATGTGCTCAGGGAAGCTATCCTTGTTGGTGTTGCACAACTCAGAAATTAACAATCAAAACAGAAACACCTTTTATTGTATTTCTGTACAGTTGTAACAATAAACTAGGCTAGTCTCAGGTTGCACACGCGTATTAGGCCTATATTGCCTTAAAACAGTGCTGTCTTTGTCAGGAGACAAACTTTTCAGTATTGCATTCACAAGCAACTTCTCATGCTGATCATCAGTCTGATGTAGGCCTAGACCTAATGACCGAGTAGAAATGCTCTTTAGTGAAACGCATCACCACTCTATGCGCACTACCAACTTCCTATTAAGTCTAAATTAAATCTCAAGACTAATTTCAGCATTGGCAACAATGATCATGCAATATCTGGCGCTCCAAACAACGTGACAGCTGCATTTTCACCCAAAGATCATCCAAAAACGTTGACCATTGCTCAGAAAAACTTTCGTTGCTAGGGTTCAGCGTTGGATCAACTGATTCATGAAGGAAAATCGTTGGTGCACACGAACTGTGATTAGCGGACAAGATCACTTATCGCTCGATCAAGTGAACTGCGATTTGATCTGAACTGGCGCTCAGCCGAGCGGCGTTGGTGCATTCGACCGAGTTTATCAGTCAGTCGGCAGCGACCTCATAGCCCAACAGACATGTTTCAGGGCTCGTATGCCAATGCTTTTCGGTTTGGCTCTAAGCTTTGAGAGTTTCATTTTGGTAGTAGTTGTTGCACTAGTATCTACCCTTTTCTCTCCATATTTTCCGTTTTGCTTTCCGTTTGGGCTTTAGGTTTAGCGGTTAGGTTAAGGGTTTAGGTTTGAGGTTTGAAACTTTAGGTTTATAACGGAATCAGTCAAGTATAGCAGAAACTTTCCTCCGACCCTACCTTGTCGCAGAAACGAGCAGCGTGTCCAGCGTTTTCGTGGCGCGAGGCTACCTCAGGTCAAATGCCCAAATCGGCATCCATTTCATGATCTACCGTGGAATCCCTGATACTGAAAAGTAGCATAACACCACTAGGTGGCACAGTCAGAACATAAAATTTGCGCCAATATTAAGACTATGACTCGATTCTCGAGTCGTTGATCGTGACTCGAGTGGAGTCATTCGGTAAAATACGTGACTGGAGTTGAGTCGNATCATTGACTCGAGTCACGCCATTACTGGGACAGTTCGACCGAAACACTGTAATTGAGAGCCTATTTTATGACCCTACACGTTATTTGCAGAAATATATATCGCTAATCTTTGCTAGCATCAGGATTCCAGGATTTTTGTATCCGACTCAGGAAGTCCAATTCAATCATTTTGACATTGCACCCTTAAGATAGGAGTCGTAACTCGTGCCTATTGAAATAGTGCATATTTTTTAAAACTTTTATTGAAATAGAGAATTCTTGCTGGGGACGACGATTTCCATAGATTGCTAGCTGCAACAAAATTAACTACCTTCAGCTTGAAAAACTCAGCATCACTGGAAGAACGCTTTCTCATAACCAACAGGGTGCTTCACTTGGTGATTACACATTTACCTGTAATCACAACTACTTTACGCGTCATTGCTCAATCGACATTGCCCAGATGGTTCTCTGAATAATAATGGATAACCGTGGAGGAGCAATTCATACCCAAGCGAACATGCATCACACAGTCGCATTCGCTTGCGATTGTGCTATGGCAAACCACCAAGCGTGGTTCCAGGGAGTAGAAATGTAAAGAAGTGGTGGGAGTGAAACGAGCTTTTGATGCGATAACTTTAGCTACACGTCGTAAACAGAATGAACTTTTGTTATTTGTAAATATTATAAATAGATAGAATTGTAAATAGATAAAAAAATGGATTATTTCCAAGCCTTAAATCCTACAGCATCTAGCGACTGTAACAAAATGCTTATTTTTAAAATAAATTTAGCTCGCTTCTTTGCGACTGTTTACAGCCAAACTTCATTCAGGTTATTTTGAGGAGGTCGAGTCGGAATTTTGGAAGTTAAAAGTGGGAGTTGGAGTCGCAAATTTTACCTCAAACTCCGCAGCGCTTGCTAGCAAGCAGATGTACAAATATCTTAATGGTTCATGTGTAGCTTTTCTTGTTTGAACTAGTGTCAGTTTCAATAAAGATAGATAACGGACTAGCAAGCATACTCTGATATCAGTTGTACTCACGAACACACAATAAGCTTGGATTAGTCCATCCTTTTCTCCCATGACACATACGAGGAAACAAAGAATTGACCTCGTATCCAGGCTTGCATTTGTAGCTTGCTCTGTCGTTATAGAGGTAAGGTGGATTGGGTATGGAGAAATTATTACTTTGCACTGTTCGCTGGATTTCCACGCTTTCGACATTAGGGTGGAGAGCAGGTTCTTGACAAAAATTATCTGAAACAATATGGATGCTGTGGAACGTATACCATCATATGAAAGTGGAAAGGTTGGTAATATGTTGGCTTGTAACCAGAAATCTCACGTGGTTTAATCCTGCTCAGGTAGTCTAATCTTCAAACGCAAACACCGTTTTTGTCGTTGCCCAAAATGGGCAGATTGTGTTTATTCACTTACAATGCACTAACTGATTGGTTTAGACGCGCGCGCGGGTTTTGTACAACTTAGCAAGCCTTCTCAAGCTCATCCGAGCAGAAAAAGACAACGTGTTGATTTTGGAAAATTTTTTGTATGGTGAAGGAAAAAAGCAATTTTCCAAACGAAAATGTGGGAAGTGCTCTTAACAAATGAACGCAAAAGTAAAGAAAAATAAAAAACTTCCGCCAGTGGACGTCATTGGTGGTCGGTTTAAGGTTTAAACAAAACCTCATTTCAAGCTTGTGGTTCTATCTGCAATAAAACTAAATTGGGTTGAGACATGAAAGTTTTCTATTTTCATTGCAATTTTCAGCCACATTGATCAACCTTGCTCAAAAAGGAAAAAAAATTTCCGAAAACCTGGCACATAAGGTAAACTTGCCCAAAATGGGCAAATGCTTTACGACAATTGTTGGGCAATCAGATTGATCGCGGCACTGCTACTGAGTTTCATGTCTCACATACGGCCAGTCCCGTCGCCACAGGCAGGATTTGGTCACCCAAACAATGCACCAAGACCCCAAATTGAAATATGAAAACTACAAATTAGTGGAGTTTTGTCAATTTGTGCAATGTCAAGGCATTAACAGGGATACCACAAACTCACACTAACCATAACGTGGGATGATTTTCACCCGAACTCACACTAACCATAACCTCGGGTGATTTTCACCAGAACTCACAATCAACCATAACGTTGGGTGATTTTCACCTAGGGTCCACCTGGTCACCACTCCAGTCTGGTTGAAATCACCCAGAGTTAGTATTCCAGGGTTGTGAGTAATCTTTGCGATAACTTGAAAGTGATCAATGCAGACAAGTGCTCCTCACTGTTGGCAGTTGGCACATGAACCTCGTTTTGTTATGTTTAGATGGTGGACACAGTGTTGTCTGGTCTCAAAGTTCATGTCCTCAATAAAATGCTTTGGTCTTTTACCACAAGTGCACGCACAACAAGGAGCAAGCTTTTTTGGCTAAGCCAGAGTTCTGGAAGTTCAAATAGGTAAAGAGAAGCACAAGGTTCATCATGTCCTCAATAAAATGCTTTGACCTTTCACAAGTGCACATGGTGCAGACTCTTTCTGGCTCCAATTTCTTTCCTCTGACGGAGAAGGCGTCATACATTCTCTTGCCTGTTTCTCAATGAAAACCAGAGCTGAACAGGAACCACTCGCGCCAAATTGATTTAAGTCGTCAGGGCTTGCACTCGTGTGATCTACTCCCGTGCTGGCTTCTGTCAAAGGTTGCTGGCGTGGCTTACTAGCTCACCTGCATACATCAACTCCTTTTTCCTATATTGGTCAAGGTTACTGTAGGAAGGAGCTTTGTGCAGGAATTTTGTTACACCTCAGGTAACCATGGGTGAATTTGGGCAAATTTTTTTTCCCAATCGAAAACTACAAAACTTGTGCAGGTTTCGATAGGACTGCACGAAAGAGTGTCTGAAAATGTAACTGCTGAAAGAACCAGCTTTTTACGTGAACGTTAACTAATTTTTAATTTAAGTAGAACAACCATTTGCCCAAATTGGACAAAGGATACCTGAGCAGGGTTTTAAGCAAAGTGCAACGTAATGCAGAAATAACCAATAAATTCTCACTGTCCTCATTTCATGCAACCAGTCTCCACAACGGTGACAAACAAGTGGATCAATCGGCAATTATTGTTGTCTAGGACATCGACTTCACTCAACACCACGCATCCTCAGTCCTAAAAGCTGTAAGCAGTGCGTACGTGTGAAATGTTGAAAGGTTATAGTAGGAACAGAGAAAGCAACAACTCAAGACGAAATTGAATAAATCAGAACAAGATGCGACAAACAAAAAACTTGAAAACATGTCTTTACCGAATAATTATAGCTTTCTCTTGCAACACCAAAAATAACTGACTCCAAGAATCGAACAATACAACAGACCTGAAATGCCTGAAGCAACACGCCGTTATGACTTAGAACGTTGGTAGAATGCGTTAATAAGATAGCATTCGTAACGATGGCAACGACACTCTGGAGTGAATTTTTAAAATTAATGCTGGAAGTTGTGATGGGAGTAAACAATATTGAGGGCACACTGGGTGGAGTCAAAAGTCAAAGCTCGTCACAGAACAGCGGAAAATGTAGCAAGGTTTATTTTACACGGGTTATAGGCTCATGTTCTGAATATCAATTTGCGCGTCAAGTTGGCAGTATCATTCAAGACGTTGTAATCACCGCTGTCCGACCTGGTAGAATTGGTAATAATGTTTTCGAAGCAGACGTCTATTGGTAACCACGTCGCCACGGGGTTTTGGTGCGCATAACCCCCCAAACAAAGCTCCAAGCCTACCAAATTGAAGTATGAAACTATAGATCAGTAGTTATTTGTCAAATTGTGGAGTGTCAACCCCCCCTGCACATGAACATAAAGTCCCTCAACTGAAGACCTTCTGGCGATGGTTCTGTTGGCAAAGAACATAACACTATGCAGGTGTAATTGGAAGAGCCCAACCCAACTGCCAGACCAGGTGTGCAGGTCACGATGAAGGCTGCAAGTTAGCACGTCTCAACCAGAGCCAGTTTTAATCCTGTTTGACCTATTTTATCAAAATTGGTCCCGCACTTATATATGGCTTTGCGCAAGTGCCGAGAGAGTTAACGTTTGAAGCCTTTCATGTATTCTAAGAGAATTAAATCACCATTTAAACGTGAAGTGAACACTGAAACGTAATGTACATCACTGAGATCATATTATCGAATTAATTATAATAGCCTGCTATATGTAGTAAGATATATATATATATTAGATGGGTAAACTCACGAAATATTAATATACGTAAATGTTTAATCTGCAAAGCAGGTATGCCGCCACCACATTCCTTAACGTTTTCGTTTGATACCCTGGAAATGAGTAAACTAATATAAAAAGCCAAGAGTGGGCTTACCGGGGACTAAAAGCCAAAAAAGAAGAAAATTTGACTAAACATTTTGAGTTCGCATGTGCATATGTAAAGAAATCAAAAAATAGAAAAAGCATGGTGGCGACAAGCAGAGAAAGCAAGACTTTTAATTGGTAGTGAAAAACAAGACCCATTTCAGTTTATGAATGTTATATTGTGATCTTCAAGATGCTTTATTAATCCTTATGTCTCTGCATGAAACATGGTCTTTCATTTTAAATTATTGTTAAGGAGTGGAAAAGGCGGCACTTTTATGATTGGCCCCGGGGGTACTTAGCCTCGCATGTGGGAATGACTAAGAGGTTGAAAACATGTCTGAAATCATATTTGAAAGCGGTTGATATTGCAGTTGAAAAACAAACGATTTTATGACATAACCACATATTCGTCTTACTCCGCCTGTTGTCACAAAACGTCACAAACACCGAAAGCTCCATCCCGGGTGTGACGTAACTTATCGCCGGGCCAATTTTCCGTTATGTGTATTTACGCACCTTTCATACAGTATATCAGAAAATGTCTGTCACATGCTACTTTGAGAGCTCATGATGCATTTCATAGTTGTTTGGGTTATCAAAGTCATTTCAAAATATCTACGTCTTCCCACCTTCCTACACAATACCATACTGAGATGTTAAAGTGGGAACTACGCTATTACACTTCATACTGCTTTTGGATTTTGTTTTATCAGTTACGGCATGCTCGTGACGATAGCACAATCGTAGATGCTACCCATTGCAGATTTCATTATTTTTGAAGTTATAAGTTAACAAAAACGAATCGTTTGAAAATACATATTGGTTTATGGCAGTGCTAAGTGAAGTCTATATATTACACTGAAAAATATGTGGAGCAGCCAGCACTCTGCAAAGATGTTCAATATATAGTAATACCGCAGCAATTTTGTGGCATTTACCTATCCAAACTAATCCTATTGCTGGTAAATACTCTCTGAACTTAGAAATAATTTTGAAGAGCATCTAACGTCTTTCTAAAAGCACTAATTTTAAAACTTGTGCGCTTTCAGTGCCATTACTGAAAATGACGTTTACAAAATGAAGACATAGAGGTTTTCTTACCTGAGTGATGAAATTGAAAGTTCATGCAGTCTGTGATTACGCATTTCTGATCCCGTAATCAGTGGCGATTCTAGAATTTAAAAAGTGGGGGGAAACTGCGGGGCCAAAGAAAATAGTAGGGGGACCAACATAAATGTCTCTCCCGCATGGTGACTTTCCGCTGTAATGAATATTAGTTGGCTATGATTAAAGCTATTAAACCCTACATAGGCTTGTGACTATCGTCAGAACCGTTGCCAGAAAGTTTTCAATAGGCAGGCTTTACGTTTGTGCAGATGTGCTTGACATTCTAAATATTGACAAAAACTGCACTGATTTACAGGGCTTCATATTTCAATTTAAGGAAGCTTGTAGCTTTGTTTGGGGGAGCTAAGCTCACAAAATCCCCACCGTGACGACGGGTATGAATATCGTTAAATATGACCTAACGTTATTGTTCACTAGAGACACCTAAACATCACTAGATGCAATCGCACTGCAATGTCGAATGTTCTGTGCTAAACATGCAACTTCCACAACACTACACTCTGCACATGTAAAACGAAACACCACTTCCTGTACAGCAGGCCTGCACAACTCAAAAAGCTCGAAGGGCCAAATTATCAACATAAATTTTTGTCGCAGGCCGCAAAAGTCTATCTCATTTTGAATATGGAGATTCAGTTGTAGTATGGAAGAATTCCTGGAACGACAATTACTTATTCGAGTTCGAGCTTTTGCAACAATTTCTACAATTGAGAAAGCTCTCGCGGGCCGCATGAAAAGCTCTCGCGGTGCCGCATGAAAGCTGTCGTTGGCCGCATGAAAAGCTTTCGTGAGCCGCATGTTGTGCAAGCCTGCTGTACAAAATTGTGCCCGCCCCACATAGAACGAAAACAGCTGCACGAAAGTGACAACAATTCACATGAAAGCGAAGTGTTTCCAACGACGAATGCCATCCTGACACGGAGACAATTAATCTGGTGATAGCCAACTATTTTCGTGAAAATTTTGTTACTGCAAAGCAAGTGTTTTTGTTAATAAACCAACCATCTGTCACCAGGTTAGTGACACTGACTAATCCGTTTTTGTGGTTGCTTACGGACACTTTGTGATGTAACAATAAAAATGCAACTACTACCGTGATTCCCCGATAACAAAACCTACCCGATAATAAGACCTAGCCTTATTTTTGAGGATGACATTAATATAAGTCCTACCATTAAAATAAGCCTTAGTTGACTGGTGAGAAATTGAGTTAAGCGAAAACTCCGCTGGAATTTTGGAAACCGATCACCTGCAAGACATTCCAGAGGATGATGATATGATTGTTTTTGAATAAATTGTTGTTAACGAGTTTCTGAATAAAAAACATGTTAATGAGAAGTAAACGTAGATAGTTTTTCGTAATTTCTGTTTATTTATAAATCTCCAAATTTTTATTTTGTAACTCCATTTTCGGATATATCAAAATAAGACATTCGCGAAAATAAGCCCAAGTACAGCGCTTCTCAAACGGTGGGCGGCGAAATGTTCCGAGATAACGCAATAATTACGCCTAGTCATGAGCTCCGAAACAAATTTTTCGTGAAGTCGCGGCGAAAAGTGGGCCGCAACATCAAAAAGGTTGAGAACCACAGCTTCCCTCGTACAGCTATGTCCAACCAAACGGCTTACTGAGCCAAAAAGTATGTCATTATCTTGACCAAGGCCGCACATTGAATGACATGTTATATTGAGGGACGTACATGGAGTGGCTTAGTTTGATCTTAGCAAACTACATTTAGCTTGAGCTAATATACTGAAAGTGTTAGAATCCTTACTGCAATGGTAACAGACGTGATAAAGTGGCACTGAGGACTAACTGCATCAAAAATGTCAAATTCAAGATTAACAAAATAAGGACAGGTTGTCAGTACGCAGGCTACTTATACTGCAGCAAAAACCTAAAGTGGGCCGCACAAAACCTTCCAATGGGCCGCAGGTTGGACATAGCTGCCCTAGAGTAAATTTCGGAGTGAAAATTATTATTATAAGCTCTGTCTTATTATCACAAGCGTAATACCATGTGCACCATGGGTAGGGTAAGGACTTTTCAATCCACTATGCAGTTAACAACAGCGAAGTTTCGGCACCAGTCTTTCGGCACCCCGCAGATAGGTACGTGTGCATCGGCGTTTTAGGCGTGTACCTGATAGCAAGATGTAACAGCAGGCATAAAACTTGCTCAGCCGAATATTCCCAACAAAGTCGTTCATTTTAATTTTCACTCTAAATATTCCTCTGATTGATTCTCAAAAGCTGACTTTTAAACCCTGCGTTAATTTATTATAGTGATTCTCACCGGGTTCCAGGCGGTCCACCTATCGAGAGAGAGTTCCATAAATCTTTGATAAAACGTTCACCGACGTATGTGCAATACAGTTTCGACCAGTTGTTCATGAGGTGTCAGCATAGCAAAGTGGCCCATTCGATACTTTGAAGATGGTACATGGGCCAAAAAAGATTGAGAACCACTAATTTATGACAGCTTGTCATAAGCGAAGCATGCACTACATCAAATAAACCAAAAGAAACGTTTAGACAAACAGACAATAAGCAATAAGATTCTCACACAAATACTTGCACAATTTACGCCAGAATTTTATATCAACATCAACTCAGTGTAACATAATCCTATCATATCTATTGTCAAATTCATCATAAAGGCCATCTAAATCTATTTTTCAGCTCGTGCCCTTTCAATTGAAAATATGGCATTGCTGTCAATCTTTCACTGGTCATGGAATTTCTGAGAAATGTTTTCACTAATTTCGTTTTCGAAAAACTTCTCTCGCATGAAGCGCTGGTGATGGGAAGAGTTACTTACAGCTATTGGTAACAACATGTATCAACAATCAAACGCAGCTTTGAAAGGAGCAATAAATGAAATAAATTGTTCGAGCGATGTGGGCAGCTGCGACTCTTTCCGTAGCAAATTCTTTGCCAGAAGCGTTTCATGTTTTAAATCATTTTAGCAAATTCAACATGCATTTGCGAATTCTTTCAAGTGTTCTTCTGTTAGAAATGTTTGAGTGTCGGGTCAAACAAAGAGCTGAAATTACGGAAGGAGTTGCTCCCAAACAGGCTCGTAATCAGCTTGGAACGCTAGGAGGGGCGAAGGTTTCTCTGAAGGGGCCCNAATTTTTTTTATTATGTCCAGTAGTGCTAAACTATGTCCAACACAATTTTCAAGGAAGGCGAAAGACGTTTTTGTGGTGTTTCTCCCCCCTAGTTACAGGCCTGTTCCTTAACCGTTACAGAAAGTCATTACCAAGTTTTATGACGTTGCAGGACATGTGTGGGTTGACCTAAAATTGATCACGAACCGGTTGCGTTAGATGCTTCGAAGTTATATGCACAAGTCAGAAAAACGCACGCCAACAGTCAGGATAAGTTCGGATAAATTAACTGACCCCAATTCTCAATGCTGTTGCAAATATTTTGCTACTGGGACAAGCAACAATCTGCTGACAGTAACAACATCCAGTTCTACTTCACACCGAAACGCACGATAGTTCAATTCCCATTTCTACGACCGTTGATTAGCTTCGAACTGAACCTTTCACCACCATGATCGCGGTCTGACAATATTTTACGCAGGATCCTAGCAATCACTGCTATATGTTGTCATCAACATCTCCCGTCATCCAGCCGTCAAAACCAACAACTCAGCTTATCATGCTTTAGGGAAATATTGAATACAGGCAAGAGTACTTCTATTAAAATTATGCTTGCTGAAAGTTATCTGCTGTAGCCTACATGTCAATCAAACGAACTCGAACGTAAAATCAAGCGGAAAACTGGGGGAGCCAAGCAGGGGGGCAGTCAAAAATCTGGGTTGGCCATGGCCCACTCAGGCCCCTCCTTCAAATTGCCACTGCCCGTAATTGCGTATTTGTTGTGTTTAGTGTTTACATCAGTCTACACAACAACATCAGTTGCAAAGCGTTTTTTTATGCATGGCATTGCTGTATTCCTATTAGCCTTGTTCGTAGAAAGCTCCAACGTCAACGTGCAATAGCAAGAGCTTCAAGCAAAATCATTGTTAATTTTTTAGATGAAGTCGATTGTTTAAAATAAAGGTGGGTTCGAATGCTGGCAGGTTTTCGAAAAATGTAGTTTCAATTACAGCCGCTTCGAGACACTGTGTATACCTAAGATATCAGCCTTGGCCTCTAGGAACTCAACTACTTTTGAACGAAATTGCATATAATGAGGAACTAAAACAAAGTAACACATTCGGACTTACTTAGGTTTATACAAGAGTATCCACATTCATGATCGCAGAGACAGACTTTGTTATTTTTGCACCTGTTTTCTCCTGGTTGACACGTTTTGCGACATGGCCGGCCAACTCTTCTTGCTTCATCAACGTTTCGTGGACGACACTTAGAACTCTCTGCACAACAATTGCGGTTTTGATTTTACATATAAACAAATCTTCTTCATTATGTATATCTTAAACTTAAAATAAATTTTGGAGTACCTATTGCGATGTGTTTTGCAGGTTTGGAAGACGAGATACCATGTGACTTTAATGAGCAAATAAACAAATTTCAATTTGGGGACATTTTTTCGCTGACTCAGAAGCCTGCAGCGGAAGCCTTACATGGCAAGCGTTTTACTATTTTTTATGCATTTGTTCGATCTCTGTGAAGTTTTTGAAAGCGAAACGTTATTGCACTGACGTTAAAAGTTATAGAAAGTTGCAAAAGAGAAAAAAATTGAATTACAATTAGCGTTATATGAAAACTTGTTATTAATTACATTCAGATCAATTACAAATGGTACTTGATACAAGTCTGCTTGCAACACACCGAAACACACCGGGTTCTCGTGTGATTGAATCACTGGTCTGCTTGATGCAGATTACGTACCTAACAACTGTAGCAAAGTACAAATGTCGACTTTGCCCTGACCAGCGAAAACTTAGAAACCGTTTGCACAACATGCAACTCATTTCTCTGAACTCGAAATCATTTGCAAAACAAACCACATTCCCAAGACGTTATGCTTGTAACTTCGTGTAACTCATTTTCTTTGCATGTTGATCACAGAGAAAATTTGTCTTCATTCTTTTCGTGTTTTGCAATCAGAAATTTTTTGTTGACTGCAAACATAGTCATCGATAACGTCTCCCGGATAAAAATATTTTAAAGCTCTTTTACTGATTAGGCATATGCAAATCCTGTAGAAGGACTGATATTCTGTATGTGCATTTATTAATATGTTTGATGAACGATATTTTGGTGGATCCTGAGGCAGGATTTGAAGTACATTTGGTTTTGTAACTAGTATCAACTTTTGTCATGCTCTACCGAAACGACAATTAAAGCAGGCCTGGGATCATTGCTGTAGCTGCTGCCATGATAGTGTATTGCAGCAGTATAAGAGTAAGTACTACCGATGCACTTCCTACATAATTCAAGGTCTCAAGTTACCTGCAGCTATCTAAACATAGTTTCTTGGCATTTCGGTGAAAGCCGGCTTAGATACGCTTACCTTTGCTTCGCTCCTAATCGGAATGGTTAGGTTGAATATACTCAAGGTTTTGCGGATAAAATCTGGAAAAAGCTTACCTTGGGTGTAGCAATAGTTCAAAAAGCAATACAACACAAATGTGCAGCATAACACGTCTCTCATGATGAGTCTGTAGGAACGAACAGAAATAGAATGAAAAATGAGAAGCTGTCAGCTGTTCATTCAGTCTCAAGAGGAACCACCCTGGAGCGCTATCGGATAAAGCGGAACAATAAAATATTTGTTGCAGTGATTCTACAGCCTCAGGCACAATTCTCTGTGCTCAGCACTTTCGATTACAAAACCTGTAGATATGGTAACAGCCGGTTCCAGTAAGTCTGTTTGAACACGGTATTTTTATTGTGATTATCTTCATCAGAGTATTCAAATTTTATGATGACTTTCACTGGTAAACTGGTGAAATATAATCTGCAGTAGGGAAAACAAAGTGTTGGAGTTTATTTTGACGCACTGTGTATCACTGTATAGGGCATAATAAAAAATCTGCTTGTTGCAAACACATCCTTGCAAACCTTTGTTATGACTAAGCGTCCATGTGATTTACAATTGACAAAATGTTATGATTGCAAAAACTGTTGAAATTTCAAGGCTACTTGCTCGTTATTGCTATTACAACCCTAATATGCCAACGGGATACCATCGTAAAATGTGCATTTCGCGCTCTTCTATGTGTAATATGCTCACTCAGAGCTCGTATCTTCAAAACACGATGGTGTGGGTCACTTATTCACGACAAAAGGCTGCGTTATTTTTTTGCTAGTATTATTCGAAAGAACTGAATTGCGTTTGCATACTCGCACTTGCAGAAACTCAAACTTTATAGCAGCTGTTTCTTAAACACCTTCAGGATATTTTCAGGCACAAGCCGACAAATTTCGCAAAGTCAAAAACTGTGCTAGTGCACAATTATAGTTTTATTGTAGAATGGGGGTCTGAAAGGATGGCAGGGGAAGCCCCTGGATTTTGAAAATATTAGCAAAAAAAGACTTTTTTCTTAGTTTCGAGTGGGAAAAACAAATTTTGCCACTATTGCCCTTCCCCAGAAAAATTTTGGAAAAGTCCCTTAGTGCCCCCTTGGAAAAAATCCTTCCGACGCCCATGACAGCATATCTTCCAATTGTATCTCCGACCTAGCTTTATCCCGTTTTGAAGTGGAGCCAGCAGAACTATCACAGGTTGTTCAAAACCATGAATTATTTCGAAATAAACTAGAGACAATTCGTGTTGGGACCATTTTTCCCAGCATCAAGCTACACAACAAGCATGGATTCATTACAGTCAAGAACACGACTAGACATTGGAAAAGCTCAAAAAGGAGTCAGAACAGCTTAAGCAAGAGCGATCTGGATTTAGAGTGATCTGGAACAGGGTTTCCAGATTGTCCATTTCATGGCTAATTTTGAAAACTTTAGCCATTTTTGAAACATAGGCGTAGCCAAGGGGGCCAAAGGGGCCATGGCCCCCAAAAAGTTTCATAAAGTATAGTCATTTTGTGCTTTGAGAGGCATTGTTCCAAGCAAAATAATGTTATTCGCCTAAAATCAAACATTTTGGCCCCCAAAAAAGTTTTGGGCTGGCTACGCCACTGTTTTGAAAAGCACTTGCCATGAAAAAACACACTTGGCCATTATATGAAATTTGGCCATTTTTTCAGTTTTTCACACTACAATGGAGTTTTCAATCAACATTTTGTCTCTTGCATTTTCGGACGGACTTCATGTCAGTGTTACAGTGACACCTTGGTGCTTCAACCTTGTATTGTTTTCTAGTAATGATTTAACTCTTGCAGCCACTTGATTGCGCACAAATGTTTCAGTCAGTGACGGTGTTATGGTTACTATTGGTAGTTGTTGCACTAGCATCTGAAGACTGCTGTACTCAGTTGTGTGACTGATAATATTGTAGTAGAAGCATTTTGCATCGTTGGTCAGGTTTTATTGTCAGACGTTTGTCGTCACTTTTACGTACAGTGCATTGCAGTGCTTCAACCTGGTATTGCTTTCAAGTGCTTTTAACCTTTTGTTCATATATTTGTAACCAAAGATGGCTTTCAATACGTGATTATGATCAGATTCCATCCCTTGCTCGTATATTAAGAGAACAAGATAAAGATAATTCTAGCATTGTCGTTAGATTGGAAAAGTTAATTTCAAACTGTTCAACACAAATGGATCAGTTTTAAAGCATTTGTTTGCAACAGTGTGTCCCGCGATCGCCAAAATTTTGGCGCAGGGTTTGCAACGCTATAACTCGCCAGCCGATTGAGCTAGACAACTGTTCAAACCATCTACGGAATCAGCAAATTTTCTAGTTGAGATTGAAAAAAAAAACAAATTTTTGTTTTGGGTTCTCTGGGGAAGGACGTCACAAGTGAGGGGGTGTCATTTTTTTGTCCTAGTTTACGTGGCCCTGGACGTCAATCCAATGAGCCATTTTTTTCGCTCAAGTTTTTTTTTGAAACTAGGCTATCATCCGAGTCTTTGAAGCCCTTGCTTGGCTTTCTAGCATATCTGAATCCAAAATTATGCCACGAAAACCAAAAAGTGGTCCAACTTTTTACCCCTTCAAAAACGAACCTGGAGTGAATAACACCCAGTTGGTATATGGCCATAACTCGCCGCCAGATCAGCTAGAGAGTTGTTCAAGCCCTCTAAAGACTCGTGAAGACTTGTAGTTTAGACAGCAAAAAAAAATTTTAGCTTGAGATCTCGTTTTTCTTGTTGATGTTTACATAATGAGAGAATGTTTATGCATGTTTGTTTACATTTGGATGTTGACGTTATCTCCTGGGAGCCGACCAACCGAGACGATTATGTGGCTCATACGTTTTTGTGGATTCTACTGTATGTTACAATACGAGTCTTTAGCGGGTTTGATGGACTTTCTAGCATTTCTGATTCAGACGTTATGACAAAATAAGCAGAAATTAGTTAAGGAAATCCCCATTAATTCCCCAAGGAATCCTTACAAGGTTTGAGGTCTTTCGGCCATAACTTTGGCACCAGAAAAGCCAGGAAGTCCATCAAGGCCTCTAAATATTCATATCACAGGCAAAAATCCAACCAAAGTTTGAGCCACTATTTCGGCCCATTGTCCGGGCGATGACGTCACGAAGAACAACGAAAAAAAGCAAAACCTACCCTCATTCTGACGACACCCACCAAAATCCCAAACCCAAATCCCAAAAGTTTTATTTTTCAGTGCAAACTACAAGACCTCACCCGTCTTTCGAGGGTTCGAATAGCTCTCTATCATGTTCGCGCGGCGCGTTATCGCCGGCCGCGCAGCCGCCATTGGGAGACCCTTCCTATTTTGGATTTTTGTGCATAACGAGGTTTTGGGCCATGACTTTGATTCCAGATACGCTAGAAGGTCAATCAAGGGCTCTAAAGACGCGGATGATCATCTAGTTTCCACAAAATTTTTGAGTTATAAAAATGGCTAATTAGATTGGCGCTGAGGGCCAGTTAAACTGAGTCAAACATTCAAAAACATGCCCTCTTTGTGACGTCACCAAAGAAAACCCTATACCCAAATCAAATAATTTTTTAAAATCGAAATTAAAAGACTTGCGGAATCCGTGGATGGTGTGGACAGCTCTGTAGCTACAGTAGCTGGCGAATTATAGAGTTTAAAGCGTTTTGAACCTGCACCAAAATTTTGGCGGGCGCTGGACTTAAAGGGTACATGGTTGTAAGTTTTACTAAGGTAAAGAAAGATAGGTTGCAACGGACAGGTTTGAAGTCATGGCAATAATTGCTATATTAAGGTCAAAACCTGCTTTTTTGGCCAAATCAGAGTTTTCCGCTAACATATACTGCCTTGGAAACACTTTGAGTCCCCTATGATTATATAAATTTCCATAGTGAAAACATGTTGTAGTTTTGGCCATAACCTTTTCAGAAAAAGCTATTTTGGCCATTTAGAACTTTGGCCATAAGCAACGAAAAATATGTGTCAAGCCTGATCTAGACGATTTGAAGAAAAAGGCTCTACAACTGTGATACTTCACTCCAGGGTAACCATGTCCTTCAAAGAGAATGAAAACTGGCTGCAGGAAAACAAATCTAAAAACAGTACAACCAGAGGACAAGACCCTACAAGAAACTAACAGCTAAGTCACCACACCATTGCTTACAAACATTTGTTTGTCAGTTTTTGCATAGAAGAGCGTGAACAATCCTCAGGCACGAATGATACCGCTTACCAGAGGAGCCGGAGTAGGAGCCGGAGGAGCCGGAGCTTACCAGAGGAGCCGGAGTAGGAGCCGGAAGAGCCGGAGTTTACCAGAGGACCTGGAGCTTACCAGAGGAGCCGGAGTAATATTTTCATACTCCGACTGCGCTCCTGTTCCAAAATTTTTGAATCCAGATACGGCTCCGGCTCCGAAGTCTTTACAAATTTCAGAAAATGACCCTTGTTCAAACTCTGCAAACCATCAATGGAACCGAAACGCAACAATGATGGTAATTTGTAAAGACCATGCAGACTCCTGGTGCCGAAAATAGAAAGTGACTCCAGATTTGGGTCTGGTTTTTCACAAATTGTTGACTCCGACTTCGGATCCAGGTCCGAAAAAACTCAAAATGCTGTCGGTGATGAGTCTGGCACTCCGGATCTGCGGCCACCTCTGCCACATGCATATTGATCAAGCAAAATGTTGTAGAGTGGTAATACCAATAACTGCTGTATATCGTTCACAAAACCGTCACACACTACTCGGTCAGTCGTTTGATGACTGTGTGAGAATGGTAATCTCGATCAGAGGTGATCACGGAGCAGGAGTCACTGATTGGACTACGGCCAGAGTTTCCATTTTTTTGGTTAGAACAGGAGACGGAGACGGAATTTTGAATGAAAACCGGCAGAGGTGTACAGGAGCTGCGTTG